>Ga0075428_100000006_pt1 | contig 288592 bp, 274 predicted proteins | sample RhiMetdeltSRZDD2_FD_75291 | JGI IMG/M metagenome (GOLD analysis project Ga0075428, IMG submission 75291) | Populus rhizosphere microbial communities from Tennessee, USA - Rhizosphere MetaG P. deltoides SRZDD2 | ecosystem: Host-associated > Plants > Roots > Rhizosphere > Soil | place: USA... | reverse complement strand
GCTCGCACTCGGCGTGCTGGGCGGGATCGCCGCTTTCCGCCGCTACCGCCGCAGCGCTATCGACTGGTTCTAAACGCTCTAGCTCTGGATGCCCTGCTCGGCCAGAGCGCGGTGCACCTGACGGGTGATGCGACCTTGGAGACCCTTGGTGCCGCGCACGCTGCGCCGGCCGCGGCCGAGCGGGATGTCGAGGTCGCCGCGATTGATGTCGCCGCGATCAAGTTCGGGCCCGTCCGCGCCGTTCTGCCCTTGTTTGCCGGTGTGCCCGTCCGGGCCGCTCGCCGCGCCCCGCCCGATCACTGACTGACCGTTGGAGCCGGGCCCGCTGCCGGGGCTGTTGGCGCCCCGCGCTCCATGCTGGTTGCTGTCGTTCGGGTTGGCCCCGAGGGCCAGGCCGCCGGGGCCGACCGCCACCAGCGTGACCGTTGCCGCCGCGCCGCCCAACCAGATCCGTAGCCGTCGATGACTCGCCACGATGTACCCCTCTCGTTCCGCCGAAAGCGCAGTCTACGCCCGGTACCGCCCAGATCAGTTATTGCGGCTCGTGCCGCCGCCGTGGCTCTGTCCGGGCGACGTCAGCCACGCCCAGGCCTCCGCCAGTTGGGCCAGCTGGGCTGACGTCGCCCCGTTGCTGCGATCGCGGATCGCCTCGAAAAGAGCGATCCGAGCTTCGTAGCTCGACTTGGAGAGGGCTGAAGTCTGCTGCTCGTCCATGGTCCGGCATGGTGGCACAACTACGGTTCGTCCCGTGCCGAAGCCGGTTGGCGTCACGTTCGCGTCGCTCCAGGGAGCGCTGGGCCCGGCGGCCGCGCTCGACGTCGCCCGCCAGGCCGAAGGGCTCGGGTACTCCTCGTTCTGGACCGCGGAAGTCACCGGTCCCGAGGCGTTCACCATGCTCGGTGGGGTCGCCGGCGCCGCGCCGTCGCTGGCGCTCGGCACGGGTGTGCTCGCCCTGCAACTGCGGACCCCGCCCCTGCTCGCCATGGCCGCGGCGACACTCCAGTCGCTGGCGCCCGACCGCGACGTGTATCTCGGCATCGGGATCTCCTCACCGGTCGTCGCCGGGCGGTGGCACGGCGCCGGGTACGGCGACCGCCCGCTGGCCCAAGTCCGCGAGTTCGTGACGTTGCTCCGCGCCTGTTTGTCAGGTGAGCGCGTCGACTTCGAGGGTGACTTCTACAAGATCTCGCGCTTCCAGCTCGGCGTGCGGATGGGCGACCGGCGGCCGAAGATCGTCATCGGCGCGCTCAACGAGGGGATGCTCAAGCTGTCCGGCGAGGTCGCCGACGGCGTGCTCCTCAACTACCTCCCGGCGACGCACGTTCCGTGGTCCGTCGAGCAGGTGCGCAAGGGTGGTGACGCGACGATCTACGGCTATGTGCACGTCGGCGTCTGTGAGCGGGGCGACGGGATCGAGCTGGCGCGCCGCGATCTGTTCTCCTACGCGGTCGTCGACGCGTACGCCGCCAACTTCACGCGCGCCGGGTACGGCGACGCGGTGGCCGCGGTTCGCGAACGCCACGCGGCGCGCGACCGCGAAGGCGCGCTGGCCGCGGTGAGCGACGCCATGGTCGACGGCATCGACGTGATGGGTGACGCGCAGCATGTCGCCGCGACGGTCGACGCGTATCGGGACAACGGCGTCGAGGTGCCGATCATCTTCCCGCTGCCGTGGGGCAGCGACCGTCAGGCCGTCATCCAGCAGACGCTGGAGGCGGCCGCGCCGCGCTAGCCGCTTAGCCCTTGGCGCCGCCGGTGAAGTGCCACCGGCCGAGGTGCGCGCTCGGCACGTGCAACACCTCTTCCTCGTTCGACGCCGCGTAGCGCGCCGCGCCGAGGGCGCGTACGTTGCCCGGTCCCAGCGCGCCGAGGAATGACTGCGTGAAACGGAGACCCCGGATCGGCTTCGTGACCGCGCCGTTCTCGATCAGGAACGTGCCGTTGCGCGTGAGGCCGGTCGCCACCATCGTCTTGGTGTCGAGGATGCGGCAGTAATTGAGCTCGCTCACGAGCAGGCCTCGCTCCACGCCGGCGATCAAGTCGTCGACGCTGGCGTCACCGCCGGCCATGAACAGGTTCTGCGGGAACGCACCCCACGATTCGCCGCCGGGGATGGCGTGACCCGTCGACTCGGTCCCCGCCTTGCGCGCCGTCCGCCGATCGTGGGCCAGGCCGACCGACACACCCTCCGTCACCAGGTCGACGCGCCGCTTGGGCGTGCCTTCCGCGTCGTAGCCGATCCCGACGGCGCGCCCGTCGAGCACGTCGTCCCAGATGGCGACCGACGGGTCGAACTGCACGGCGCCGAGCTGGATGCACGACTCGCCCTCGAGGTGGGCTTTTGCGTTGAAGCTGTCGAAGCCGAGGAAGACCAGCAGCGTGGCGACGCATTCGGGCTGGAGTACGACCTCGTAGTCGCCCGGCTCCAACTCGACCGGATCGGCGGCGGCGCGCGCCGTCGCCGCCGCGTGGGCGCCGGCCGCCGCGCCATCGAGGTCGGCGAGGCGAACACTCGCATCGGTCGCCAACCCGGCCGACACGCCCGGCACCAACTGGTGGATGCCCTCGAACGTGGCGATGGTGTCGCGTCCGCTGGCGGTGTGACCGGCCGTGTTGGCGTAGCCGTAGTCGCGGTTGCTCGTCGCGCAATAGCCCGCGGCCTTGAGCTCGCCGCCGGCGTCCACAAACGCCTTGACGATCGCGGCCCGCTCGGTGGGCGACGCCACCGCGGTGGCTTCGTCGTAGTGGTCGACCGACGGCATGGCCGCCGGGCCTGACAAACCCGGCCAGTCGGCGTCGACCGGGCGTAGCCGCGCCGCCTCGATCGTCGCGTCGACGAACCGCCGGATGCCGTCGTCGTCGATCGACGTCGTACTCGCGCTGGCCAACCGGCCGTCGACCACCACCGTCAGTCCCAGCGACGCCCGGTCCTCGGCGACGTTCTGATGGATGAACGAATTGGCGAAACGGGTCAGCGAGGACCGTCCCGCGCTCGCTGTTGCTTGCGCCTCGGCCCGGCCGTCGACCAGTTCGATGGCGCGTGCACAGAGATCGTCGGCGACGCTCATCCCTTCACTCCTACGCGGACGCCGCGAAAGCGGCCGGGCGACGCGGGATGGCCCGTGTGGCCGACTTGTCCGGGCTGGCCCTTCCCGCAATTCGGCGTGCCCCAAAACACCCACTCGGCTTCGCCACCGACGCGGTCGAGCGAGCCCCAGAACTGCGGGGTGATGCCCGTGTACGTCGGGTTCCGCAGCATGCGCCCGCGTTTGCCGTTCTTGATCTCCCACGCGATCTGGCAGCCGAACTGGAAGTTGAGCCGCTTGTCGTCGATCGACCACGAACGGTTGGTCGCCATGTAGATCCCGTCATCGGTGTCGGCGATCATCTCGTCGAGCGACGAGTCGCCCGGTAGTAACCCGACGTTGGTCATGCGCACCATCGGCATCCGGTTGTAGCCGTCGCCCCGCACCATGCCGCCCGGCGGTAGCCCGGCGATGGCCGCCGAGTCGCGACCCGACAGCACGCCGACCCACGTCCCTTCCTTGACGATGTCGACGCGCTGCGCCGGCGTGCCCTCGTCGTCGTAACCGAAACTCCCGAGCGCGCCCGGCAGCGTGGCGTCGGCGGTGATGTTCATCAGTTCGCTGCCGTAGCGCATCGATCCGAGGTTCGGCAGTTCGAGGAACGACGTTCCCGCGTACGCCGCTTCCCACCCGAGGATGCGGTCGAGCTCGATGGCGTGGCCGACTGACTCGTGGATCTGCAGCGCGAGCTGGCTGCTTTCGAGGATCACGTCGGTCGTTCCGGCCGGGCACGCGGGCGCGGTGAGCAGGGCGACGGCCTCCTCGCCGATCCGCGTCGCGTGAGCCGGCATGTCGAAGCGGCGGATGACTTCGTAGCCGCCGGTCTCGAACTGGCCGAACGACTGCGGGTAGGAGCGCACTTGTGTTTCGTCCTCGCCGACTGCGGTCGCGCTCATCCCGCCGCCGGACTCGACGACGTGCTGGCTGATGCGGTGGCCCTGGCTCGACACAAACCATTTGTTGGTGTCCCAGAACGTGACGTTGGCCCGGGCCAGGCTGACGCCCTTCACGGCCTGGATCGCGGCGGAAACCGCGACCAGGAGATCGGCCTTCCCGCTGAGCGGCACGGCGAAGGGATCCTCGGTGTGCGGCGTCTCCCAGTGCGTCTCGTTCACCGGGACGTCGGTGAGCCGCAGCGGCGGGCCGCTGACGATGGCCGACGCCCGGGCGATGTCGGCCGCGTGCTGACCGGCGGCGCGCGCCGCGGCGTCGGTGAGGTCCTGGGTTGCGAAGAAGCCCCAGGACGAGCCGATGAGCGCGCGTACGCCGACGCCGCCGTCCTCGTCCTGGCTCATGGCCTCGATCTGCTGGTTGAGGCAGCTGAGTCGCTGGCTGCGGCGCAGGACCACCCGCGCGTCGGCGTACGTCGCCCCCGCGGCCAAGGCGCCCTCAACTGCTGCCTGCGCGTAGTCGAACATTTGGCGGCGAAGACTAGGGCGCGATCACGGCGTGCATCGGAGGCGGGCCCGCTTCGCCCGCCATCGTCAGCAGCAGATCCTCGGCGCCGTCGAGGTCGGCGACCCGACGCGGGATGTCGGCGAACGGGTATTTGCCCGACGTCAGGAGGTCGAACGCGCGCTCGTACGCGCTCGAATCGACGCCGAAGGCGCCGAGGATCCGCAGCTCCTTGTACACGACGTGGTCGGGCTCGAAGCCCGGCGCGCCGACGCCCACGCCGCGCGTGCCGGCGACCACCACCGTCCCGCCGCGTCGGGCCAGCGCCACCGCTTGGGCGAAGGCAGCGGGTGCCTTGGCGGTGACGTCGACGACGACGTCGGCGCCCGCGCCCACCGCCTTGCGGAGCGCGGCGACCGGGTCGTCGACCTCGACGTCGCATGCGAGATCGGCGCCGAACGCGCGGGCCAGTTCGAGGCGTGGCGCGTCGTGCTCGCCGCGGCCGGTGATCATCACGAAGGCGGCGCCCGCTTCCCGCGCCGCGACGACGGCGGCCAGCCCGCGCACGCCCGGCCCGAGCACGGCCACGACGGCCCCGCTCTGGGTCTGGGGCACGTCGACGGCCCAGCGAATGCCAGCGCCGAGCGGGTTGAACATCGTGGCCAGCACTGGGTCGAGGCCGGCGGGCACCTTGTGGACCCGCGTGCCCGCCGCCAAGTAGTGGTGCGTCGCATAGCCGCCCCAGAGTCCCGACTCGCGGTCGAGCGGGAGCATGCCGTAGCACTCGCGGTTGACGAGCAATGGCTCGACCGCGACCCGATCGCCGACGTCGACGTGCCAGGCGGCGCGTGCGTCGTCGCCGATGGCCTCGATCACGCCGACCGTCTCGTGGCCGGGGATGAACGGGAAGCCGAGCGGCAGCGCGCCGGTGTACAGCTCGTGGTCGGTACCGCAGAGGCCGCAGGCCTCCACGCGCAACACCGCGCCGTCGGCCGCCGCATCGGGGATCGGGAGTTGCCGCGGCGCGAGCTCGCGCGGTTTCTCGAGCACCAGCGCCCGGGCTTGTTCCACATTGCGCGCCTCCGGCACGACCGCATCCTGACAGACTCGATCGCGTGCTGACCCGTATTGATCGCATCCAGGTCGCGACGCCCGACATCGGCACCGCGGCGAGCCGGTGGGGCATCCTCCTCGGCGCCGAGCACGACGGTGACGACGTCGTCTCCGCCCTGGCGGCCCGGCGGTCGCGCTACCGGGTCGGCGACGGCTGGGTCGAGTTTCTCGAGCCCGACGGCGCCGGCCCCGTCGCCGACGCGCTGGCCGAGCGCGGCGGCGCCCACCTGTTTGCGGCTGGGGCGGCCACCGTCGACGTCGACGAGCTCGTGCTGCGATTCGTCGAGCGCGGCCAGAAGGTCGCGGTGGAAGGCGGTCAGGCGTTCCTCGACGCCGACGCGACCGGTGGCTACGGGCTGCGGCTCGTCGTCAGCGCCGAGGACGACCTGCCGTCGGTCGGCGCCATTGACTACCTCTACGAAGTCACGAACCTCGTGGCCAACGCCGACGCGGCCGTCGCCGAGTACGCCGACGGGTTCGGCTTCCACCCGTCGAGCGAGATGGTGCCGATCGAGTCTAAGGAGTACGGCTACCGCGGCTTCCTCACGCTGTTTCATCCTGACCGCCTGCACCGCTTCGAGGTCATCAACCCGCACGACCGTGACAAGACGATGGGCCGGTATTTCGGCAAGTTCGGCGAGAGCCTCTACATGTGTTTCGCCGAGAGCAACCAGCTGGCGTCGGTGGCCGAGCGTTGCAAAGAGGCGGAGGCGCCGATCACCGAGGTCGGCAATCACACTTTGTTCCTTCACCCGGCCGCGCTCGGCGGCGTGATGGTCGGGCTCAGCCGGCCGACCTACGCGTGGACGTGGTCCGGTCATCCCGAGAGAGTCGAGACAACATGAGCGATCTCGTATTGGTCGAGAACATTGGCCGCGTCCGCACGGTCACCCTCAACCGGCCGCAGGCCAAGAACGCGTTCACCGACGCGCTCTACGACGCGGTGCGCGACGAACTGGCCGCGGCGATGGACGACGACAGCGTGGCTGTTGTCGTGTTGGCGGGTGCGGCGGGCGCGTTCAGTGCCGGTCAGGACCTGGGCGAGATGGGGCAGCGACCGACGTACGACGACGACCTGCCCCACGGCTTCGATCCGTTCGTCACCGGGCTGGTGTCGTTCGAGAAGCCGCTGATCGCGGCGGTTGACGGCGTCGCCGTCGGCGTCGGGCTCACGATGCTGTTGCACTGCGACCTGGTGCTGGTCGGGCCGACGGCGCGGCTCCGGGCGCCGTTCGTGTCACTGGGCATCGCCGCGGAAGCGGGCTCGACCGCGCTGCTGCCCGCGTTGATCGGCTGGCAGGAGACGTCGGCGTTCCTGTTCCGCTCGTCGTGGATCGACGCCGACGAAGCGGTGCGGTTGGGGCTGGCCTGGCGCAAGGCCGATGACGTTCTTGCCGCCGCGCTCGAGGTCGCCGGCGAAATCGCGGCGATGCCGGTGCTTTCACTCATCGCGAACAAGCGCGTGCTGCTCGCCTCGCGCGCCGACGCCGTCGAGCGGGCCCGTCGCACCGAGAACGCGACGCTCGCCGGCCTCGCCGGCAACGCGGCCACCATCGAGGCCATCACCGCCTTCCGCGAGAAGCGGCCCCCGGACTTCTCGAACCTCTAGGCGTTCATCATGTCGGCGAAGTTGCCGCTGTAGAAGCGGTCCTTGGCGACATCGGAGACGTCGGCCAGTGACGCTTCGAAATGGCGCAGCGGATCGCGCCCGCCTTCGGGATGCGGGTAGTCGCTGGAGAAGAGGAAGAGATCGTCGCCCGCGTTCTCGATCATCCACCCGACGGGTTCGGTGGGGAACGGCGTGAAGCGCAGCTGGCGGTGGACGTAGTCGCTCGCCTTCATCGGCAGCGACGCCAGCGCGGGCTCGGTCTTCTTGAACGTGTCCTGGGCGATGTCGAGCCGCCGCAGCCAGGGCACGACCCACATGCCGCCCTGCTCGATGCAGCCGCCCTTGAGCCGAGGAAACGACTCGAGCACACCGTCGAGCACCATCATGGCGAGGAACGTCTCGGGCGGCTGGTGCATGACCATGTAGTCCTTGGCCCGGATGTTCTCGCCGCCACCGAGGAAGTCGGTGGTCGGCGCCTTGCCGTTGTTGTGGAACGCGCGGCGCAAGGGGCGACCGCCGCCCCCGATGTGCAGCATGAACGGGATGTCCGCGTCCTGGAGTTGGGCCCACACGTCGTTGTAGTCGGGATGGGTCGGTGAGATGTCCTTGGGCGGAGCCGACGGGACGAGTACCGCGCCACAGCCGAACGCGATCGCCTCTCGCACCGCCTCAATGGCACGCGCCGCGTCGGTGAGCGGAACCGATGCGACCGCGATCAGCCGCGGGTCGTCGTTGCAGAAGTCCGCAATGCCCCGGTTGTGGGCGCGAGTGCCGCCGTAGAGAAGGTCGAGGTCGTCGCTCGCATACTGCGTCGCCGCGAACGTCGAGAACACGAGCTGCTTGTCGAAGCCGAGGAGATCGAGCGCCCGGCTGCGTTCGGCCGGGTCGAAGGCGCCCAGCGCGTTCCATCCCTTGGCCTTCATCAGCGCACCTTCGAGGGCGGCGGCGGCTGCGGCGTCACCCTTGCGTTGCTCGGCGGCGGCAACCGCGTCGTCGGCTTGCTTGCCGGCGCCGCCGAGGTACAGGGGCCGCAGGCGATCCCGGATGTCCGGGTCGGCGTAGGTGGCGAGCCAGTCGCCCAGCTCCATCAGGTGGCTGTCGGCGTCGTAATACGTCCGGCCTTCCGCGTAGGGCATGAACGAACGGTACTTTCAACTGTCGTGTGCGGGCGCTACGTATCGGCGACGCCGGCCGACCAGCTGGCCGAGGAGTTTCACGTCGACGCGATCAAGGCCGACGACCTCCCGGCCAAGTACAACGTGGCGCCGACCGATCCGATCTACGCGGTGGCGCCGTCGCGTGACGGTGAGACCCGTCAGCTCGGCACGTTCAAGTGGGGCCTGGTCCCCAACTGGTCGAAGGACGCCACCGGCGGGGCGCGGATGATTAACGCGCGCGCCGAGACGTTGACCACCAAGCCGGCGTTCCGCCGGTTGCTGGAATTGCGGCGCTGCCTCATCCCCGCCGACGGCTTCTATGAGTGGCAGCGACTCGGCGAGCCGGGAGAGAAGAAGCCGCGCAAGCAGCCGTTCTTCATCCGACGGGCCGACGGTACGTCGATGGCGTTCGCCGGCTTGTGGGACGTGTGGAAGCCGCGAGACGATCCCGACGCCGAGTGGCTCCGATCGGCGACGATCATCACCGGGGAGCCCAACGAGCTGATCGCGCGGCTGCACGACCGGATGCCGGTGATCCTCCCCGAGGAGTCGTGGGACGAGTGGCTGGACCCAGCCACCACCGACACCGACGCGCTGCGCGCGTTGCTGGTCCCCCTACCCGCCGATCAAGTCGAAGCCTGGCCCGTGGAACCGCTCGTCAACAGCGTGCAGAACGACGGCCCCGAGTTGGTTGTCCCCCTCGAGGGCCACGACCCGCTCTAACGCGTTCTTTGATTCTTTCCCAGCTTCCTACGCCGGCAACGAATCAAAGAATCAGGAGAAGTCGACCTTGACCGGGCCGCGGCCGGCGTCGTCGGCTTCGAAGTATTCGCGCTGCTTGAAGCCGAAGCTGTTGGCGATGATCACGGTCGGGAACGTCTGGGTCTTGGTGTTATAGGACTGGACCGAGTCGTTGTAGAACTGCCGGGCGTAGGCGATCTTGCCTTCGGTGCCGGACAGTTCCTCCTGGAGGGCGGCGAAGTTCTGGTTGGCCTTGAGGTCGGGGTAGGCCTCCGACAACGCGAACAGTGACTTCAGCGCGCCGGTCAACACGTTCTCGGCCTGCGCTTGCTGGGCCGGGCCCTGCGCGTTCATGCCGGCGTTTCGCGCTTGGATGACGGCCTCCAGCGTGCCCTTCTCGTGCGACGCGTAGCCCTTCACGGTCTCGACCAGGTTGGGGATCAGGTCGTAGCGCCGCTGGAGCTGCACGTCGATCTGCGACCACGCGCTCTCGATGCGATTGCGCAGGCGGACGAGGCCGTTGTACTGAGCGAGCAGGAACAGCCCGACGAGTACGACGATCGCGATGAGGACAAGGAGAACGATCACGGCACGAGCCTAGATCTTCACCTGGTCTTTCCACGCGTGGGCGACGGCGGGGTCGCCAACGACGTCGAGGGACGTGACGTCAATGCGGTTCCACAGGAACAGCACCAGGTCCGACGCGGAGCCGCGGACCGCGGCGTCAGCCTTGGCGTGCTCCGGTGTGGCGACGAGCTTGCCGTCGACGCTGCGAACCACCCACTCGCACTCGGCGTCGGTGGCGTGGAGGTGCAGCGAGCCGCCCAGGTCGGCGGGATTGTCGTTGGCCATCAACGAGAACATCTCATCGACGCCGTCGACGGCCAACGCGGTGTCGATCGGTGACGCGGTGCCTGCCGCCGTCTGCCCGTCGTACCGGTGGATCGCCACTTCCTGCGCCATGCGGCGGTGGTAGAAGCCGGGGATCGGCGGCTCGACGCCGAACCAGTTCCAGATCGGCTCGTCCTCGGGGAGATCGGCCAGGGCCGAGACGAGCGCGGCGGCCCGCTCGTCGAATACGTCGACGATGTTGTCGTCCTTCGGCATGGCCGGCAGCGCGGCGAAATCGACGGGGCCGCGCTCGCGCACGACGGCCGCGCACGACGTGAATACCCGACCGGTGTGGTGCACGAGCTTGCGAACGTCCCATTCGGGACACGTCGGGACGGCGGCGTCGAGGCCTGCGGCCCGCGCCGCCGCGGCCAGCGCAGCGGCGTCCGAACGAAGGGTGTCGAGGTAGCTAACGTCGGATCCCATGTTCGGCATTGTTGCCTACGGCACGTACATCCCCTATTGGCTTTTGGATCGCGCCCGGATCGGCGAAGCGCTCGGCTCGCCGGTGGGCAAGGGCACCCGCTCCGTCGCCTCGTATGACGAGGACGCCACGTCGATGGGCGTCGAGGCGGCCCGTGCCGCGCTGGCCACCACGTCGGCGGCGGTTGACGAGGTCGTGTTCGTGACGACGTCGCCGCCCTATCTCGACAAGACCAACGCGACCGCGATCCACGCCGCGCTGGCGCTGGACCAGGGCGTCGGCGCCTACGACGCGATCGGCGCCGTGCGATCCGGCTCGGGCGCGGTGCGCCACGCCACCGGCGGCAGCTTGGTTGTGTTCTCGGACACTCGTACCGGCCTGCCGGGCGGCGCCGACGAAGCCCAAGGTGGTGACGCGGCCGCCGCCTTTCTCTACGGCGAGGGCGACGGCGTGATCGCCGAGCGCATCGGGTTCGGCTCGGCTACTGGCGAGTTCCTCGACCGCTGGCGGACTCCGGGCGACAGCTACTCAAAGCAGTGGGAGGAGCGCTTCGGTGAGACCGCGCTCGTGCCGCTGGCCGAAGCGGCGCTCAACGCCGGGCTGAAGTCGGCTGGGATCACGCTGGAGGACGTTGATCACTTCATCGTCAGCGGGCTCCACGCTCGGGCCAACCGGGCCTTCAAGGCGACGGCGCCTGACCTCACGGCGGTGATCGGCAACGCCGGTGTGGCCGCCCCCGCCGTCAAGCTGGCCGACGTGCTCGATGTCGCCGAGCCGGGCCAGGTGATCGCCCGGCTCATCATCGCCGACGGCGCCGACATCTCGTTGTGGCGGGTGACCGACGCCATCAAGGCCTACCGGCGGGCCAGCACGGTGCAGGAGCAGATCGCCAGCGCCCGCGGCACGTTGGCGTACAACACGTTCCTCACGTGGCGCGGCATGCTCGATCGCGAGCCGCCGCGCCGGCCCGACCCCGAGCGGCCAGCGGCGCCACCGTCACAGCGCCGCGAGGAGTGGAAGTTCGGCTTCACCGCATCGCGCTGCACGAAATGCGAGACGCGCCACCTCCCGCCGGCGCGCGTATGTGTCAAGTGCCGGGCCGTCGACGAGATGGTGCCCGAGCGGCTGGCCGACGTGAAGGCGACGATCGCCACCTTCACCGTCGACCATCTCGGCTTCTCACTGAGCCCGCCGATCGTTGCCGCCGTGATCGACTTCGACGGCGGCGGGCGGTTCCGCTGCGAGCTCACCGACGTCGACCCCACCACGGTCAAGATCGGCGATCGAGTGGAAATGTCGTTCCGGCGATTGTTCACCGCCGACGGCGTGCACAATTACTTCTGGAAGGCCCGCCCCGTAAGGAGTTCAGATGGCTAGTCACGGCATTCGCGACCGCGTTGCAATCGTCGGCATGGGGTGCACGCCGTTCGGCGAGCATTGGGACAAGGGCGTCGATGAACTGGTGATCGACTCGACCCACGAGGCGCTCGCCTCGGCCGGTGTCGCCCTCGACGACATCGACGCGTTTTGGCTCGGCACGATGGGCTCGGGTATCAGCGGCCTCACGCTGTCGCGCCCGTTGAAGATCGACTACAAGCCGGTGAGCCGGCTCGAGAACATGTGCGCGACCGGCTCGGAAGCGTTCCGTAACGCGTGCTACGCGGTCGCGTCTGGTGCGTTCGACATGGTCGCCGCCGTCGGCGTCGAGAAGCTGAAGGACTCGGGCTTCTCGGGACTGACGGGCAGCGCGCCGCCGAGCGACGGCACTGCAGCGTCGATGTCGGCGCCCGCCATGTTCAGCCTCCTCGCGCCGGCCTACGCGCACAAGTACGGCGTTGACGAGGCCGAGTTCAAGGACGTCATCACCCACATCGCGTGGAAGAACCACCGCAACGGCGCACTCAACCCGCGCGCGCAGTTCAGGAAGGAGGTGTCCAAGGAGACGATCTGCAACTCGCCGCTGATCGCCGGTCCCCTCGGCATCTTCGACTGCAGCGGGGTGAGCGACGGCAGCGCAGCGGCGATCATCGTCCGGGCCGAGGACGCCCATCGCTACACCGATCATCCGATCTACGTGAAGGCGCTGTCGTTCGTCGCCGGCCCGGCGGCGGGGCCCATCGACCCGGACTACGACTACACGTCGTTCGTCGAGGTCGTCCGTTGCGCCGAGGACGCGTACAAGCAAGCGGGCATCACCGACCCCCGCGCCGAGCTGGCGATGGCCGAGGTGCACGACTGCTTCACGCCCACCGAGTTGGTCCTGATGGAGGACCTCGGCTTCGCCGAGCGGGGCACCGCGTGGAAAGAGGTGCTGGCAGGCACGTTCGACCTCGACGGCGAACTGCCGGTCAACCCCGACGGCGGCCTCAAGAGTTTCGGCCACCCCATCGGCGCGTCGGGCCTGCGCATGCTGTTCGAAGCGTGGACCCAGCTCCGCGGCGAGGCGGGCGAGCGCCAGATCCAGAACGGCAAGAAGCTGGCCCTCACGCACAACCTCGGCGGCGCCCCCGGCGAATGCGTGAGCTTCGTCAGCGTCGTCGGCAGCGAACCCGCCGCCTAGAACGTTCCGCGCGGAGTTGAGCACGGCATGCGTGCTCAACTCCGCGCGGAACCGCTGGCTAGCGGGGCTGGCCGGATTTGAGATCGCTGGTCACGTTGGAGGAGAAGGGGAAGGCGCCGAAGCGGCCGTCGACCTTCGACTCGCTGTGAACCGTCAGACGGAGGGCGGGGGACCACCATTCGGTCTGCGTAGCGGTCGACTCGACCTGGCCGTGCGTCGTCAGCGTGACGGTGGCGACGACGACCTCGATCGTCTGCCCGTCGAGCTGGGTCGTGCGGTGGCCGGTGATGCTGCCGCTCACATCGACGGTGATCTGGCCGCAGTTGGCGTGACCGCTGATCGGCTTGCCGTCGGTGGCTGGGAACGGCGGCGCGGGAACCGGCTTGTCGAAATGGCACGTCACCGTCTGGCCCGACGCCCGCTGGACAGAGTCGGTGATGAACGGGCCGTCGGACCGGAACGCGATCGTCGTGTCACTCGTCGGCTGCGACGGGTCGGTTGCCCGGTGCCAGACCTGTACACCGCTGCTGTTGGCCTTGTCGACAACCAGCGTGCCGTTGGGCGGCACCGTCCCGAGGCTCGACGTGCCCGACTGCGAGTAGTCGTACGTGCCGGGGGTCGCCGGCGCCGGCGCCCCGCCGGCCTGCGTCGGCTTGCTGGTGGTACCCGAGCCCTTGGCCGTCGTCGCCGAGCCCTTCTTCGCCGTCGTCGTGCTTCCGCCCGCGGCGGTCGTCGTTGTCTCGCCGGCGACCGTCGTCTCGGTAGTGCTGGTCGACGCGTCGCTCTTGGCTGTCTTGTTGTCCTTCTTGCTGCCGCCGCATGCCGCGGTCAGCAACAACAGGGCAACCGCCGCTGCGATTACCGACTTACTCGTACCTGAGCGCATCAACCACCTCGAGTCGCGACGTGCGCCAAGCCGGTAGAGCCGCACCGGCCAGCACAGTGAGCAGAGCGAAGACAACGTACAGAACATCGGAGCCGACGCTGACGCGGAAGGGGCCTTCGATCCCGAAGAGCACGACCGTCGCGTGGCGGAGGGCTTCGAAAATCCCGAACGACGCCACGATTCCGAGTAGGGCGCCGGTCACGCCGACCAGGGCCGCCTCGCCGAGCGCGAGCCGGGCGAGGCTCCGGGGCGCCAGGCCGACCGCGGCCAGGACGCCGTGCTGACGCCGGCGCTGTATCCCGGCCAGCAGCAGGGTCGCGGCGGTGGCGATGAACGCCACGAGCAGTAACGCCTGCTGGAGTGACCAGAACGGCCGCAGCTGCGCAGCCAGGTCGTCGGCCAACTCGCCGGCGAGCTCCGCGGGCGTCTCGGCGCGGAGGTCGGGATCGATCTTGGCCGCGTTGATCCGGCGCGCCAGCTCTTCGGACGATACGCCGGGCGCCGGAACCACCTTGAAGGAGTCGCCGCGCTGAGGACCCCAGCGCGCTTCAAGTTCCGTGGCCGGCATCACCACCGCGACACCGTTGGCGTTCGGATCGGCGACGATGCCGCCGACCGTCAATGTCGTCCATCCGGTCGGCGTGGGGAGCCGAAGCTTGGAGCCTTGGCGCAGGTGGCGAGCACGGGCGAGACCCGGGCCGACGACGACCTGACCATGGGCGAATGACTCGTTGGCCGAACGACCGGCCAACGTGTCCATCCACGCGAGCGACTTGGCGTCGTACGCCGTCACCGCGATCGGCATGGCCTCACCCACAGTGAGCAGGAACATTGACCGTTCGACCGCGCCGGCACCCGGCACCCGGCGCACCGCATCGAGCGCTTGCGGTGACGGGTGCGCTTCGATCGACGCGCTGTTGTTGTAAGGGAGCGTGCCCACCTGGACGCCGCCACCGACGCTGCGCTGCGCGAACTCGAACGCGCCATCGCGGATCGAGGGGATGAGGCTGGCGAGCACACCAGCCAGGCCGATCGATGTCCCGATGGCCATGGCGACCGCAGCCGTCCGGCCCGCCTCGCGGGCGGGCATCGTGAGCGCGAGCCGTGTCACGCCGACCGTCCGACCGGCGATGCGGGGAACGGCGCGCACGATGAAGGGCGTCGCCGTGCCCGCGGCCATGAGCCCGCCGACGACGGCGAGCAAGAGCCCGACTTGACCGGCGATGCCCTGCCACATCTCGATTCCGCCGCGCCGTCCGCCGAGGCGACACAACACGATGCCGGTGATGAACATCGCGAGGAGCACGGCGAGCCGCACGAGGTGGCGGCGCGTCCCGACGTCATCGACGTGTGATCGACCGAGCAACTCGCTGGAGACGTCGAGTCGCGTCGCCCGACGCGCCGGGACGAAGGCGGCGACCACGGCGACCGCGATGCCGATCATCACGCCGAGGATCGGGATCGGACCGCCGCGATGAACGGTGATCCCCACGCCGCTTAGCTTCTGTATCTGCGTGTCGAGGCTGGCGACGATCGGATACGCGACACCGACGCCGAGCATGGCTCCGGCGACGCCTCCGGCGGCCCCGAGGACGCCCGCCTCGGCGAGGAGGCCGCCGAGTACCCGACGCGGCGTCGCACCGAGGGCCGAACCGAGTGCGAGCTCGCGCCGGCGTTCGGCCAGCGACAGTGCGACGACGTTGTAGACGAGCATGCCGCCGATGGTCAGGGCGAAAAGACCGATAACCGTCAGCAGCGGAATCAGGACGCCCGCGTAGTCGTACCCGAGCGGTGGCTCGCCGCGGGTGAGAACGGTGTTCCAGTCGCCGATCCGGCGCGCCAGCTCAGCCTTGAGCGCGCCGACGCGAACGCCGGGCGCTGGTTGCACGTAGATGACGTCGAGCCGGTGAGGCCGATGGAACTGCGCCTGCGCGACCGACAACGGGAACACGGCGACGCGCCCTTGGTTCAGGTCTTCGAGCGCCGGGAGCGTCGGCGCGTTTGTCATCGCGATACGCCCGAGGTTGGAACGCACGACGCCGCTGGCGCCGAGCCGCCGGGCGAGCGAAGGCGACACGATCGGCGGCGCGGCGGCCGGCGAGCTCGCGGCGCTCGCCGGCGAGCAACCGATCTTGCCGATGAGCGCTTCGATCGAGCAGTCGACGCCGAGCGCGACGATCGTCGTCTTCGAGCCCGTCGCGGTCTCGGCGATCGTCACCGCCTGAACGATGGGGACCGCGGCCCCAACGCCCGGTGTCTCGCGGACCTTGGCGAGGACGTTCTCGTCGAGGCCGGCCCACGCGAGTGGGCCGACGACGCGGAGCGGCGCCGGGCCACCGACGCTCCGCCCCCAGTCGCGGATCGAACCGCTGATGCTCCGCGACGTGATCATCAGGGCGACGATGAGCGATGAGCCGGCGGCGACGGCGACGACCGCCAGCACCGCCCGAAGGGGCTGGCGCCCGATGCGGCGCAGGTTGAGGAGCCGGATGGTTCGGATCACAGCCCTATCTATATACCAGAGTAGCTATTACCTACAAGAGAGAGTAGGGTGCGCCAGCGATGCTCAAGTACGTCCTCCTCGGGCTGCTCGCCGGCGAGTCGCGCCATGGGTACGAGCTCAAGGCGGTGTTCGAGGAGCTGCTCGCCGGGACCTGGCCGCTCAACATCGGGCAGGTGTACACAACGCTGAGCCGACTCGAGCAGGAGGGCTTCGTCGAGGCTGAAGTGGTGCCGCAGGATCTGTTGCCCGACCGCAAGGTGTACTCGTTGACGCAGGCCGGTCGCAGTGCCCTCGCCGCGTGGTGTGACGATCCGGTCGAGGGACCGGTGCGACTGCGCGACGAGTTCTTCATGAAGGTGCTGGTGCGCAGCCTCATCCCCGGGACCGACCCGCTCGTCCTGGTTCGCGAGCAGCGACGCCAGCACGTGCAGTCGCTCGCCGCGTTGGCCCAAGCGCAAGCCGACCCTGCGCTTTCCGAGGCGACCGCGCTGTTGGTCGAGGGCGCCATCCTGCGGTTGGAAGCCGACGTGAAATGGCTCGACGTGTGCGAGCAACGATTCAAGGAGCGCAAGGAGCCTCTCGAATGACACCGATTGTCGAAGCGCGGAAGCTGGGCCGCACCTACGAGACGGCCGGTGGTGAGGTGACGGCGCTCGCCGATGTCGACTTCGCGGTCGCGCCCGGCGAGTTCGTCGCGGTGATGGGTGCGTCAGGGTCGGGCAAGTCGACGCTGCTGCACCTCCTCGGCGGCCTTGACCGACCGACCCATGGCGAGGTCTGGCTCGACGGCCGCCATCTGGCGACGCTGTCGGTCAAAGACCTGGCACGCGTCAGGGCCGAGCGCGTCGGCTTCGTGTTCCAGATGTTCAACCTGTTGCCATCGCTGACCACGGCGGAGAACGTGTCGCTCCCCGCAGTGATCGCTCGCCAGCGGCCCTCGGTGTTCGCGTCGCGCGTCGAAGAGCTGCTCGACCTCGTCGGCTTGGCGGGCAAGGCCGATCGCATGCCAGCGCAGTTGTCAGGCGGCGAGCAGCAGCGCGTCGCTATCGCTCGCGCGTTGATGATGAACCCGGCGGTCCTCTTGGCCGACGAACCCACCGGCAATCTCGATTCGCGCAGCGGCGCCGACGTCCTCGCGCTGTTGGCACGCTTCCATGCGGAAGGCCAGACGATCGTTCTCGTAACCCACGACATCCGCGTGGCGAGTCAGGCGCAACGACTCCTCACGATGGAGGACGGTCAGGTCGTCGACGAACTCGTGCTCACCGAGTCGCGCGCAACCAAGGCCAAGTTGCGCAAGCTGGTGCAGTTGGGGGAGTCCTAAGCCGGCGACAGGATAACGACGGGAATGCGACGGTCGGTCTTCTTCACGTAGCTGTCGTAGCTCTTGTACACGGCCACCATCTTGGGCCAGATCGCGGCCCGCTCGTCCTCGGAGGCGGTGCGGGCGACCATGGCGCGGTCGCCGCTGCCGATGCGGACGCGCACATTGGGATTGGCGGTGAGGTTGAGATACCAGGCGGGATGGTGGGGCCGGCCGGCATTGGACGCGATGACAAAGACGTTGCCCGCCTCTTGCTGGTAGATCAGCGGGGACTGGCGCAGCGCACCGCTCTTCCGGCCCGTCGTGGTGAGGATCAAGATCGGGGCCTTGCCGACCCGGCCGACCACGTGCCCGCGGAATCGCCGGTACCAGAACGCGTGCCACGCCGAGAACAATCGCTGCATCACTTTGAGCCGACCTTCAGTAGGTGAGCGAACACATCATCGAGGCGGTCGATGGCCGTGAGGTGACCCATCCCGGTCCACACGATCAGCTCGGCGTCGGGGATGGCCGCCGCGATCGCCTGGGCGTGTGAGAGGGGGGCATTGCGGTCGTCATCGCCGTGCCAGATAACGACGGGCACCGTGATCTCGCCGACGTCGAAGCCCCAGGGCCGGATGAACATGCACGCCTCGTAGGCCGCGCCGTCGACGCCGTTGCGAAGCGCTTCGATGCCGTCGAGCCGCAGGGCCTCGCCGATCTCGGGCCGCCGGGCCAGCAGCTCGACATCTGCTTCGGGGAGGCCCTCGTTGCCGGCATCGGCGGTGGCCGGGTCCGGCGGTTGCTCGAGCATCTCGAGCATCGGCTTCATCGCCTCGGCGACGCCGGCGGGACCGCCCGCTTTGGCGATCTCGAAGATCGCCCGGTTCTGCGCGTGCATGCCCTCGAGCGCATCGTCGGTGCTCATCTCACCGCCGCCCGAGATCACGCCGGCGGCGCGCACGCGGGCGCCGAGCTGGTGGGGGACGGCGAGCGTGTACGGCCCGCCGCCGGAGATGCCGGCGACGAAGAACCGGTCGATGCCGAGATGATCGGCCAAGGCGGCCACGTCGTCGGCCCACATGAGAAAGGTGCGGTCGGGCTGGAAGGTCGACTTGCCAAAGCCGGGTCGGTCCGGGGCGATGATCCGCACGCCGTGCGCGTCGGCGGCATCGACGAGCAACCCGGAGAACAACCGCGAGCCGGGCAGGCCGTGGAACATGAACAGCGGCTCGCCGTCGGCCGCGCCGAACTCGGCCCAGGCCAGCGTGCGGCCGTCGGCCAGTTGCAGGGTGTCGTCAACGAGAGGTGCCGTCACGGCTGCGACGCTACGCGAGGGCGTCGAGAACCGCTTGGTGCAACAGGCCGTTGGTGCTGCACGCGGTGCCGCCGTCGGCGCGCGGCGCCCCGGTCAGGTCGGTGAACCGACCACCCGCTTCCTCCACGATTATCTGGATCGCGGCGAGATCCCAAAGGCTGACCGCCGGCTCGAGCACGATGTCGACCGCGCCCTCGGCGACGAGCATGTGCTGCCAGAAATCGCCGAACCCGCGCGTGCGCCAGCACCGGCGGACGAGGGCCATGAAGGCGTCGCTGCCGCCGTGGCGCTCCCACGAGTCAAAGCCGTCCGAGGACAGCTGCGCGTCCTCGATCGCCGCCACGTTCGACACGCGGATCGGCTGGCCGTCGGCAAAGGCGCCGTCGCCGCGTGAGGCCCACCAACGGTGCCCCATAGCCGGCGCCGACACCACGCCGACCACCATCTCCCCGGCATGTTCAAGGGCGATGAGGGTGGCCCAGACCGGGATGCCGCGGAGGTAGTTGGCGGTGCCGTCAATCGGGTCGATGATCCAGCGCCACGGCGAGTCCGGGTCGCCGCTCACGCCGTCCTCCTCGCCTAGGACCGCGTGGCCGGGTCGCTCGCCGGCGAGTACGTCTCGCAACGCGACTTCGACCGCCTTGTCGGCTTCTGTGACCGGCGTGCGGTCGGGCTTGGTCTCGATGACCAGGTCGTGGGCGCGGTAGCGCGCCAGGCTGATGCCGTCGGCCACGTCGGCCAGTTCGAGGGCCAGCTCGAGATCGGGGTGGCTCAAACGACGGGGGCGAGCGCCCGCTTCACCGACGCGGTGATGCCCTGACCGTCGAGCCCGAGCCGGGCGAGGATCGCCAGCGCGTCGGCATCGGCCGGGATGTACTCGAGCGGGAGGCCGAGGACGAGCGTGGGCGGCGCGTGGGCGCCCGAGTTGCGAGCGGTGAGCGCGTCGATGATCGCCGAGCCGGCGCCGCCGATGCGCACACCGTCCTCGATGGTGACGACGAGCTTGTGCGCGGCGGCGTCGGCGAGCATGTCGTCGTCGAGCGGCTTGACGACCCGGACGTCCCACACCGTCGCGTTCACGCCTTCCTGCGCCAGCAGCTCGGCGGCTTCGAGCGTCGCTTCGACCATGCGACCGACCGCGAGCATGCACACGTCGGTGCCGGCCCGCAGTTGCTTGGCGGCCAGACCAGTGCCGACGGCGGCCGGGTCGACCTGTCGCGCCGCACCGCGCGGGAAGCGAATGGCCGACGGGCCTTCTAGCTCCATCGCGGTGTGCAACATGACTTTGAGGTCCTGGGCCGACGAGGGCGCGAACACCGTCATCGTCGGGATGCGCAAGCAGAGTGCGAGGTCGAGGACACCGTGGTGTGATGGCCCGTCCGGACCGGTGATTCCGGCGCGATCGAGCGCGAACACGACGGGCAGGTCGTGCAGGCCGACGTCGAGGTTGGCCTGGTCGAAGCACCGCGTGAAGAACGTCGAATACACCGCGACGACCGGACGCAGACCGGCCATGGCCATGCCGGCCGCCGCCGTCGCTGCGTGCTGCTCGGCGATGCCGACGTCGTGGAAGCGATCGGGGAAGCGGGCTTGGAACGGCAGCAGACCGGTAGGCCCCGGCATCGCCGCGGTGATCGCGTGCACACGCGGATCGCTCTCGGCCGCTTCGATCACCGCCTCGCTGAAGGCTTGGGTGTACCCCTTCGGCGCCGCCCACCCGGCGGGCGGCCCGCTCGACGGATCGAACACCGGCGCGTCGTGGAGGTTCTTCTCGTCGTCGTCCTCGGCCGGCGGATAGCCGCGGCCCTTGTGGGTGAGTACGTGGACAACGATCGGCCCGTCGTACTCGGCCGCGTTACGCAGCGCGTCCTCGATGCCGGCGACGTCGTGGCCGTCGATCGGCCCGGTGTAGCGAACGCCGAGCGCCTCGAAGAACGCGATGGGCTCGAGGACTTCGCGGAACAAGGCCTTCACACCTTGCAAGCTCGAGTACGCCAGCTCGCCCAAACCCGGGATCTCCCGCAGCCGGCCCTCGACCCGCTCGCGCAGGTTGACGTACGACGGGTTGAGTCGCAGCCGGCTCACGCTTTCGGAGAGGCGGGACACCGTCGGCGCGTATGACCGGCCGTTGTCGTTGAGGACGATCACGCAGCGGGCGCCGCTGTGCCCGAGGTTGTTGAGCGCCTCGAACGCCATGCCGCCGGTCATGGAGCCGTCGCCGATCACGGCGACGACGGCGCGGTCGGTGGTGCCGCGAGCGATCGCAGTGGCCACGCCGTGCGCGTAGGAAAGGATCGTCGAGGCGTGGCTGTTCTCGACCCAGTCGTGCGTCGACTCGGCCCGGCTCGGGTACCCCGACAGGCCCCCGGCTTGGCGCAGCGTGGCGAAGTCGTCGCGGCGCCCGGTGACGATCTTGTGGACGTAGGCCTGATGGCCGGTGTCCCACAGGATGATGTCGCGGGGCGAGTCAAAGACGCGATGAATCGCCAGCGTCATCTCGACCGCGCCCAGGTTCGATCCGAGGTGGCCGCCAGTGACGGCGACCGCTTCGACGATGAAGGTCCGGATCTCCTCGGCCAGCGTGGCGAGCTGTTCGTACGAGAGCTCGCGCAAATCCGCGGGGGAGTTGACCGTCTCCAAGAGCATGCCGTCGGTCACAGTAGTTCCTGACCGCCTGGCTACTGCACTCGCTCGGCGACGAACTCGGCCAGCTCTTCGAGCCGTTCGCGGCTGTCGCCAGCGAGCGCGACGCCGTCGAGCGCACCCACGGCTTCTACGACGAGGCGTTCGATCTCCGCTTCGGCCCGGGCCAGCGCGCCGCAGTCCACGAGCAGTTGCTGGACCGCGGCCAGGTCGTCGGCCGAGATGTCGGCGCTTCCGTAATTGTCGAGGAGCAGGCGGGCCCCGTCCGCCGACGCCCCTTCCAGCGCCCAGGCGCGGAGGCGCGTCGGCTTCCCCTCGCGGATGTCCTCTCCGATCGGCTTGCCGGTGAGCATGGTGTCGCCGAAAGCGCCGAGCACGTCGTCGCGAAGCTGGAACGCCTCGCCCAGCGGAACGCCGTACGCCGACAGAGGCGAGCGCAGATCGTCGAGCCGCCCGGCGATGGCGGCGCCGAGATGAAGCGGCCGCTCGACCGTGTACTTCCCCGACTTGTACAGGGCGATGCGGCGGGCGGCGTCGACGCTCGCGTCGCGGCTCACCGCGCCGCGGAGATCGAGGTACTGGCCGACGTTCACTTCGAGCCGCAGCTCGGTGAAGACGTCTTGCGCGGGGCGGGGCGCGTCGGCGAGCAGCTGATCGGCGTACACGAAGGCCAGGTCGCCGACCAGGATCGCCACGCCTTCGCCGAACCGACGGTCCTCGCCCCGCCACTCGGCCGCTTCGTGGCGCGCGGCAAAGTCGACGTGGATCGTGCGCTGGCCACGGCGGCGGGAGGACGCGTCCATCACGTCGTCGTGAATGAGCGCGAACAGATGCAGCAGTTCGAGGGCGGCGCCGGCATCGACGACGGCCGGATCGTCCTCGGCCCCGCCGGCGCCGAGGAAGGCGGCGAGGCAGAACGCCGGACGCAGCCGCTTGCCGCCGGCCAGCGCCAGCTCCTGCAACGCCTCCAACGGCTCGGCGAGCAATGGGTCGATTTCGGCCCAACGCGCGGTCTCTTCCCGCAACAATTCGTCGATGCGCGACTCGACCCGTTTGCCGATGTCGCGCACGCTGACGGGGATCACGACGGGCCACGTTAGTTTTGCCTGGATGACTGACGACGACGGTCGTGGCCAAGACGCGCCGGAAGTAGGCGTGCGGGACACGGGCCGCAAGGCGGTACGCACCTTCAAGCGGACGCTGGCGCAGCGCGTTGTCGACCTCCTGGACCAGCGCGACCCGGCGTTGATGTCAGGGCTCGTGGAAGTCGGAATCGTGAGCCGTGATTTTCGCGATCAGGGCCAAGGGCCCGTCCTCACCAACACGCCGACCATCGCCGTCGTCGAGCGACTGCTCGAGCGGTCGGTCGAGCAACGCCCGTCGCTGCTGTCGCGGCTCGGACTCTCCACCATCCAGGCCTTGGCTACCTCCACCGAGGAAGCGACGACTGAGGGCGGGACTCCGTCGTCGGTCGCGGTCGTGTTCACGGACCTCGAGGGGTTCACCCGCTTCACCGAGCAGAAGGGCGACGAAGCGGCCAGCGACCTGTTGGCGCATCACCACCGCGTTGTCGGACCGATTGTCCGTAGCCGCGGCGGTCGCACGGTCAAGCGCCTGGGCGACGGTCTGCTCCTCACCTTCCCCGAACCCGAAGCCGCCGCGCTGTGCTGCCTCGAACTGGTCGAGGCGCAGCCATCGCCGTTGCGGCTGCGGGCGGGGATCCACGTCGGCGACGTCGTCGTGACGCGGGACGACGTCATCGGCCACGTCGTCAACGTCGCGGCTCGCGTGTGCGAGTCAGCGCGGGGTGGTGAGGTCCTGGCTACCGCCGACGTTCGCACCGCCGTCAGCGGACCCGTCACCGGACTCGACTTTGGTCGCGCTCGCCGGCGCGGTTTCAAGGGTGTCGAAGAGCCGATCAACGTGTGCTCGGTCCGGCGGCCGTAACCGCTGCGCCAACGCAGTCGTCGAACGCGCCAACAGGTAACCGACGAGGAGGGCGGCCGCGCCGCCCGCGGCGTCGAGCCAGAAATGGTTCGCGGTGACGACGATGGCGAACAGCGTCATCAACGGGTAGACGGCGACCAGCGCCTGCACCCAACGGCGCTTGGCCATCGGGAACAGCACGCACGCGCACCACGTCGACCAGCCGAAGTGCAGGCTCGGCATGGCCGCGTACTGGTTCGAGATCTTCTGCATCGTCCCTGAGTCGAACGACCACAACCCGCCGACGACTTGAAGCGTGTCCACGAAGTGGAAGTGCGCCGGCAGCAGGCGCGGCGGCATCAACGGGAAGAACGCGAATCCGATGAGGGCGAGGGCAGTCGTGAACGCCAACGTGTTGCGCCACAGCGGGTAGCGCGCCGAGTCGCGCCGGAACAACCACACGATGGCGACGACCGTCACGATGAAGTGGGCGGATCCGTAGAAGATGTCCCAGAACTCGATGAACCACCGCGCCGACGGATAGAAGAGGTGCTGGAGCCATGCTTCGTGGAACGAGTGCAGGAAGCGTTCGGCTCGGATGACGCGCAGGGCGTTGTGGTACGCCTGCGTCCGCGAGTCCACGTCCAGGCCGCGGTTCCGGACGAGCGTGTAGATCCCGTAGAACGACAGGACGTACAGCACCTCGCGCCACCAGCGAAGCTGGCGGACACGCGCGGGTGCAGTGGGGATCGCGGTCACGCAGGGACGCGGGTCGCGCGGCGGGACGACCCGACCGCGAAGGCCGGCGCGCCGAGAAGACTCACCGCGAGGTTGATGCCGTAGACGAGCAGGCCGAGAGCGATGGCGTGCTGCGTACTGACGCCGAGCGGGCGCAGAAACAGGACGAGCGCGCCTTCGCGAACGCCGAGGCCGCCGATCGTTATCGGCAGGACCTGCACGATGGCGACCGCGGGCATGAAGGCCAGGATCGCCGTCCAACTGATGCCCAGGCCGAGCGCGTCGGCGGCAAGGAAGGCGGCCAGCATCACCACGAGTTGGTAGGCGAAGCTCGTCGTGAGCACTTCGATGGCCAGCGCGGGCCGGCGCCGGAACTGTTCGAGCCCGAGGTGGATCGCGCCCGTGAATCGGCGCCACCCTTCGGTGCTGGTCAGCCGGCCGCCGATCGCCGGGTGGCCGGCGGCGACGAGCACGCCCACGAGCAGCACCAGCGTGATCACCGCGATCAGAAAGGCGAGCCAACTCGCCCGCCCGAGGTGCCGCAGGCCCGGATTGACGAGCAGTGCGGTCAAGGTCAGCACCGGCAGCACGACCCAACCCGTGAGCCGTTCGAGGACGACCGACGCGAAGTTGCGCGGCGTGTCGCCGTTCGCCGAGGACAGCCGCGTGACGCGCAGCACGTCGCCGCCGACGGTCGAGGGCAGGAAGTTGCTCACGAAGAGGCTGGCAAGGTAGTGGCCGACGAGCGCGCGGAGCGGCATATGGATGTCGAGGGCGTAGAGCACGCGCTGCCAGCGGACGGCCGACAGGACGACCCCGACGCACCACACGACGACGGCGGCGACGAGCCACCCCATTGTGTGGCGGCTCGTGTCAGGCAGGATCGACGTCAAGTGGACGCGCTGGACGAGAACCACCAGCATCACCATGCTGGCGACCACCCTGACCGTGGGTAGCCACCGTTTGAGTCGCTGCACGCACCCTCCCTCGGCCGGTTTAGCGTACCGCCCACCGTGCGCAACTCCTTTCGGCTCATCGCGGTCGTTTTGGCCGTTGTGATCGGCGTCGCGGGCTGCGGGTCCGATCGCAGCGGCGGGCCCAAGGGCGACCCCACGACGATCGTCGCCACCGCGCCCGATCGCACACTCGCTGCCGGAACGGCGAAGGTCGCGGTCGCGACCGCCAACTCGGTAGCCACCGGCACCATCGACTTCGGCACCGGCGCGGCGCGCATGCACGTCACGCCGGCGACGGCCACCGAGCCGGAGCTGACGAACCCGGTCGTGGCTATCGACATCGTGCGCGCCGTCGCCAGCGTCGACCCCTACGGCGGGGCCGAGGTTCGGGGCGCGTCGACAATCAAGTACGAACTCGACATCGCGCCCGGTGAGGAGCTGACCGCCAAACTCGGCGGAGGCCTGCGCGGCCCGACGTTCTACGCCGACGTCTACGTCGATTCGCAGCTGCGCATCCGGCGCGTGACGCTGCCCGTCGATCTCAACGAACGCCGTCCCAGCGACACTCACCAAATCCTCGCCAAACTCATCACCATCGACTTCTACGACTTCGGGAGTGCATCGTGAACACGCGCCAGGTGACCGCCGGCGGTCTCGACTTCTCCATCGTCGAGGCCGGCGAGGGCAACGCCGACCGCCTGCTCCTCGTCCACGGCTTCACCGGCGCGGCCGAGGACTTCGAGGACCACATGGACGCGCTGGCGGCACGCGGTTGGCATGTTGTGGCGCCCGACCACCGCGGCCATGGCAACAGCGCCAAGCCCGCCGGTGAGCACAACTACTCGATGCAAGTGATGGCGGGCGACATGCTCGCCATCGCCGACGTGTTGGGGTGGGACGCATTCGTCCTGCTCGGTCACTCGATGGGCGGGATGGTCGCCCAGCACATGGCCGCCGCCGCCCCGTCGCGCCTGCGCGGGCTGATCCTCATGGACACGAGCCCGGCGTGCCCCGACGGGCTGGATCCCGATGTGATGAACCTGGCCAAACAGATCGTGCGCGACGAGGGCTTGGATCGCCTGATCGAGGTACAGGCCGAGATGGGCGGGCCGCTCGACACGCCCGCGCACCGCCGACTGGTCGAGACCCGACCCGGCTACGGCGAGCGCGGCGACCGGCTGACGCGTTCGTGCGCGCCCGACATGTGGCTCGCGATCGTCACCGAGATCATCGAGCAGCCCGACCGGCTCGAGCGCTTGCGCGACGTGGCCGTGCCCGCGCTGGTGATCGTCGGCGACCAGGACACGCCGTTCCTCGTGCACAGCGAACGCATGGCCAAGACGCTGCCCGACGGGCGGCTGGAGGTGATCCCCGACGCCGGTCATTCGCCACAGTTCGAAGCGCCCGACGCGTGGTTCGCCGCCCTCACCGCGTTCCTCGACCAGGTTCGCTCATGAGCGACCAGGTGGCTGGCTCAGGCGGTCACCTCGCCCTTGCCGCGTTGTTGCCGTACGGCGTGCGGGAGATCTTCACGCTGTCAGGCGGGCACATCTTCCCGATCTTCGACGCGTGCGTGAAGCAGGGCCTCCCGATCTATGACGTGCGCCACGAGCAGACGGCGACGTTCGCGGCCGAAGGCCTGGCCAAGCTCACGCGCCGGCCCGGCGTCGCGGTGCTCACCGCCGGCCCAGGCGTGACCAACGGGGTGAGCGCGATCACCACCGCCAACTTCAACGGGTCGCCACTCGTCGTGATCGGCGGGCGGGCGCCGCACGGGCGCTGGGGCGCCGGGTCGCTGCAAGAGCTCGATCACGTACCGATCGTCGCGACCGTCACCAAGTCGGCGCGCACGATCGAGGCGACCAACGACATCGCCGCGCTCGTCGCCGACGCCGCCGCGCAGGCGATCACGCCGCACCGCGGCCCGACGTTCGTCGACATCCCGCTCGACGTCTTCTTCGGCCACGGGGAAGCCGCGGTTCCGCCCGCGGTCGACGGGCGGGGCGTCGCGCCCGATCCCGAGGACATTGCACGTGCCGCCGACTTGCTGGCGCGCGCCGAACGGCCGGCGGTCGTCGCCGGTGGCGACGTGTACTGGGACGGCGCGTGGAACGCGCTCCGCGCCGCCGTCGAGGCGCTGCGCCTGCCCACGTTCGTGAACGGTCTTGGCCGCGGTTGCTTGCCGGCTGACCACGAGCTGGCCTTCGCCCGCACGCGGAGCTTCCTCAAGGAGGCCGACGTTGTGGCCGTCGTCGGAACGCCGCTCGACTTCCGGTTGTCGTTCGGCCGCTTCGGCGACGCCAAGGTGGTGCACATCGTCGACAGTCCCGACGCGCGAGCCGGCCATGTGGTGGCCGACGCGTCGCCCGCCGGTGATCTCGTCACGTCGCTCACCGGTCTCGCCGACTACACGGGACCGCGCGCCGACCACGAGCCGTGGATCGCGCGGCTCCGCGCCGAGGAACTGGCGCGGCGCGACGCCGAGCGGGGCGAACTCGAGGCCGACACCGATCCGATCCACCCGGCGCGCATCTACGGCGAACTTCGACGCACGCTCGATCGCGACGCCGTCGTCATCGGCGACGGTGGCGACTTCGTGTCGTATGCCGGCAAGCTCGTCGACTCCTATGAGCCCGGTTGCTGGCTCGATCCCGGCCCGTACGGTTGCCTGGGGACCGGCATGGGTTACGCCATGGCCGCACGTGTCGCCCACCCGGACCGCCAGGTCGTGCTGCTGTCGGGCGATGGCGCGATCGGCTTCAACGGGATGGACGTCGACTCACTTGTGCGCCACAAGCTTCCCGTGGTGATCATCGTCGGCAACAACGGCATCTGGGGGCTTGAAAAGCACCCGATGCAGGCGATCTACGGGTACGACGTGGCCGCCGACCTCCAGCCCGCCTGCCGGTACGACGATGTCGTGCGGGCCTTGGGCGGCGCCGGTGAGATGGTCGAGAAACCCGGCGACTTGGGACCCGCCCTCAAGCGCGCCTTCGCGGCCGACGTCCCCTACCTCGTGAACGTCATCACCGACCCGGCTGTGGCCTATCCCAGGTCTTCCAACCTGGGCTAAGTGCCGAACAGCGACGTGCGGCGCCGGAGGAACCACCACGCCGTCGCCGCGCCAGCCACGACCGGCAGCCCGACGAGCCACAGCATCACGAGGTACGGCTTCTCGTCACCGCGTGGACGCAGGCGTCGCACGTTGCGGCCGCGGATGATGTCCGCCGCGCTGCGGTTCAATCCGTCGATGTCCGCGTCGAGCGATGCCGCGTCGAGGTCGGCGTCGGCAACCGGCGAGGACAGAGAGCCCAGGTCAAAACCTTCGCTGCCGGGAAGCCCGAAGGACGACGAAGGCACCGCCCCCAGAGGGCCGCCGCCCGTCTCGTTGGTCGGCGCGCTGAGGTCGACGACGTCGTCCTGGCTCAAGTCGATGAGCTTGCTCGTGGTGATGGACGTGTAGCCCAGCTTGAGGTGATACGGCTGCGGCGTGCCGTAGTAGTTGAAGATGACGATGGCGTAGGTCGAGCGCTTGGGGACGAGACCGATGTTGAGGGGCGACGTCACGAAGTACGGAATTCCGACGCCGCCGTCGGGGAAGTAGGGCTCGTCGCCGCCGGGCTGCCCGCCGCCGCTGGGGCCCAACACGAAACACTCGTAGTAGTTGACGATCGGGTCCTCGGGGTCGCACTCGGTGTCGCCGTCGTCGTCCTCAACAACGGGGTCGTCCCAGACGACGGCTGCATACGACGACAGCGACACGTTGCCGAAGGTCGGGAGGATCAGGTTGTCGCCCGGCCACGTCATCGTGAAGTTGAACGAGTGGAATGTGAGGCGGTCGGTCAGCTGGGCGGGCGTCGCGCCCAACTTGACGTGGATCGTGTCGCAGAGCGCGGCGTAGGTCCCGCCGTCCTCGCAATCCTCCGGGTGGATGCCCAGGAAGAAGTCCACCGGCATCGCGATGGGAGGAAGCGCGGGGTAGTCGCGCTCGAACGTCTGCCCGGCGGCAAGGTTCACGACCGGCTGGGTAGCGGCGGCGGCCTGCCGCACGGGCGTGGCCACGTATGAGCCGACGAGCACCGCCGCCGCGGCCGTGAGCCACTTCTTGGACACTCGGGTCATCGTGAGCTCCGACTCATTCGGGCCGTGGTGGCGCATTGTTGATGTAGCCGGTTTGCGTGTAGGCGTTGCAAGGGTCGTCGCGTTGCGGGCTGGCCATCGAGTTGATGTCCCCCGCCGGCCACGTCCCCGGGCGGTACCGCTTGCCGCCTTGGGCCATGCGGTAGCAGCCCGTGTAGTCCTCGGCGTCGGGCGCGATACCGGACGGATCCCAGTACATCGCCTGCGCGTCCTTGACGCACGTGTAGTCGGCCGGCTCGTAGTAGCACGCGGGCAGCCGCGGGTCTTGACTCTCGATCGACGGGATGGCGTGGAACCCCTTGTCGATGGAGAACGGGCCCAGCTTGGGGCCGGCGACCTGGATGCCGGTGAACAGCTGTCGCAGATCGTTGTAGTCCGCGCAGGCGAAGTTGACGACGTCGCTGTCCGCCGCCTGACCGTCGACTTCGCGGTACGCGTTGTAACAGACACGCTCGTCGGCCGGAACTTCCTTCACGGTCGGCGTGAACGTCCACACGTGTGACCACACCTGCTGTGCCTGGTAGAAGCCGTAGTTGTTCGCTTCGATGAGACCGTCACCGAGCACGACCCATTCGGGCATGTAACCCAGTTGCGACGCCGCGGTGCTCTGCTTCGTCTCGACGCCGCCGGCCCACAGGATCGTCGTTACCTGCGCATTCTGGAACTTCTGCATGTTCTGCGTGGCGAAGCCCGGCAGCGTCTCGGTGTCGATCTGGTAGCCGTTCCTCGGGAAGGAGGCTTCCTCGACGATGTTGGCGCCGCAGGCCTTGACCGCGGTGCGGATCGCGTCGGCCATCTTCTTCATGCTCGGGTAGGACGGATCGCGTGTGTAGAGGAGGCCGTACCGGCGCGGCGAGCCAAGAGGGATGCCGGCGCCGGCGAACGTGACCTTGCCCGGCTCGACGACCTTCTTGCACACGGCGCTGGAGTAGCTCTTGGCCATCTGCTCGACGCTGGGCGGGTAACCCCAGATCGCCTTCGGGAACTCGTTGAAGAAGTCCTGCGAACGACCGCTGAACGAGCCGAAGTTGAGGACGCCGCGCTGGGCCATGAACTCCAGGAAGTCGTCCGAGCCGCCGGAGAGACCCGTACTCGAGATCGTTGCGAAGGGCTTGACCTGGGCGAGCACCTGCGCGGCGTCGGCCAGGCGATCCTCCGGCCGGCTCCCGCCGTTGCCGTAATAGATATAGAGGTGCGGGTGCCGGTTGTAGGTCTGGTAGCGGTCCTCGAAGTACTTCGCCCAGTAGCGGCGGGTCGTGATCTCGCCGATCTCGTTGGGTTTCGGCGGCGCGTCGAGGTCGATGAGCTCGTTCTGCGGGGTGTTCTCGGCGCCTCGGGGGGTCGGCGTGTACACACCGGGGTCCTGGTAGAAGACGATGCGGATCTCGTTGGCATCGACGCCCTGATACGTGGCGCCGCCGTTGTCGCCTTCGAAGAACGCGACGCACGGCGGCGAAAGCGGGTCCTCCGTCTGGCGGGGCGGCTTTCCGACGCACCGCTTGTCGCGTCGGTTGTTGCCGCCTGACTGCGACGTGTCGCCTTCGAGGCTGCCCAAATCGCCACCCAGGGCCCCGCCGGTCTCGAGCGAACTGGTTTGGCCGAGCCCGAGCTCGCTCACGTTGCCGATGGGGGGCGGCTTCTCGTTGGTGGGCGGTACCGGGGCCAACTCGACGGTGGTCGCCGGGTTGGGTTGCGGGAGGTTGAGCGACGACGGCAACGCGATCACCGCGATCAGCAGCGCGATGAGGAGTGAGAGCAACGGCGGGTAGCGACGTACCCAGTCGGGCGTCTGGCGCGCCGCGTCTCCCGAGGCGCGTGGCCCCGGTGTATTCGCTTTCGAATCGGTTACAACGTCGGTCATCGACTCCCCAAGACGGAATGACGCTGCGGAGATGTTAGGCGTCGCGCCGGACGAATCCTGGGTCGCGGGGCCAAAAAGCCCCGTGTCGGCAGGATCGGTGGCCGCCGCGCAAGAATGTAGGGTCGAGAGCGGCGCGACTGCTGGGGCCCTGGTCCAAAGCGGACTTGTCGCGTCATTTCATTCGTGCGTCGCTAACAAGCCGAGGACTCGCCCATGGCCACCACCACCCGCACCCGCCGGACGCCAGCAACGACCGCCGCGACGGACGGCGTGCGCCGCGGACAGATAACCGCGTCACGCTTCCGACAGAACTTCGACAGTGTCGTCGCCAACATCGAGAAGGTCATCAAGGGCAAGACCGACGTCGTGCGTTTGTCGATGGTCGCGATCTTGTGCGAAGGCCACGTCCTGTTCGAGGACCTTCCCGGGACGGGCAAGTCAATGCTGGCTCGCGCCATTGCCCAGTCGATGAATGCGAGCGTCAGCCGCGTCCAGTGCACGCCCGACATGCTTCCGGGCGACATCACCGGGTCGTCGATCCTCGACCAGAAGCGGGGCGAGTTCCAGTTCCGGCCGGGACCGATCTTCGCCAATGTGCTCCTTTCCGACGAAATCAACCGCGCCACGCCCAAGACACAGTCCGCGCTTCTCGAGGCCATGGCCGAGCGCAAAGTGTCGGCTGACGGCACCACCTACGACCTGCCGCGACCCTTCTTCGTGTTGGCGACCCAGAACCCGATCGAGCAGGCCGGCACGTTCCCTCTGCCCGAAGCGCAGCTCGACCGTTTCCTCTTCAAGCTCACGATGGGGTACCTCAGCCGTGACCATGAGTTGGAAGTGATGTTCGACAACTCGGTCGTCCTGCTCATCGAGGAGCTCAGTTCCGTCATCGAGCCGAGCACCGTCCAAGCGATGATCAATTACGCGGCGACGTTGGAGGTCAGCCCGGAGGTCGGGTACTACATCGTCGACCTGGTGCACGCCACTCGCGAGGACGCCGCGGTGTCGATCGGCGGCAGCCCGCGGGCGGCGATTGCGCTGCTCCGCGCCTCGCGCGTGCTGGCGGCCAGCGACGGCCGCGAGCACGTGTACCCCGACGACGTTCGCGCGGTGATGCGGCCGGTGCTCTCGCACCGGATCATCCTCCAGCCGGACGCGATCCTTCGCGGCGAGACCATCGATGGCGTGATCGAGCGCGTCACGGGCCAGGTGAAGGCGCCGATGGTCGCCAAGACCCGCAGCCTCGAGGCGGTCGAGGGCTGAGTTCGCTCCCGCTTCGGGGTCGCCGCCCGGGGCGGGCGGGCAGAGGCCAACGACGTGGCGCCGGCGGTGACGCGCGTCGGGGCTTACGCGCGCGGCTCGATCGCCTCGGCGACGCTCTCTCTCCGACGCAACTGCGAGAGCGGTGGCGTCAGCTCCTGCGGCGCACAGGCCTCACCCGCTTGGGCACCGTCGCCCTCACGGCCTTCGTCTCGATCTGGCTCCTCGCCCGCATCGTGGCCGGGACCGCGATGTACCTGTTCGCGTACGGCGCATTGCTGCTTGTCGTTGTCAGCTACTTGATCGCGCCGAGGCGGCTCAAGCTGACGGGCGAACGCACTGGGCTGTTCCCGCGCGCCACTGAAGGCGACCGCCTCGAGGTCGACGTCACGCTGGTCGCCCAGCGCCGCGTGACGACGTTCCTGCTCGAAGAACGCGTCCCCGACCGGCTGGGGAAGACCGTCCGCGTGCCCGTCACCAAACTCTCGGCCGGTGAGACCGTGGCCCACCACTACAGCCTGCGTTGCACTCGTCGCGGCGTCTATGAGGTTGGTCCATTGGTCGCGGTGGCCAGCGATCCTCTCGGCTTGTCGCAGCAGGAGACGGTGGTCGCCGAGAAGTTCGAGCTGCTCGTCCACCCGCGGCTCGAGCTGGTGTCGGACCGCCCGCTGACCCGGCAGTTCGAGGACCCGCCGATCCGACCGCCCGTGTCGAAGCCGTGGCCGAGCGGGATGGAGTTCTACGGCATGCGCGAGTACGTAGCCGGCGACGACCTGCGCCGGATCGTGTGGCGCGCCTCGGCCCGCACCGGGAAGCTGATGGTGCGCGAGGCCGAGCAGGGCATCACCGACCGCGTCACGATCATCCTCGACACCGATCGCGGCACGCACAGCCGGGACGGCGAGGGCATCTCGGAGTCGTTCGAAACCGGCGTTCGCGCCGCCGCGTCGCTCGGTGTCCGCCATCTTCGCGAGGGGTATCAGGTCTCGACCGAGACCAACGGCGGGCCGCTCACGCGCGACTTGCGCGGGGCGACGTCGCAGCTCGTGTTGCTCGACGCCATGGCTCGGCTCGACATGAGCCGCGAGCCGTTGGCCAGCGTGATCATGCGCATGGTGAGCTCGACCAAGCGCGATGCCCACAACATTTTGGTGACCCCGAAGCTCGGCGCCCACGAGGCCGCCCAGCTCAAGTTGCTGCTCAACAAGGGCGTCTCGGTGCTCGTGGTCGCACTCCTCTGGGACGACGAGAACGCGGACACGCCCGGCATCGCCGCCTCGTTGGGCTGCCAAGTCGTTGCCGTTCACCCGGGTCAGGACCTCTCGTCCGCTCTCTATAAGGACATCGGCGCGGGTAACCGCCTATGACCGCCACCCGTCCACCGGACCTGCGGGACGTCGAAGAGACCGCCGCCGAGCACCTCGCGGCGGAAGCCGGTCACGTCGAGTCGGCGATCGACGAGGCGGCTGGTGTTGTCCTCCTGCCGGCAAAGGTCGACCGGCCCAACGAGCTTCGCTACGCCATCGCGGTTGCTTTCCCCGTGATCGCGACGGCGGTCATGGTGGGCGGCGTATTCACCGGCGCTTCGGCCCGGTTCTACGCGGCGTTCGCCGGCCTCCTCGGGATCGCGTTGGCGCTCCTCGTCGCTCGTGTCAAACAGCCGGTGGCGAGCTACGCGCTGATGCTGCTCGGGCTGTTCGGCATCGGCGTGCTGATGGTCATTCCGAATGGACTGGCCAACGTCACGTCGATTGGCAGCTTGGCGTCGTCGGCGGCGCGGTCGGGGAATGTCCTGCGACCGCCGGTGTCCCTCAACCCCGGCTGGCAGGCGATCATCGGTTGGCTGATGGGCGTCGTCGGTTTCGGCGCGGCATGGCTCGCCGTCAGTGTCGACCGCGCTCCAGTCGCGTTACTTGCCCCGCTCCCGATCGCCGCGATTGCCGGCATCAGCGTTCCCAGCACCGCGCAAATTGCGAGCGGCATCGTCGTCCTCGTGCTGTTCGCGATCGGACTCGGAATCCTGTCGACGGCGAATTCGGCGTCGGCCGAGGGTGATCAGCCGCCGCTTACCTACGAACTCCGTCGGGCTGTCCGCGCCATCCCGCTGCTCGCGATCACGACGCTCGTGCTGTACCTGCTCGCCCAGGCTGACATCCTGTTCCCGCACCCGCTGATCGACCCCTCGAACGAGCCCCAGCGACCGCGCACCGCCCCGCTCACCGCGGTCGAGGACCGGGTGCTGTTCGAGGTCACGTCGGTCGCCACCGGTCCGTGGCGGATTGGCAGCCTCGACGTGTACGACGGGCGCGACTGGCGCTTGCCGCCCTTCGCTCAGAACCAGCTCGACGACGTGCCGAGGAACGGCATCGTCAACCCCAAGCTGGCGCGGGGCGTGCGGGCGACGTTCACGATCGCCGGCCTCGGGGGCGCGGTCCTCCCGACGCTGCCGAACACAGTCGGCGTCGTCGCCAAGGGACCGCGGCTCGCATACGACGCCCGTAACGGCAACTTGCGGCTCGTCGAGGGCCAGGTGCAGGCCGGCCTCGAATACACGGTCGTCGCCGCGACGCTGCCGACCGAAGAGGACCTGCGCGCCATCACCGAGTCGATCCCCGGCCCGATTCGCCAGTTCGCGCGGGTGCCCCGGAGCGGCGAGCCCACCCCGGCTCTCAAGGCGATCATCGAGCAGGCGCCCACCACCTCGAAGTGGGACCAGTTCAATTACCTGCGCAACTACGTCCTCGACAACGTCACCGCCGTCGGTGCCGGCCGGCCCGTGAGCGTGACGGTCGATCGCGTGGAGGACATGCTCACGGGCAGCAAGGAGGGCTCGCCCTTCGAGATCGTGGCCGCCCAGGCGCTCTTGGCGCGGTGGATCGGCGTGCCGTCGCGCATCGGCTACGGGTTCGACGGCGGGGACCCGGTCGGCAGCCGGCTGCAAGTACGGCCTCGCAACGGCGCGACCTTCGTCGAGGTCTACTTCCCCGGATTCGAGTGGCTTCCGATCATTGGAGTCCCGCGGCACGCGAAGCCCACCGTGGGGAACAACTCGGGCCAGTCGCAGGACCCGAGCATCGTGCCGAGCGACGACATCGCCATCGAGCTGTTCCTGCCCGTTCTCACGCCCGCGCCCAGCGTGTTCACCAAACAGCTCCAGCGCGGCGTGCTCATCGCCCTCCCCATCCTCGCCGCGATCGCGCTCGCCATCGTCTTCTACCCGGCGGTTCGCAAGGCGATTATCCGGAGTCGGCGTCGGCGCGCCGCAGCGGGCCTTGGACCGCGGGCGCGCGTCGCGGTCGCCTACGCAGACTGGCGCGACCACGCAACCGACTTCGGCTACGGATACCCGAGCGACACCCCGATCATGTTCCTCGACCGCTTCGTCGACGACGCCGATCACACCGAATTCGCGTGGCTTGTCACGCGCGCGCTCTGGGGTGACATGCAGGAGACCATGACGCCCGATGTCGTCGCCGCCGCCGAGGAATTGTCACGATCACTGCGCCGGCGGCTCGCGCAAACACAGCCGGCCACAGTCCGCTTCGTGGCGATCGCGTCGCGGCTGTCGTTGCGGCGGCCCTACGCGCCTGAACTCGACGTTGCCATTCGGAAGGAGGCTGACCATGAGCTCGTCCCGGTCGGCTAGGACTCGCGTCATCGCGTTGGTTGCCGTCGCCGTATTCGGTGCGGCGGCCTGCGTCGATCAGAAGCCCGCGGGCGTCGCGATCAAAAGCCTGAAGTCCGACATCGTCTTTGGGTTGAACCCCCCGCCGGCGCCGCCGCCGGGTGTCGCGCCTTCGGTGTCGTTCGACTTTGGCCTTCCGCCGCTCGTGCGGCCCCCGATCAACAAGAAGCCTGAGTCGTGCCCGCGCGCCCGACGCGGCGACTCCGTGGCGGCGATCGCGACGAAGGGCGTTGATGTCCGGCCCGTGCCCGGCTTGTACCAGTGGAAGGTCAACGGCACGATTGACTACCAGGGGACCCCCGTACCGATTCTGTCGCAGTTCATCGAGCGCGAGATCACCGATGTCAGCGAGGTGACGACGACGACGACGCCGGTAGGTGGCAATCCGCCCACCGAGCCAATCGTTACCCGGACCTTCACGTACAAGATGCGGGCCAAGCTCGGGTACACCGGTCAGGACGGCACTCAGGTCGCGACGTTTCAGGTTCGCGACAACCCTCTTGTCATCGACGCCGGCACGACCGCGGCCAACATCGGCAAGGCGATTCCCGTGGGTGACCCGGCCCGAGGCATCGTGCTCACGAGCATCGAGAATTACAACGCGGCGGGCAAGCTGATGAGCACGTTCGCGCCGACCCCGGGGATCCTTCTCCTCCCGCTGTCGGTCAGCATCGGCGAGAACTACCAATCAGTGAGTGTCGATCCCAACTCCGGCGCGGTTGTCGTCCACGACGGTACGGTCGGGAACCGCACCACGGTGGACGCGTGCGGGACTCTGGTCGACGGGTGGAAGGTGACGTCGCGCGAGTACTTCATCAACTCGGCGGGCGCGGCGACCGTGGCGGAGTACGACTACATCATTGCGACGGAGCTCGGCGGCATCCTGGTCTACGAGCACACGTTGCCCCCCGACCTCACCAATGTCCCGGTGCCGACACCGCCGGTGATCCCGGGCAATCCGTTGCCGAACCTCCCACCGATCCCGACGACGATCCCGCCGTTGCCCGTCGACTTGCCAACCACGAAGGACAACGTCGAGTTCTCGATAGCCCACGTGACTCCAAAGGCCACGCCGTAGTGATGCGCCGCTGATGCTCGCTCGCCTCGCGCCTGGCAACGCACGCGCTCGCCGCGCCCTGCTGTGGGTCGCGGTGTTCGCCGCGCTGCTGTTGTTCACGCAGGTGCTCCTCCCGGGCGACAGTCGGCCCGGCCGAGGCGTGCCCATGGCGATCGTCTTCCAGGGCGTGCTTTCCGGGCTCATGAACGCGATGATCGCCGCCGGTCTGATCCTGGTGTACCGGGCGAGTCGCATCATCAACTTCGCTCAGAGCGTCATCGGCGTGGTCGCGTCGGTGTTCGTCGGGCTCATGACGGCGTACAACCCGGGCTTCCCGTTTCCGCTCACCCTGCTCATCGGGCTGGCTGCGGCCGGCGCCGTCGGTGCCACCATCGAGTTGGTGTTCGGCCGCCGCTTCGCCCGGGCGCCGCGTCTGGTCCTCACCGTGGTCACCATCGCGGGCGGGTCATTTCTGACGCTGATCACAACGAGCTTCGTCACCCGCTTGCCCGTGTTCCCGAAGATGAGCGAGCGCTCGTCGTTCGACCTCGACCTCGAACGCTTGCATCGGCTCCTGCCGTTCTCCGGGCTCCAGTTCCACATCGGATCGAGCCGCCAGGCGTTCGGTTTCCCCGAGATCCTCGCCATCGAGATCGCCGTCGTTGGGTTGATCGGCCTCGGCGTGTTCTTCAACTTCACGCGCGCCGGCATGGCTGTTCGCGCGTCGGCCGAGAACGCCGAGCGCGCCGCGTTGCTCGGCATCGGTGTCGGCGCGCTCTCAACCTTGGTCTGGGCGATCGCCGGCGTCCTCTCTGGCGCCGGGCTGATCGCGGACTCGCTGATGGGCGACCCGGTAGGCCTCACAGGTGGCAACGTGGCCCTGCTGATCCCGATCGCGGCGGCGGTGGTGAGCCGCTTCCGCAGCATCCCAGCCGCGGTGGGCGTATGTGTGGTGATCGCGGTCGGGTCGGTGGCGACGAGTTACACCTATCCGGACTCGAACGCCACGATCAGCCTCGCCGTATTCGCGGTGCTTGCTCTGGCGCTGCTTCTCCAGCGTCGCGACCTCTTCCGCGAGCAGCAAGGCGAGGAGTCGTCCTGGCAGGCGACGAAGGAGCCGCGGCCGGTACCGGCGGAGATGCGTGGGATTCCCGCGTTGCGATGGGGACGGATCGCCATCGTCGCCGTCGTCGCCTTGGCGGTCGCCGGCTTGCCGTTCCTGACCGCGGTCCGGATCCAGGTGCTGCTCAGCACGATCGTGTTGACCTCGATCGCCGGGTTGTCCTTGGTCGTTCTGGTCGGGTGGGCCGGCCAGGTCAGCCTCGGACAGTTCGCGTTTGTCGGCGTCGGCGCGGCCGTTGGCGGGTCGCTCGCGGTGAACCTGCACTGGTCGTTCTGGCTTGCCGTGCCGGCAGGCACGGTTGCCGCCGGCGTCGTGGCCGGGCTGGTCGGCATACCCGCGCTGCGGGTGCGCGGCCTCTACCTCGCGGTAGCGACGTTCGCGTTTGCCATCGCGGTGCAAGAGATGTTCAGTAGCCCGCGGTACTTGCGGAACCATCTGCCGCGGCAGGTCCCGCGGCCGAGCCTGTTCTTTCTCGACTTCGACGACGAGCGCAGCATGTATTTCCTCTGCCTCGTCGCCCTAGCCGTCTCGATCGTCCTCGTCATCAACCTGCGGCGCAGCCGGTTCGGCCGGCTCCTCATCGCGGCGCGCGAGAACGAGGCCAACGTCCAGTCCTTCGGTGTCAGTCTCGTCCGCCTGAAGGTGATGGCGTTCGTGGTATCCGGCGGGCTGGCCGGATTCGCCGGCGCCATCTTCGCCTTCCAACAGCGATCCGTTGGCGCCGACTCGTTCAACATCGACCGCAGCCTCGCGTTGTTCCTCAACACGATCGTCGGCGGTGTGAGTTCGCCGGTGGGCGCGTTGCTCGGCTCGGTCTATGCCAACGCCGGGCAGTACTTCTTTGCCAACAACCTGGTGTGGGGCTTCGTGGTCGGTCTCTTGCCGCTCGCGATCCTCTACATCGAGCCGGGTGGGCTCATTGCAGTCCTCAACTCGGTGCGCGATGCGTGGCTGCGAATCGTCGCCCAACGACGTCAGCTCGTGGTGCCGAGCCTGTTCGCGGATTACGACCCGGAGGTGTTGGCGCGGCGCTTGATCCCGTTGGCGCCGCCTTCAGCCGGTCAGGGCCTCGCAGCATTGCCGTCGCGCCGCCGGTTCCGGCTCCGGTCGACGGTGCATCAGCCACAGACCGTCGTCGCCGAGCCGGTCCAGCAACGAGCGAGCCGCGAGCTGGCCGCCATCGTCGCGGTCAGCGACTCGGATGGCGGCGACGCCGGGACGGAAGGTAGGTCGTGAGCATCGTCGACGACGTCGAGGCCAATGCCGCCGACGGGCACATGCCCGTCGAGCCGATCATGCCGGACAGCATTCCCGAGGACAGCCGCCGCGGCGGCCGCGGGCGCCGCGCCGCGCGCCGGTTCGTCGCCGACCTCAAGGCATTCGGCCAGCTCCGCTCCACGCCCTACGGACTGGCGCCGGCGATCATCTTCGCCTCGGTGGGCTTCTTCCAGACGCTGGAGAGCGCGGCGTTCTCGGTAGCCGCACCGGACATCGTCCGCGAACTGAACATCAACATCCCGGCGATTATCGACATCTCGGTCATCATCAGCGTGCTGAGCATCGTTGCTGCCCTACCGCTGGGCTGGTGGGCCGACCGCCACCGGCGCGTTCCTCTGTTCGCGATCGGCACGACGATCTCCGGGTTGATGGCCGGGGTCAGCTCCCGCGCCCGCGGCACGGTGAGCCTGGGCATCCCTCGCGTCGTCGACGACGTGAGTAACACAGCGGCCGACGTGCCGAGCTTCTCGTTGCTCGCCGACTACTACCCGCCCGAAGCACGGGGCCGTGTGTACGCCTTCCTCGGAACCCTCGGTCGTGGCGGCACGATCTTGGCCATCATCATCGGCGCCCCGATGGTGCAGTACTGGGGCTTCCGCACGACCTTCGCCATCCTCGGCGTACCGATCGCCCTGACGGGCATTTTCGCCGGTGTCAGATTGCGCGAGCCGGTACGCGGGTACTTCGAGCGCCGGGCCGCGGGCGCGACCGAAGAGGCAGCCGAGGTCGAGGACGAGAAGCAGTCCTTTGGCGAAGGCTGGCGCACCACGTTCGCGGTCGCCACGCTGCGCAGGTTCTTCGTGGCCGACCTGGTCCGCGCAATGGGCACCACGATTGTTGGTGTCCTGTTCCCGTTCTACCTGGCCGAGAAGTACGGCCTGAGCGCCCTCGAACGCGGGTACATCCTCATCCCGAGCCTGGTGATCGCCCTCTACGGCGGCGTGCTGGGCGGCGGCCTGGTCGACCGCTTCAGCGCGCGCAACCCGGGCCGGCTGTTGACGATCTACGGCGTGTTCGACCTCGTCGGCGCCGTTGGTCTCCTGGGCTACGCCATAAAGCCGCCGCTGATCGTGGTCGTGGTCTTCAGCTGTGTCGTTGCGTTCGGTGGCGCGCTCGTCGGCCCCGCCGCCAAGGCGATCTATTCGCAGGTGATCCCCCCGGCGATCCGCACGCAGGGCATCCAGATCACCGACCTGGCCGTAATTCCCGGCGCGATCATCGGGCTACAGATCGGCAAATTGGTTTTCGGCAACTACGGCTACCAAGCCGTGTTCTTGTTCGCCATCCCGTGGCAGGTCATCGCCGGCTTTCTCGCGATGAGCGCCGGCGCGCTCTTTGAGCCCGATCGTCGCAACCAGCTCGCCGCGTCGGTCGCCGCCGAAGACTGGCGGCGAGCCAAGGAGTCGGGCGACACCCGCCTGCTTGTGTGCCGCAGCGTCGACGTCGCGTTCGACGGCGTGCAGGTCCTGTTCGACGTCGACTTCGACGTCAACGAAGGCGAGCTCATCGCGTTGCTCGGGACCAACGGCGCCGGGAAGTCCACGCTGCTGCGCGCTATCAGCGGATCCCACGAAGCGTCCGGCGGCGCCATCGTCTTCGACGGACGCGACATCACCCACATGCCGCCGCACGAAGTGGCCGGGCGCGGCGTCGTCCACATGCCGGGCGGGCGCGGCGTGTTCCCCGGCCTGACGGTTCGCGACAACCTGCTCCTCGGCAACTGGCTGGGAGAAGATGAGGATCTTCGAGCTCGCATCGACGAGGTACTCGAGATGTTCCCGATCCTTCGCGACCGGATCGACGCCAGCGCGGGCGCCCTGTCGGGCGGCGAGCAGCAGATGCTGTCGCTGGCGCAGGCGTTCCTCATGAGGCCCAAGCTGCTGATGATCGACGAGCTCACACTCGGCCTTTCGCCCGCCGTCGTGCGCGAGCTGCTGGAGATCGTCAAGGAGCTGCATCGTCGCGGCACGACGATCATCGTCGTCGAGCAGTCGGTGAACGTCGCGCTGAACCTGGCCGAGAAGGCGATCTTCATGGAGAAGGGCGAGGTCAAGTTCTTCGGCCGCACCGCCGACCTGCTTACCCGACCCGACATCCTGCGGGCCGTTTATGTCAAGGGCACCGGCGCCCTGACGTCCGGCGCGCCGGCCGGGGCGCGCGGCGCTGACCGCGAGCGAACACGCGTCGCCCGCGCCGAGGGCCGTTCCCTCCTTTCGGTCGAGGGCGTCACCAAGCGGTATGGCGGCATCGTCGCGGTCGACGATGTCAGTCTCGATCTGGCCGACGGCGAAGTGCTCGGCATCATCGGCCCGAACGGGTCGGGCAAGACCACGTTGTTCGATGTGATCAGCGGCTTCCAGCGCGCCGACGCGGGCACCGTCCGTCTCGGCGGCCGCGACATCACGAACCTGTCGCCCGAGCGGCGCGTTCGGGAGGGCATGGTCCGCCGTTTTCAGGACGCCAAGCTGTTCCCGTCGCTCACCGTGTTCGAGACCCTGCTTGTGGCTCTTGAGGAACGCATGGAAGTCAAGAGCACCGCGCTGCACGCGATTGGTCTGCGGCCGGCCCGGCGCGCCGAGCGGCGTCTCCGTCTTCGTGCCGAGCGCCTCGTCGAGCTCCTCGGGCTGGGCGCGTACCGCGACAAGTTTGTGTCCGAGCTTTCGACCGGGTTGCGGCGCATCGTGGACCTGGCCTGCGTGCTGGCGACCGAACCCAAGGTGCTGCTGCTCGACGAGCCGTCGTCGGGCGTCGCCCAGGCCGAGGCCGAGGGCCTCGCGCCGCTACTCCGGCGGGTGCGTTATGAGACCGGATGCAGCATCCTGCTGATCGAACACGACATGCCGCTCGTCTCGGCCGTCGCCGACGAACTGATGGCACTCGAACAGGGACGCGTATTGCTGCGCGGTACCCCAGACGCCGTACTCAACGACGAGCGCGTGATCGAGTCCTACCTCGGCGATTCGGAAGCGGCAGTCCGCCGGTCGGGGCGGCTGTCATGACCCGCATGCGCGTTGTGCTCGCGGCGCTCACGGTGGCTCTCATCGCCACCGGATGCAGCAGCAACAACAAGGTGGGCGACGACAGTCTGCTCAACGTCAAGGACCAGGTGAATCCGCAGCTCGGCAAGGCGACGACGACGATCGCGTCCACCGAGACCTCGGTCGCCCTCGCCATCAAATCGACCACGACATTGCCGCCCACGACGGTCCCGCGCAACGAAGTCCTGATCTCGATCAACGGCGACAGCTCGGGGGCCGAGGCGCAGTTCACGCCGAACCAGGCTCCGACCTACGCGGGTGAACCCGTCCGGTGGGTCAACCACGACACGAAGGTGCGGTGGATCAAGTTCACCGAGGGCTCCCGCGCTCGCGAGCGGTCGCCTGACATCGCGCCGGGCCAGTCGTGGGCGATCAGTTTCGCGGTGCCCGGGAAAGTTCGGTACGAGGACGGTACGCGCCCGTACGCGGTTGGCTACATCACGGTCGTGGCGAAGTGAAGCGAGGCGCCGCAGCCCTCGTGGCGCTGATCGCGGTGTTCGGCGGCGCATGCGGCGGATCCAAAGCGGCGGTCGGCGTATCCGGTGAAGACATCAAACCGATCGCCGCCTCGAAGCTCCCGGCCACGCTCCTCGGTCTTGAAGTCCACGAAGAGGACATGAAGAGCACGATCGCCCAGACCGAGGACTCATACGTCGACGCGGTCAGTCTTTTCAGTCTTCGCGGCGATAACCTGGTGCAAGCGACGCTACAGGTCAGTCATCTCACCAAGGCCTTCGATTACCGCAGTGCGCGGCAGCGGGCCAACCTGGCCGACAAGATCGGCGGGGCCCGGGCGACGACGTACCGCGTAGGCCGCACCACGGTGTACGTGACCCAGGGCCTGCGGCAAAGGATCTCCGTCTGGTTCTCCGGACGTACCCTGCTCGTTCTCTCGGCCCGCGACGACCTGGCCAAGCCGCGCGGCCTCTTGCGCGCCGTCGTCGACCTCAACCTATGAGGCGCCGCGCCGTTGGGCTCCTGCTCGTGCTCACCGCGATCGCGTTGACGACGACGGCGTGCCGGCGCGAGCGCGATCAGAAGCTGGACGTCCGCGCCGCCATTGACCGCACCGAGCGGGTCGCGCACCGCTTCGCCTACATCGACACGGTCGGCCGCATCAAGACACAAGTCGCCGGTGTCGTGGAGGATGACTTCCGCTACAAGGCCCGCCTCACGGTCAACGGACTTCCCGTCGAAGACGAGGTCGTGAGCGACGACGCCCTTGCGGTCCGGTTCCTCGAGCCCGGCGCGCTCCCGGGCTTCCTCAACGTCGACAACGCAACCGCGGCCAGCGCGGCGGCGGGTCGTTCGGCCCCGCAGGTCGCCCTCGCCGGCCTGAGCACCAAGCGCTGGGTGCTCGACCCGGTCGGCGCGCCCCAGCTGGCGGCGCTGGCGACCGAGAAGCGGGTGCCCGGCGAGGATCCCGTCTTCGACGCGCTCACCGCGTTGCAGTACATACGCGACGCGGCCGATCGGGGGGATTACATCAGGAAGTACAGCAAGGACGCGATCGATCCTGTGTACCGCTCGACGGAGGACCCGTTCCCGCCGCCGCCGGAAGGTCAGATCCGGTACGACGTCAAGCCGCCGCGCCTGCCGCGGTCGAACGCCGGACCGTCGAACCAGGCAACCCCGGAGACCGCGAACTTTCGCAAGCTCGTGATCTACGTCAAGGACGGCCTGGTGGTCGAAGCTCGCGAGCAGATCGACGTGGCGAGCAAGCTCGACGACCTCATCTCGGAGTTCAAGTTGCCCCACACGACGACCGTCGAACAGGCGGTGGCGGCCATCAACGCGGTGCGGCGCGGGCAGGGTAACGACACGATCCGGGTGCGGAAGCTCGTCCTCCGCATTCAGGGCATCGGCACGACGCAGAAGGTCGAACTGCCCGCCGAGTCGGTGAATGGCGACCTTCGCGTCCTGAAACATCGCGGCCGCCAGGGTGCGCCTGGTGCGCGGCAGCCGAGCGCCTGACGCCCGGCGTCGTCGCGCCGGCGCAATGGCCGTTGTCGCGGCGCTCTTGGGCGGCGCGTGCCACCAGGACACACCCGGCACGAGCGCGCCCGTAGTCCTCGACGGTCGACCGCGGTTCGCCGACGCCGAGGGTGTCCTGCGCCATGCCAGCCCGTCGCGCATCACGATCGACAAGCGGTCCTACGGGGTCGCTCGCGACATCGAGGCGTTCTCGCCGCTGACACAAAAGCCCGTGAGCCTGAACGGCCGGCTGAATCAGTACGTACAGGCCGGCCTCAACCGCGGCAAGGTGGTCTGGCTGGCGGTCTACGGCGCGGTGGTTACCTTGCCGGGACGACGCCCGGTCGCGTTTCACATCGGAACCGTCGTGCGCGTAGAGCACGACAACGCGATCTTCGCCGACGGCTCAGTGCTGCGATTGGAGCGGGGCGTCGCGGTGCCGACGCTGCCGGCATCGCTCCGGGCCGAGATCGACCCCGGCCGTCATCGGGTGCGAGCGCTGGTTGCCTCCGCGGTCTGAATCTGCTGACGCCCGCTAGCCCGACCGCGCCGCGCGGTGACCACGATTCGCACGACGGTGCCATCGCCGTCACGTTGCGCTCGTACATCGGTGATCGCCCGGGCCGACACAACGCGCAGCCGCTGGCTCGGGTGGCGATTGCCGACGGCGAGGAGGTCGTTCAGCAACCCGGCGAGCCGCATCTTGGCGGCGACGCCGAGGATCACCGCGGCGGGTTGCAGGTCGGGTAGCCGTAGCTCCTCCTCGACGCGGGGGCAGTGGGGGCGGCACGACGAATGCCCCGACCGCTTCACCGAGGCGACCAGGGCGAAGTCGGGCCGGATCGCCCGGCTCAACGAGGCGACACGCGACCCACTCAGCGGTGCGTGGTCGACGAGCCACGCGGTGCTCGTCAGCGCCAGGATCAGTGCGCTCGCGAGCCACATCCACCGGCCGGGATCGTCCGCGGGCAGCCGACGGAGAACGAGGATGGTTGCCCCGCCAATCAGCGCGACCGCCACGATGAGCCAACCGGCGCGGAACCCGGCGACGCCGGTGGCGTGAAGAGCGACACTCGCCGCAGCGAGGTAAACGACGGCAGGAATGAATCGGTGAACGCTGGTGACCATGCGGCTTTGGCACTATGGCACCCATGCGAAAGCTGGTGGTGCTTCTCGCCGCGCTCTGTCTGGCGTCCTCGTGCGGCTCTGGGGGCGGTGCCAACGCGGCCAAGGACAAGAAGGACGGGCAGTACGGCTCCGACTTCCTGACCGAGGACAAGGCAACGGTGCCCCCGCCGTCGACCACGGCCCCCGCCCGCCCGACGACCACGGCCAGGCACACGAGCCCAACCCTCGGCCGCACCCCCAAGGTCGGCGCCGGTCCGAGTTCGAGCAATCCGTATTCGGCCGCCGACAAGCAGGTGGGCTTCCTCGCCGGCCTCGTGTTGCAACCCGCGCCGGCCAAGAAGGTCGTGATCGAGATCCAGGCCCAAGACGGCGTCGGGCCCCGTCCGGCCGCGCTCGCTCACGTCGTCGCCATACTCAAGCGGGTCACCGGCGGCAAGACCATCGAGACGCCGCGGGTAGCCCTGCCGGCCGGGCCGACCACGTGGAACTACGACCAACTCGCCGACTACGCCGACCGGTTCGGCAAGGCGAAGTCGGGTGGCGACACGGTCGTCATCAAGGCCCAATGGGTCCACGGCAGCGCGCCGAGCGCCGGCACGCTCGGCGGGGCCCATCGCGCCGACCTCCTCACGATGTTCGCTGACCGGTACAAGGACCACGAGGGTCTCGCGGTGACGGTCGACGACCTCGAAACCGCGATAATCACTCACGAGTTCGGCCACATGCTCGGTCTCGTCGATCTCTGGCTCAATACCGGCCGCGGCGACTACAAGAGCGACCCGGCACCCGGGGGCCATCACTCGCCCAACAAGCGCTCGGTGATGTACTACGCGGTGGAGACGAGCGACCTGGCGATCGTGTTCAGCGGCGGCAAGCCGCCAACCGAATTCGACGCCGACGACGAAGCAGACCTCGCCGCGATCAGAGCCGGGGCCGCGTACGGCTCCAAACGCTGATCAGCGCGCTTTGTCGAGGAAGGTCTTCTCGTCGACGATGACGCGGGTGATCTTGCCCGCGGCGACCAGCCCCGAGGCGTCGGTCACCGACACTGTGAACAGCAGCCGGCGCCCTTCCACGCGTTCCAACGTCGCCTCGGCGCGAACCTCGCTGCCGACGGCGACGGCGGCAACGTGCTTGAGCTGCACTTCAGTTCCGACCGTCGTCTGACCCGGTTCGAGGTCGCCCTCGATCGCCTGGCAGGTGGCGTCCTCGCACAGGGCGACGACGCGCGGCGTGGCGAGCACCGCCACCGTCCCTGACCGCAGCGCGATCGCGGTGTCGTCGTCGGTGACGACATGGGTAACGACGGCGCTGGCCACGGGGGCGTACGTTACGGCGCCGCCAGGGCCAGCGTGACCGTCGCCGCGGCCAGCGCGGCGGCGACGCCTGGCGCATCGACCGCCTCGATGGCGACGATCACCGCCCGCTCGTCGACGCCAACGACGCGTGCGCCGTGGGCGACCACCGTCGTTGCCGCGTCCTCCGGTGTCGTCGCCAGCACGTCGACCGCGTCGCCCACCTCGAGCGGCGGCGTCCCCGGCCCGGTCGGTACGGCCAGCGCCCGCTCGCGGTCGAACAGCAGCGCGGCCACGCCGCGGAGGCCGTCCGGCGCCAGTTTGACCGCCAGCAGCACCTCGCCCCGCACGATCGGGACGACGACGGTCCGCCCGAGCGGGCGGGTCGCGACCGGGCCGGAGGGCAGGAATTGGCGCGGCACGGCTCGGGTCGTGAGATCGCCGGCGCGCACGACCGAACCGATTCGCAGCGAGCGCGTCGCGACCGGCACGCGGCGCAGCCCGCCGTATCGGGCGGCGGCCGCCTCCGCGTCGTGCAGGCGGCCGGCGACGAATACGCCGGTGGCCGCGGCCAGCGTGCCGGCCAACAACCAGTAGGTGAACCCCGAGCGGCGCCAGCGGCGTCGGAGGCGACGCATGCTTCCTCCCGGTCGGAACCAACGATCGGGGAGTGGCTCTCCGAGGTTAGGACTCGGGGACCGTCGGCGAAAGGGTCGCGCACGCGCACTGACGCGGCAGCGCGGCGATCCGCGGGATGGCGCGCCTGAGCACCTGCCGGGTGCGCTCCACGTTGGCCTCCAACACCGCGAACACCGCGTCCATGGTCACCGACTCCATTGCCACATGGCGCGCCTCCGGCGCGACGACCCCCTCAACTCCGGTGTCGTAATCGGTGACGAGCGCGAGCCCCGCGTAACAAATGCCGAGTTCGCGGGCGAGGAAGGCCTCGGGATACTGCGTCATGTTGACGACGTCCCACCCTTGCGAACGAAACCAGCGCGACTCGGCGCGGGTCGAGAACCGCGGCCCTTGAATGACGACGACGGTCCCGCCCTCGTGGGCCACGACACCGGCGTCGGCCGCCGCCGCGATCAATGGCGCGCCGAGCTCCGGGCAGTACGGATCGGCGAACGGCACGTGGACGGGCACCGGCCCGTCGAAGAACGTGTCGCCCCGCCCCCAGGTGCGGTCGACGAGTTGATCCAGGACGACCATCTCGCCCGGATGGCGATCGGGCCGCAGCGAACCGACCGCACACGGCCCGACCAGCCACCGCACGCCGACCTCGCGCATGGCCCACGCATTGGCGCGCCAGTTCACTTTGTGCGGCGGCAGCTCGTGCTTCACCCCATGGCGGGCGAGGAAGGCGACGGCCACCCCGTCGATACCGCCGATGGCCACCGGCGCCGACGGCGGTCCGTAGGGCGTGTCGATGACGGCGTGCTGCACGTCGTCGAGGAATTCGTAGAAACCAGACCCGCCGAACACGCCGACGTCGGCCGTCGGCCGCGGGGTCACGAAGCGGCGGCCGCCGGCTTCTCCGACTTCTTGCTGTCGGACTTCTTGGTGTCCGTCTTCTTCGTGTCGCTCTTGGCGTCGGACTTCGTGTCGCTCTTGGTCTCGGTCGACGACAACGACGAGGACGATGCTGTAGTGCTCGCGCTCTCGGACTTGCCGGCCGGGCGGCTGTCGGTCTTGTAGAACCCGCTGCCCTTGAAGACGATGCCGACATTGCCGAACACCTTGCGGAGGGCGCCGCCGCAGTTGGGGCACTTGGTGAGCGGGTCGTCCTTGAACGACTGCACGACTTCAAGATGCTCAGCGCACTTCTTGCATGCGTACTCGTACGTGGGCATCGACGCCGGGTCCTCCTGGGGACGCTCTGGCACTCAAAGCGGTCGAGTGCCAGTGTACCCAAGGTGAGCGTTCGAGCGGCCTGCCTCATCGCCGCCTACCTGGTCGGGTCGTTCCCGACCGCGCTCCTCGTTGGCGGACGCCGCGGTCACGATCCGACCGCCGAGGGGTCGGGCAATCCCGGCGCGACCAACGTGTACCGCATCATGGGCCGGCGCGCCGGCGCCCTCGTTCTGTGTGGTGACGTCGTGAAAGGCGTCGCCGCCGCGCTCGCCGGCGCCGCCGTGTTCGGGCGGGCCGGGTTGCTGGCGTGCGGCGGCCTCGCCGTGATCGGACACTGCTTTCCGGTGGGCCGCTGGCGCCACGGCGGCAAGGGCGTGGCGACCGCCGCCGGGGTCGCCGTCATCGCCTTCCCGGCAGTCGCCGCGTTGGCGCTGGCGGTGTGGTTCGCCGTATTCCTCCCACGTCGCAAGGCGTCAGCCGCGTCGATGGCCGCCATCGTCGTCGTGCCGGTCGGCGCCGCGGTGACCGGCCGGCCCGGCTGGGAGATCGCGACATCGGCCGCCATCGCCGGCGTCGTCGTGCTGCGTCATCGGTCGAACGTCGGCCGCCTTCTTCGTGGGCAGGAGGAGTCGCTGCCCTCGCGCCCACACCGGCGAGCAAGCTAGAAACACAACCGATGACGGTGCAAAAGGCGGTGATACCGGCAGCCGGGCTCGGGACGCGGTTCCTGCCCGCAACCAAGGCGCAGTCCAAGGAGATGCTGCCGATCGTCGACACGCCGGCGATCCAGTTCGTGGTCGAGGAGGCCGTGCGCGCCGGCTTGCACGACATCCTCATGATCACCGGGCGCGGCAAGCGAGCGTTGGAGGACCACTTCGATCGCAGCTTCGAGCTCGAGCACTACCTCGAGGCGGCCGGCAAGCTCGAGCAACTCGCCGAGGTACGCCGCATCGCCGAGATGGCCGACATCCACTACGTCCGCCAGGGCGAGCCGCTCGGCCTGGGACACGCGGTCGGCGTCGCCCGCGAGCACGTGGGGAACTCGCCGTTCGCCGTAATGCTCCCCGACGACGTCATGCGCGAGGACTCCGACGTGCTGACGCGGATGTTGGCGGCGTACGGGGAGTACGGCGCCTCGATCATCGCGTTGAAGGAGGTGCCGCGGACCGAAACGGCGCTGTACGGGTGCGTGCAGCCCGAGGAGGTCGCGCCGGGCATCGTCCGCATCGTCGACATCGTGGAGAAGCCGCATCCCGACGAGGCGCCGTCGACCCTGGCGGTGATGGGCCGCTACGTGTTTACGCCCGGCATCTTCGACGCGCTCGAACGGGTCACACCCGGACGGGGCGGCGAGATCCAGCTCACCGATGCCATCGCGATCCTCGACAAGGAGCAGCCGGTGTACGGCTTCGTGTTCGAGAAGGGCCGTTTCGACATCGGCAACAAGCTCGACTACCTCCGCGCCACCGTCGAGCTGGCGCTGGAGCGGCCCGATCTCGGGCCCGCGTTCCGCGACTTTCTCGCCGAGGTCGCGAGGCGCGAGAGACTGGTGTGAGTGGCCCTAGTTGATCCGTTCGGGCGCGTCGTCCGCGACCTCCGAATATCGATAACCGACCGGTGCGACTTCCGGTGCACGTATTGCATGCCCGCCGACGGCTTGCAGTGGCTGCCGCGCGACGAGGTCCTGACGTTCGAGGAGATCACCCGCGTAGCCCGGCTCTGCGTCACCCGGCTCGGTTTTGACGCGATCCGGCTGACCGGTGGCGAGCCCACGCTGCGCCGCGGCCTCGTCGACTTGGTTGCCATGCTCGAGCCGCTCGGCGTCGACCTGGCGATGACGACGAACGGCGCGTCGCTCGACCGGCTCGCGGCGCCGCTACGCGCCGCCGGCCTGGGCCGCATCAACATCTCGTGTGACTCGCTGCGCGCCGACCGGTTCCTCGCCCTGACGCGCCGCGACGCGCTCGACAAGGTGCTGGCCGGCATCGATGCGGCGCTGGCCGCCGGGTTCGACCCCGTGAAGGTCAACGTCGTGTTGATGCGGGGCGTCAACGACGACGAGGTGGTCGACTTCGCCGGCTTCGGACGCGAGAAGGGCGTCCAGCTGCGCTTCATCGAGTTCATGCCGCTCGACGCTGACGGCGGTTGGTCTCGCGACCAGGTGGTGTCGGCCGACGAAACAGTGGCCGCCATCGATGCCGTGTACCCGCTCGAGGGGTTCGCCCACGACGTCGAGCCCGCCACCCGGTATCGCTACCTCGACGGTCGGGGCGAGATCGGCGTGGTGCCGTCGGTTACCCGCCCGTTCTGCGGCGACTGCGACCGGATCCGAGTCACCGCCGACGGCCAGTTCCGATCGTGCCTCTTCGCCCTCGACGAGCACGACGTGCGGTCTGTACTGCGTGGTGGCGGCAGCGATGACGACGTCGTCGCGGTCATCGAGCGGGCTGTCGGCCTCAAGTGGGCCGGCCATCGGATCGGTCAGACGACGTTCATCCGTCCGGCTCGGTCGATGTCACAAATTGGCGGCTAGGTAGACTGACGCGATGCCGGATCGCGGCCTCACCCATCTCGACCCACTTGGCCGCGCCCGGATGGTCGACGTCACCCCGAAAGAGCCGACTCACCGCCGCGCCCAGGCGCGCTGCAAGGTGTTCATGAAGCCGGAGACCACGGCCATGGTCGCTAGCAACGCGGTGACCAAGGGCGACGTCCTAGCCGTCGCTCGCGTCGCTGGAATCCAGGCCGCCAAGCAGACACCGGGTCTGATTCCCCTGTGTCATCAGCTCACGGTCGGCTCGATCTACGTCAACTTCAACATCGGCGATGACCACATCGAGATCGAGGCCCAGGTCGAAACCGTCGACCGCACCGGTGTCGAGATGGAGGCGATGACCGCGTGTGCGGTCGCCGCCCTGACCATCTACGACATGTGCAAGTCCACCGATCGCACGATGAAGGTCGGCGATCTGGCCCTGTGGGAGAAGACCGGGGGCCGTTCCGGCGTGTGGCGCCGGCCCCCCGAAGAGGCCTGACAGCAGGCTTACAGGGGCCTGACCAGCCCCCCTTGACGCCGGGGTTCACTGACTGCTAACTTTTGCAAGCAAGGCGTTGACCAGACCCGGAGGGCGTAGTAGCAAGGGTCCACCTCTTGGGCGGAGGGATCCGTTACGGTCCCCTAGATCAAAGGCAGGTCGAGGAGTTTTGACATACGTGGTTCTGTTGATCCTCGCCGTTATCTGGGCTGCAGTACTCATACCGCCTCGGCTCCGAGCTAGAGCCGAAGGCCGACCCGCCGACTCTATCGGCGCCTTTCGCCGACACCTCGGCGTCCTCCAGCGCACCGGCCCGCACGCGCTGCTGCCCCAGGCCATTAATCCGGCCTACGGCACCATTCCGATTCGTCCGGCACCCGCCGCGTCGCCGCTTTGGAGCGCGACCGCGATGGCCGAGTCCCGCCGCCGGCAGACCCAAGCCCGTCGCCGTGAGGTGTTCATGGGTCTCGTGATCTCGATGGGTGCGACGTTCGTTCTCGGTATCCCGCACGGCATGCGCGTCTTCTGGGCGCTGCATCTCGTCCTCGACCTCTTGTTCGCCGGGTACGTCGCACTCCTCGTGCACCTGCGCAACCTGGCAACCGAGCGCACCACCAAAGTGCGCTACCTCCGACCGGCCGGCCCCATGGTCGAGCCGGCCCTCGCCCTGCGCCGCTCCGTCAACTAGCGCAGCACCGCACCGGCGCCGCACCGGCCCATGTGTCGGTGTCAGGTTGCGGTTTCCGTAGCTTTCGCACCGACACGTCAGCGGTAGTCTGAACGCCCCGCACGGGGGTGTAGCTCAGCTGGCAGAGCGCTACGTTCGCAACGTAGAAGTCGGCGGTTCGAATCCGCTCACCTCCACTCGGTCTCCCTGCGTCAGCGGCGTTTGCGGCGGGCCATGTAGTCGTCGGCCAGTTTGGGCGGCGCCATGGCGAGCCAGCCGTCGACGATCGCCTCGCGCAGCACGCGCTTGCCGACCGACTTGAGCTGGATGAGGACAGCCGCGTAGCCGTCGAAGTGCGAGATCGTGAACACGCCCTTGGCCCCGGCGGCGAGAACCGCCTCCTTCTCGCCGAGATCGGCAACGCGAACGGCGACGATCGGCCCGTCGGGTGGCGTCTCGGTGCCGAATCGCTTGATGTCCGCCTTGCTGAACGGCCGCTCCCACGCGAAGAACTTGCCGGCGACCAGCCACGTGCGGTTGCCGTGCCGCTCGGTCTCGGTGACCTCGGGCAAGTCGAGCGCCATCGTCGCCACCTCGTCCATGCTCGCCATGCGCAATCGTCTGCTCTCTCAGGCGGGCGGTACCGAGGCGAGCTGGTCGGCGATCACGGTCGCGTCCTCCGCGTCGGTCTCCGCGGCCAGTGCTGCCTCGGCGGCGGCGACGTGCTCGGCGCGCGCCGCCGCGTCACCCGCCGCCGCGTGGGCGCGGGCCATTCCTTCGTGTACGGACGCGAGCCGCCAGCCCGTGAAGCCGGCGGCGATCGCACCGTCGAGCGCACGCGTTGCGAACCGCAATGACAGCGCGGCGTCGCCCACCAACGCGAGGACGTGGGCGACCTGCCAGTCCCCGGTGATCACCTGTGGCGGCCCACCGATGCGTCCCCAATGCCAGCGCGAGGTCATGGCCGACAGCACCATCTCCGCGTCGTCGGCGGCTGACCGCGCCGGCTTTTCGATCAGAGCCCACGTGTGATTGAACAGTTCGGCGCCGAACTGGCGGTGGATCGCGTCGACATCGATCTTGTCGCCCATCGACACCATGTTGGCGTCCCTGCCTAGCGTCGTGCCGTGCGATTCGCGGTGACGCTGCCGGCCTTCGCCGAGTGGTCCGACCCGAGGACGGTCACGGCGATGGCCGCCGACGCCGAGGCAGCCGGATGGGATGCATTTTTCCTCTGGGATCACGTGAGTTGGAACCCGGCATGGGGTGGCACGCCGCCGATGGCCGACCCGTGGGTCTGCCTGGCCGCGGCGGCCACGGCCACGTCGCGCATGTCACTCGGAACGATGGTGACGCCGCTCCCGCGGCGGCGCCCGCACAAGGTGGCCCGTGAGGTTGTGACGCTCGATCACCTCTCGAGTGGACGCGTGATCCTCGGCGTCGGGTCGGGCGACGATTTCGAGTACGAAGCCTTCGGCGAGGACAGGCGCGATCGCGGCCGCAGGCTCGACGAGTCGCTGGCGATCCTGACGGCGCTGTTCAGCGGGGTGGCGGTCGACTTCGAGGGCGCGCACCACACGGTGCACAGCCCGCCGTCGTTGCCGGCGCCGGTGAACGGCGGCATCCCGATCTGGGTGGGCGGTCAGTGGCCCAACCCGGGGCCGTTCGCCCGCGCCAATCGCTACGACGGTGTGGTTCCGCGCAAGGCGAGCGCCGATGGCCTGCTCACGGTGGACGACTTCAGCGCCGTCCGCGCCGCGGTCGGCCGCAGCGACGACGACTTTGCGTACGTGGCGAGCGGGACGACCGAGTCACCGGCTGACACCGGCGCAGTTCGCGACTACGAAACGGCCGGTGCCAACTGGTGGCTCGAGTCGCTCCATCCGTGGGGCGGCCGCGCCGATGCGATGCGCGCTCGCCTACGCGCCGGCCCGCCCCGCGGCTAGATCAGCGGTTCGGGTGTGATGCTGAAGCCCGCGCTGAGGTGTGCGGTGTCGTTGAACCGGCGGACGATCCAGCGCTCGGGGGTGACGACGACGTGTGAGATCGACCCGTTGTCGGCGCCGAGGAACGCGAACGGCCGCGACGCGGTGGCCTGCGCCAGCACCTGACTGATCACGCCACCGTGGGTGAACACGGCGACGCACTGATCGGGATGACGCTGGGCGATGCGCACGATCGCCCCGTGAATGCGCGCCGCGAAGGCCTCGCTCGGTTCGGCACCGGGGATGACGTCCCACCGCTGCTCGGTGTACATCTGGATCGCGATCGGATGCCGTTCGGCCGAGTAGCGGCGGAGCTTCTCGCCCTCCCACTCGCCGAGGAACACTTCCCGCAGGTCCGCCTCGACCGCGGGCTGGATCCCGACGCGCGCGACGAGCGGTGCCGCGGTCTGCACGGTTCGCTTCAGCGACGTCACGTAGATCGCGGCGAGGTCCTCGCCCTCGAGCCGGTCGGCGACCTTCACGGCCTGGACCTCACCGACCGGGTCGAGCGGCGGATCGCCGTGGCCGTCGGCCAGCGGCACGTCCATCCCCTCGCGGAACGGCGCCGATTCGCCGTGACGGACGAGCAGGATCTCGGCCGCGCCGGGCGGACGGGTGAATCGCGCTTGGCGGTACTCCTTGGGCTCGGCCACGCGCTGGTTCAGGCGGGCTTCGTGGCGGTGATCTCGACGACGAACCAGAGCGCCTCGTTCGGTGCGATCGAGGGCGGCCGGCCCTCGGCGCCGTAGGCCTGATCGGCCGGAATGCCGAGCAGCCGCTGGCCGCCCACCTTCATCCCGGGCAGGCCATCGGTCCACCCCTTGATCACCTGGTTGAGCGCGAACGACGCGGGCTGGCCGCGGCTGTACGACGCGTCGAAGATCTTGCCGGTCGAGCACGACACACCGATGTAGTTCGCGGTCACCGTGTCGGTAGCGCCGACGACCGCGCCGGTTCCCTCCTTGAGGTCCTTCTTGATCAGCTGCGTTGGGGGCGGGCCCACCTCGACCGGCACGGCCGGCGCGCCGGCCGGCAGCGGGTCGGTCATGGCAACGCACGGCTTGCCCGCGGCCGACGGCAGCGCGGGGGCGGTCGTGGTCGTGCCTTCGGCGACCTTGCTCGTCGACTTCGTCGTGTCGAGCTTGGTCTTGTCGTCGCCGCCGCCTCGAGTCAGCACGATTCCGAACACGATGACGAGGACGGCGACGGCTCCGCCGCCGATCAGGATGACCCGCCGCCGCGCCGCCTTGCGCTTGGCATCACGCGCGGCGAGCGCCGCGGCGCGCTGGCGATTGACTCGTTGACGGTTTCGCTTCTTGCCGGACACGCCCGGGCAACGTACAGCACTCCCGGGCGGGATTAGACCGCGACCGCTGCCGCCTCGCGCTCGGCCCGACGCTCGGCCACGCGCCGGCCGGCTCGGCCGATGCGGTCGATGCGCTTCAGCACCGCGGCGCGGGCGACTTCGGCGTCGTCGTCGAGGCCGATCAGCGACTCGATTTGCCACTGGCGCAGGACGACGGGAACGAGGATCTGCTCGTAGTGCAGGAGCAGGTCGTAGATGCCGGCGCGCGCGATGGCCTGCGCGTGCTCTTCGAAGTTGACGATGCCGGTGCCCGGCATCTCGAACTCGCGGACCTGGCGCTCGATGGCGATGACAATCGCCGACGGGTCGATCTCGAGCGCCGCGCTCACGAGGTCCCGGTAGAAGAGGAAGTGAAGGTTCTCGTCGCTGGCGACGCGCGCCATGACGTCGTAGCCGACCTTGTCCTCGAGGAGCTTCCCGGTGTTGCGATGGGCGACGCGCGTCGCCAGTTCCTGCAACGCGACGTACACGAAACCGTCGGCCGGACTGGCCGGCTGCGGGACGAGCCCACCGGCGACCTGGTGCATGCGCGCCCGCTCGAGCCCGATCGGGTCAACGGCGCGCGTAACCGTGAGGTAGTCGCGGATGACGATCGAGTGGCGACCTTCCTCGGCCGTCCAGCGCCGCGACCATTCGCCCCACGCGCCATCGGCGCCGAAGACGCGGTCGATGGTGTGGAAGTAATACGGCAGGTTGTCTTCGGTGAGGAGGTTGACGAACAGCGCGCTGCGGACGCCGGGGGAGACGGGATATTCGTCGGCGTCCCACGTTTCGCCGGGCTCGAAATCGCGACCGCGCCCCCACGGCACAAGCTCATGCGGGAACCACTCCTTGGCGGTTGTCAGGTGCCGTTCGAGCAGGGCGGTGACTGTCGGCGTGAGCTCGCCGAGAAAGTCGGTGGCGGTCATGCCCACCAGCCTACCTACCAGTCGGTAGGTGCGGGCTGCGCTACACTCTCTTCCCTGCGCCGCACTTCGCGGCGGGGCCGTGACTCAGTTTCGAGTGGGCCCGTCCATTCTGACTGGAGTCTGTTGTCCCCCACCTTCGCCGATCTCGGCGTGCCTGCTGACCTGGTCACGCGCCTTGCCGCGCGTTCGATCATGAGCCCCTTCCCGATCCAAGCCGCCGTCCTCCCCGACGCGCTGGCTGGTCACGACATCTGCGGCCGCGCCCCCACCGGCTCGGGCAAGACCATCGCCTTCGGTCTCGCCATCGCGACCCGCGCAACCGGCGGCGCGTCGAAGCGCCCGCGCGCGCTCGTCCTTACGCCGACCCGCGAGCTCGCGCTCCAGGTCAGCACTGAACTGGCGGCGCTGACGCCCGACGGTCACAAGCGGGTGACTGCCGTGTACGGCGGCGCCGGTTACGAAGGCCAGCGCAAGGCACTGCGGCGCGGTGTGAACATCGTCGTTGCCACACCAGGTCGTCTCGAAGACCTCATCGCTCGGCACGACATCGTCCTCGACGACGTGGCCTACGTCGTGATCGACGAGGCCGACCGCATGGCCGACATGGGCTTCCTCCCCGCGGTCAAGCGCCTGCTCGACGCCACGCGCGCCGATCGCCAGACGTTGCTGTTCTCGGCGACGCTCGACGGCGACGTCGATGTCCTCATCAAGCGGTACCAGCGCGACCCGCGTCGTCACGTGGTCGAGACCGACGAGGCCGACGCACCGGTCGACCACTTGTTCTGGATGGCGCCGCGCAGCGATCGCGTTCAACTGACCGCCGACGCCGTCGACCGCCACGGGCGGGCGATCATCTTCTGCCGCACCCGTCACGGCGCCGACCGGCTGGCCAAGCAGCTCGGTATCAACGGGGTCAAGGCGGCCGCCATCCACGGCGACCGATCGCAGGCCCAGCGTGAACGCGCGCTCAGCGCGTTCAGCGACGGCAAGGTCCAGGCGCTCGTCGCCACCGACGTCGCCGCGCGCGGCATCCACGTCGACGCGGTGCCGTGCGTGGTGCACTTCGACCCGCCGGCCGATCGCAAGGACTACCTCCACCGCTCGGGCCGGACCGGCCGCGCCGGGGCGCCCGGAACCGTGATCACCATGGTCGGCGATGAGCACCGCAAGGCGGTCAAGACGCTCCAGCGCGAGCTGGGCCTGCGCCAGGGCCTCGACGCGCCGCCCGAGGCGGGCCCCCGCACCCCGCGGCCGGCAGTCCGTGTTCCAGTCGCGCGTGAGCCCCGATTCGACAAGGCCGACCGGCCCGACAGGTCTGACAGGTCTGACAGCCGATCCAAGGTCGCGACCGGCACCGTCAAGTGGTTCGACGTCAAGAAGGGCTTTGGCTTCATCGAGCCCGAGTGGGGCGGTGGCGACGTGTTCGTGCACCACAGCGAACTGAGAAACGCAGGCCTGCGTGAACTGACCGAAGGTCAGCGCGTGAAGTTCGACGTCACCAAGGGTCAGCGGGGCCTCCAGGCCCTCGCCATCAAGCTCGTCAGCTAGCCCGGTTGCGCTCGGCTTGCGCACGCGCGACGTGGGGGTTGGTACCCTAACCAGGCGGCGGATTCAGTGGGTGCCGTTCTACGGCGAAGGGGTGTGAATAGTGGGGGAAGGGTCCAACAAGACCAGGTCGCGCGCAGCGACCTTGCTGTTCTTTGTCGCAGCGGGTCTAGGACTGGCGATGCTGGGCGCGGGACCGGCCCAGGCTGCGTTGAGCGCCACCGTCACCGTCACCCCGACCGTCGACTATCTCGGTGATCCGGGCCGCAACTTCACCTTCACCGTGACCAACAACGGCACCGTGCCGGTCACCGACGTCCAGATTCTCAACTCGGCGTCGTCGGTCATGCCGATCGTGGGCTGCCCTACGCCGCCGGCCGGCTGGACCGCCACGTTCACCTCGACCCAGTGCCGCTTCCTCGTTCCCGCCGGCCCGAACGCGATCGCTCCGGCCCAGTCCAAGAACTTCGTCGTGCGCGTCACCACCGCGGCCGGCACCCAGGACCAGATGGGCACCTTCAGCGTCTTGCTGAACCAGGCCACCTACGCGACCCCGTATTCGCTCAACGTCAAGATCCACGCCTGGGAGATCACCGACGTCGGCTTCGTGCCCGCCGCGGTGCCGGTCAACAGCCCGTGTCCCACGATCGTCAAGACCGCGCCCAAGAACGTGCCGGGGCGCCTCGTCGTGTGCGGCATCAACCACACGACGGCCACGGCCACACCGGGCACCGCCACGTTGGCGGGCACCCTGATCGTGGCGCCGCCGGGCACGTGGACGTCGGGCCCGGTGACCGTCGGCGCCACGCCCCGCGTGCTGGGCAACTGGGCCAACGTCAACCTAACCACCGCACCCGGTCAGCAGACCGTGATCGCGACGGTGTCCTCGGCCTATTACGCGACCTCACCGGCAACGACCTTCGGTGGCTTCACCACCAACCAGCCGCCCGTCGCGGTCAACGACGGCCCCTATGTGCTCAACGAGGACGGCAGCTTCGTCCTGGCCGACCCCGGCATCAAGGCCAACGACTCAGATCCCGACGGCGACCCGATCACCGTCAAGCTCCCGGTCGAGACCCTGCCGGCCCACGGCACGCTGAGCCAGAACGCGGCCGGCGGGTTCACCTACACCCCGGCCGCCAACTACAACGGCTCTGACTCCTATACCTACAAGGTCACCGACGGTCAGTCCGACTCCAACGCGGCGACGGTCAGCTTCACGATCAACCCGATCCAAGACGCCCCCACCGGCGTCGGGCTCAGCCCGTCGACCGTGGCCGAGAACCAGCCGGTCAACACCACCGTCGGCACGCTGTCGACCACCGACGTCGACCTGCCCGGTGATTCGCACACCTACACGCTCGTCGCCGGCTCCGGTGACACCGGCAACGGCGCCTTCACCATCTCGGGCAACCAGCTCAAGACCAACACGGTGTTCAACTTCGAGGGCCAATCGAGTTTCTCGATCCGGGTGCGGTCGACCGATTCCGGCTCGAACTTCTTCGAGGGCCCCTTGACGGTCACCATCACCAACGTCAACGAGGTGCCGACCAACATCACGCTCGACAACGGCTCGGTGGCCGAGAACCAGCCGGTCGGCACCCTCGTCGGCACGCTGGTGACCGCCGATCCCGACGCCGGCGACACGTTCACCTACACGATGGCGGCGGGCGTCAATGACACCGACAACGCCAGCTTCCAGATCGTCGGCAACCAGCTCAAGACCAACGCAGTGTTCGACTTCGAGACTCAGAACACCTTCTCGATCCGGGTCCGCGTCACCGACGCCGGCGGGCTGTTCCGTGAAGAGACCGGAACCATCCAGGTCACCAACGCCAATGAGGCGCCCACGAACCTCGCCCTCGCACCCAGTTCCGTCGCCGAGAACCAACCCGTCGCGACAAGCGTCGGCACGCTGAGCACTACCGATCAGGACGCGGGCGACACCTTCACCTACACCTTGGTCACCGGTGTCGGCGACGCCGACAACCCCAGCTTCCAGATCTCCGGCAACCAGCTCCAGACCAACAACGTCTTCGACTTCGAGACCGACAACAGCTACACGGTCCGCGTCCGCACCACCGACGCCGGCGGCCTGTTCTTCGAGAAACAGCTCACGATCACCATCACCAACGTCAACGAGGTGCCGACCGGCGTCGGGCTATCGCCGTCAACGGTGAACGAGAACCAGCCGGTCAACACCACCGTCGGCTCGCTCAGCAGCACCGACGTCGACGCCCCCGACAGCCACACCTACACCCTCGTCGTTGGCCCCGGTGACACCGGCAACGGCAGCTTCACGATCTCGGGCAACACACTGAAGACCAACGCGGTCTTCAACTTCGAGGCCCAGAGCAGCTACTCGGTGCGCATCCGCACCACCGACGCCGGCGGTCTGTTCTTCGAAGGGCCGGTCACCATCTCCATTGGTGACATCAACGATCCGCCCGTCGCCAACCCCGACACCTACGGCGTGAGCGGCGGCAGCGTGACGGTGGCGGCGCCCGGCGTATTGGGCAACGACACCGACCAGGACGCCGGCGCGACCCGCACCGCCGTTCTCGACACCGGCCCGGCCAACGCCACGACCTTCACGCTCAATGCCGACGGGTCCTTCAGCTACACGACCGCGCAGACCACCGGGTCTGACACCTTCACCTACCACGCCGTCGACAACGCGGGCGCCTCCTCGGCGGTCGTGCTGGTCACGCTGAACCTCAACATCCCGCCGGTCGCGGTCAACGACACCACGCCGGCGACGCCCGAGGACACCTTCATCGACTTCGACGTCTCGGCCAACGACACCGACGCCGACGGGCCCAACTCGGCACTGACCGCGGTCAACATCGGCGGCCAGACCAACGGCACCGCAGTGCTCCAGCCTGGCAACCGCATCGTTCGTTTCACGCCGGCGGCGGACTTCTCCGGCGGGGCGAGCTTCACCTACCAGGCGTTCGACGGCTCGAGCACCTCGACAAATACCGCGACGGTTTCCATCACCGTCACCGCGGTCAACGACGCGCCGGTGCTGGCCGACATCGAGTGCTGCGCGCTTGGCTACAGCGAGCAGGCCGCCGCGACCCAGGTCACCAACACCATCACGGTCGCCGACGTCGATGACACCAACATCGAGTCCGGCCTCGTCGACATCGTCGGCTTCGAGTCCGGCGACGAGCTGGTCTTCGTGAACCAGAACGGCATCAGCGGCTCCTACGCGACGGGCACCGGGATCCTGACGCTGACGGGCACGGCGTCCAAGGCCAACTACGAGACCGCCCTGCGGTCGATCACGTTCCGCAACCTGACCAACGACAACCCGTCGACCAGCCGCAGCATCCGCTTCAAGATCAACGACGGCTCGCTCGACTCGGGCGTGATCAGCCGCGCCATCACCATCACCCCGGTCAACGACGCCCCGGTCCTCAGCACCATCGAGGGCACGCCGCTGGGCTACAACGAGCAGGCCGCGGCCACCCAGGTCACCAACAGCCTGGGCGTCTTCGACATCGACGACACCAACCTCGAGTCGGCGGTCGTCGACATCTCGGCGGGCTTCAGCGCCGGCGACGAGCTGCTCTTCGCCGATCAGAACGGCATCACCGGCTCCTACGCCACCGGCACCGGGATCCTGACCCTTACTGGGACATCGTCGAAGGCCAACTACCAGACCGCACTGCGGTCGATCACGTTCCGCAACCTCATTGACGACAACCCGACGGGTACCCGGTCGATCCGCTTCAAGGTCAACGACGGCGACGCCGACTCCAACACACAGATCCGCAACGTGTCGGTCCAAGCCGTCAACGACGCACCGACCCTTGCCGCCATCGAGGGCTCCTCGCAGATCTACTCCGAGCAGGCCGCCGGCGTGCAGATCACCAACACCATCACCGTCACCGATCCCGACGACACCAACATCGAGTCGGCCGATGTGCGCATCAGCACCGGCTTCAATACCGGCGACGAGCTGGTCTACGTGAACCAGAACGGCATCTCCGGCTCCTACGCAACAGGCACGGGCATCCTGACGATGACCGGGACCTCCAGCGTGGCCAACTATCAGGCCGCCCTGCGTTCGATCCTGTTCCGCAACCTCACCAACGACGACCCGACCAACCCCGTCGCCGCCCGCACGGTGAGCTTCAAGGTCAACGACGGCACCGTCGACTCGAACACCCAGAGCCGCACCGTCACGGTCTCGGGCGTCAACGACCGGCCTGTGGTCACCCTCGACGCCGGCACCGTCGGCTACACCGAGAACGCGCCTGGGGTCGCCATCAGCCCCGGTCTGACGCTGGCCGATCCCGACAACGCCAACCTGACCTTCGCCCAGGTCGACATGTCGGCCGGCGGGTTCGTGTTGGGCCAGGACACGATCAGCTTCACCGGGTCCCTGCCGCCCGGCGTCACCTTCAGTGGCGTGCACCCCTCCGGCGTGGCGCAGTGGCTCGGCTCGGCCACCAAGGCCCAGTACGAGGCGCTGCTGCGCACGGTCACCTACGCGAACACGGCCGACACCTTCACCAGCACCACCCGCACCGCGGTCTTCCGTGTCGGCGACGGCACCACCAACTCGGTCGACAAGAGCCGCGGCATCGTCATCACGCCGGTCGACGACAACCCCGCGCTCGCCGGTATCGAGGGAACCAACCTGGCCTACACCGAGGGCGACCCGGCCACGGTCATCTCACCGGCCATCACCGCCAACGACGTCGACAGCTCGACGCTGACCGGCGCCACCGTCGCGATCACGAGTGGCTTCTCCAGCGCCCAGGACTCGCTGGTCTTCGTGAACCTCCCGCCCATCAGCGGCTCCTACGCGACGGGCACCGGCATCCTGACGCTGACCGGCACTGACAGCGTCGCCAACTATCAGGCCGCCCTGCGCACCATCAAGTACCAGAACGTCTCGGACAACCCAAGCGCGTCCAAGACCGTGAGCTTCACCGTCTCCAACGCGCTCACGTCCAACACGGTGAGCCGCACCATCGCCATCACTGCGGTCAACGACCCGCCCGTCAACACCGTGCCTTCGACGCCGCAGACCGGCACGGAGGACGTAGCCAAGGCGATCCCCATGTCCGTAGCCGACCCCGACGCGTCCAGCCTCAAGGTCACGCTCACCGCCGCCAACGGCACGATGACGATGACGACGTTGACGGGCCTGAGCTTCATCAGCGGCGACGGGACCAATGACGGCCTGATGGTCTTCACCGGCACGGCCAGCCAGGTCAACGCGGCGCTGGCGACGCTCTCATACCTCGGCAATGCGAACTACAACGTCGCCTTTGCCGGGGACAGCAGCGTCACGCTGCTGTCCGACGACCAAGGCGCCACCGGCACCGGCGGCACCCTCACCGACAGCGACTCGGTTCGGATCGACCTCGACGCGGTCAACGATGCCCCCGTCGCCGTCGTCAAGTCGGTGACCGTGCAGGCCAACATGGCGCTGAACGACATTCCCAACATGCTCGTCGGCGTCACCGACCCCGACAGCGGTGACCCCGGCTATGTCGCGGGCTTCACGTTCAACGCGCCGGCGGTCAACGACTGCACCGGCTGCACGATCTCGGACATTCAGCAGACGTCGAACGGCTCCTTCGACCTCGACCCGGGCCCGGGCCTCACCGGCGCCAAGACGCTGGCCTACACGGTGACCGACAACGGCTCACCGGTCGGCCCGCCCGCCGCGTCGGCACCGACCGCAATCAACCTGACCATCAACGGCCCAGTGATCTGGTTCGTCGACGGAACCGTGGCCGGCCCGGGCGACGGCCGCATGAGCAGCCCGTTCAAGAATCTGTCCGGGCTTGCCGGTGCGAGCAACGACGCCGATGACGTCGACGCCAGCGGGCACCGGATCTTCGTCAAGACCGGCACGGTGCCCACGGGCGGCATCAACCTGAACTCCAACGAGTGGCTGATCGGCCAGGGAGCCACCGGGTCATTCGACACGTTCTTCGCGATCACGCCACCGTCGAACACGCTGGCCCGGCCGTCGCTCAGCGGGACGCGCCCGACGATCCAGGGCAACGTCGACATGGACACGAGCGACAAGGTGCAGGGCCTCAACGTCACAACGACGGGCACGACCCAGGGGCTGTCGGCGACCAGTGCCACCAGCCTCACCGTCAGTGAGGCAAGCCTAAATACGGCAACCGGAATCGCCCTCAACCTCGTCAACTCCGACGGCACGTTCAGCCTCACCGCGGTGTCGGCCAATGGCGCCGCCAACGGCATCGTCTGGACCAACACCGCCCAGGCGACTGGCAGCCTCGAGGTCACCGGAGATTCGGGTTCCGCGAACAACGGCTCGGGCGGCGTTATCAACAACACCAGCGGCGCCGGCGTCTCGTTGACGAACTCCCGGAGCGTGTCGCTCGACCAGATGAACATCACCAACGCGAACCGCGCCGGCGTCGACGGGACGGGGGCGATCGACTTTGCCTTCACCAACGGCACCATCAGCGGCGCGGGCGATTCCAAGGTGGACGTGAAGGACGCGAGCATCGCGTTGAACGACACGCCCGGCGGCGTCAAGCGCAACGTGTCCGGGGCGGTGACGGTCACCGGCAGCTCGCTCACCGGCGCCTACGGCGGCGGGGTTGACATCGATCAGACCGATGGAACGATCTCGGACCTCACGATCTCGAACAACACCTTGTCGAGCTCGACCAGCACCGCGGACTCGAAGGGCAACGCCATCCTCGTGAACCCGATCGGCGTGGCGTCGACGGTATCGAACGTGACCAAGGGGTCGATCTCCAACAACACGATCACGAACTTCCCGAGTGGCACCGCGATCCAGTTCACGATGGGCAACACTGGTGGCGCCGCAGCACCGAGTGGCACCTACGGCACGCCTGGCAGCGCGACCAACAAGATCACGATTTCGGGGAACCTCATCAACGGCGGTACCAACAAGCTCAACGGCTACGCGATCCTCGCCAGCCCGGCGGGCAAGGCTCAGGCCAATTTCGCCATCACCAACAACGGCACTGCGGCCAACCCACTCACCAACTTCAAGGCCGAAGGCATCGCCGTCGGCGGCGGCGGGTCGGTGACCGCGGACTTCTTGGTCAGCGGGAACGTCATTACCGCGAACAACATCAACAACAGCCCCGGGATCGGCGTCGGCGTCGGACCGTGGATCGTCGGCGGCCCGGCGACGCTGTCGAATCCGCTGATCAACACGACAATCATCAACAACACGATTAACAGCCCCACCCAGGGTGGGATCAACGCCATCATGAGCGACTCCAACGGGACCTGGAACGCCAAGATCACCGGGAACATTGTCGCCGGGCCGACGGGCTCACAGGCCGGCATCAGCATCGACCAGGCCCAGCCCGTAGGCGGGTTCACCGGCAATACGGTGTGTGTCCAGATCGGCGGGGCAACCGCGGCCGAGAAGAACAACGCCGGCGCCGGGGGTGACGATGGGTTCGGCAACAAGCGGCCCGGCATCGTCCTACTGAAGGCCAACGCGCTGGCCGGGCCGCCGTACAAGTTCGGCCTCGTCGGGTTGTCACCGTCGCCGGCAACGGCGGCCCAGACCCAGACGTTCCTCGTCAGCCAGAACGGAACGCTGGGAACAGGTGCCGGTTTCTTCGCCGGCCTCACCGCGTACGTCAGCGACCCCAACTTCACCAGTTGCACGCTTCCCACGATGCCGTAAGCTCCACCCGCGCACAGGAGGTATAGATGACAGAGCCATTCATCGGTCAGATCATGACCACCGCCTTTCAGTTCGCCCCGAAGGGCTGGGCGCTGGCCAACGGCCAGCTGCTCGCCATCAACCAGAACACGGCGCTGTTCGCGTTGCTCGGCACTCAGTTCGGTGGCAACGGCTCGACGACCTTCGCGCTGCCGAACCTCCAGGGCCGGGTTCCAGTGCACGCCGACGCGCAGTATCGCCAGGGCGCAGCCGCCGGCGAGTCGTCCCATACGTTGATCCCTTCTGAGCTTCCGCAACACACGCATGCGTTGGTCGCCGACACAGCCGTTGGGGCAGCGGCGCCGACCCCCACGAGTCGCCTGGCGGCGTCCTCCGGAGGCAACTTCTACGCCGGGCCCTCCAATTTGCAGCCGATGTCACCGAGCGCCGTCAGTGCAACCGGGGGGTTTCCGCACGAGAACATGGCGCCGTCGCTGGTCGTGAACTACTGCATTGCACTCCAAGGCATTTTCCCCTCGAGGAACTAGGGAGCCCGAATGTCCGATCAATTCATCGGCGAGATCCGGATGTTCGGCGGCAGCTTCGCGCCGCAGGGATGGCTTTTGTGTGACGGCAGCCGCATCCCGATCTCCGAATACGAAATGTTGTTCACGTTGATCGGCACGATTTACGGCGGCGACGGCCAATCGACTTTTTGTGTGCCCGACCTGCGTGGGCGGATGCCGATGCACCAGGGCGGCGGTTACTACCTGGGCCAGACGGCAGGAACCGAAACTGTGACGCTCACCGTCGACCAACTGGGCGGCCACACCCACCAGCTGATGGGGTCCACGGACCAGGGAACGGCGCCTTCGCCCCAGAACAACGTGCCGGCGTCATTGCCGGCAGCGGGCACCGCCGCCGGGTACAACACGCGTGTGCCGTTTGGGGCGATCGATCCGTCCGCGCTGGGACCAGCCGGCGCCAGTCAGCCCCACGACAACATGCCGCCGTACCTCTGCGTTTCGTTCATCATCGCCGCAAGCCTCGGCACTTTCCCGCCCCAAGGTTAGGAGCGCGCAATGGCATCCCCGTATATCGCGCAAATCATGATCATGCCCTACGTCTTCCCGCCGCGAGGCTGGGCGAGCTGCGACGGCCAGCTGTTGTCGATCGCCCAGAACACCGCCCTGTTCTCGCTCATCGGTACGTTCTACGGCGGCGATGGCCGGACCACGTTCGCGCTTCCCGACCTGCGCGGCGGCCGGGCGCCGATGATGTGGGGCCAGGGCCCAGGGTTGAGCCCGCGGCAAATCGGCGAGCGTGGGGGCACGGCGACGGTCACGCTGACGAAAGATCAGCTCGCGAAGCATCCGGCCGGCGCCGCCGGCCAGCCGCATGCCGTGGCGATCTCCACGACGCCGGCCAACGCCAAACAACCACCGTCGCAGTTGTTCGCCATCGGGACCGTCATCGGGTTCTACGGCCCGAACACGGGCGCGACCACGGAGCTGGCGCCGGCGGCGGTGTCGATGACCGGTGGCTCGGTGCCGCACAACAACATGCAGCCGTACCTCCCGATGCAGTACTGCATTTGCCTCGAGGGCGTCTATCCCACGCGGTCCTGACGGCGCCCCACGAAGGCGTTGAGCTCCGCCTCGCGGGCGACGCCGACCACGAATTCTTGGCGCGGGTGTACGCGAGTTCACGCGCCGACGAGTTCGCGGCGATGGGGTGGAGCACGGCTGAACTCACTGCGTTCCTGCGCCAGCAGTCCGACCTACAGAGCCGCTCCTACGCCATGCAGTTTCCGGCCGCGGAGTCGTCCGTGATCGTTCGGGACGGGGAGCCCATTGGCCGGCTGTACGTCGACAGGACGGCAACCGAGCTGCGCGTGCTCGACATCGCACTATTGCCCGAGTACCGAGGTTGCGGAATCGGCGGTGCGATCATCTCCACGCTGCTCGCCGAAGCAGCGGCCGAGAACGTCCCGGTGCGACTGCACGTTGCCCGAGGCAATCCGGCACGCAACCTGTACCTGCGCCTTGGATTTGTCGACGTCGAACCCGGACCGATGCATGACCTGCTCGAATGGCGGGTTACGCGTCGACAGGGCTAGCCGAACACCGCCTGGTACAGCGTCCCCTCGGCGTCGGGACCGATCGGCACGAGGAACAACTCGAGGGTGCCGGCGTCGGGATGCTCCACTTGGTATGTGCCTTGCTCGAGCGTCGTGGTGGCCGGCGCACGGAAGTCCAACGTGAACGGGGCTCGGTGGTCGGGGGGTGCTTCCCCTCGCTCCTCGACGCTGACGAGCACCGCCTCGACGGCATCGCCAACGGCAGGGACAAGCCGATATGTGTCGCCGACCCGAGGCCGAAAGTCTTCGACAGTCAAGGATTCAAGCATGGGACAATCGTAGGCGGGCGCCGTTGAACGCGTCGACCGTCGCGAAGTCTTCGACCGCGGCGCGCTTGAGTCGCCGGAACTCCTTCGTCGGGTACCCCATGGCGATCACCGCTGCGAGCGCGAACTTGTCGGGTGCGCCGAGCAGCGCCTTCATCTCGTTCTCGCGCCGGATACACATCGTCGTGATGACGCCGCCGAGCCCTTCTGCACGCCCCGCCAACAACAGGTTCCAGGCGAACGGGTACAACGACGCGCCGCCCGCGAACGAATAACGGTCGGCGTCGCGATCGACAGCGGCGAGGACACTGAGGTCGACGAAAAGCGCGAGCAACAGGGGCACCTCGTCGAGGTGCTCGGCGAAACCGTCGCCGGGTGGCGCCGGCGTCGTCGCCGCTTCGGCGTCGCGATCGTTGGTCGGCGCCCACGGTCGCAGGCCGGCCATCGTCATGCCGACGTACTCGTACCAACCGGGGAGATACAGGTCGCGCACGGCGCGCTTCTTGTCGGGGTCGCGCACGACCACGAGGTGCCAGCCCTGCTGGTTGCCGCCGCTCGGCGCGAACCGAGCGGTGTCGAGCACGCGGTAGAGGACGTCGTCGGGCACCGGGTCGGGCCGGAAGTCACGCACCGCGCCGGTCGTGCGAAGGGCATCGAGAAGCTCCATGCCGCCTAGCCTGCCGTCAATGAGCACTCGCGACACGATCACCGACATCGGCGGCAAGAGCGGATCCGTTGGCGCACCCAAGTCACAAAACGGTTACCGAGGTCGCCCAAGTTCACGTACGTGAGCGGTTTGACCACCTTTTCGTCGTAATTCGCAGAGCTTGGGTGCAGTCGGTAACAGCGCGAGACGTTCCGGCCGTCAGTCGGCGCGGTAGAGGCGCCAGTCGCCGGGGACGCCCTTGAGCTGGTGATCGCCCAAGTCGTCGAAGGTGAAGCCCGAGCCTGAGGTGAGCGCGGGGATGACGGCGGACACCACGATCTCGCCCGCGCCGGCGAGGGCTTGGACCCGCGCCGCCACGTGCACCGCGAGCCCACCGACGTCGTCGCCTCGACGTTCGATCTCACCGGTGTGCACGCCGGCCCGCATCGAGAGGCCGAGCGCGTGGATGTCGGCCTCGAGGTCCTTGGCCGCGTGGATGGCCGAGCCCGGTGTGTTGAACAGGGCGAGCAGACCATCGCCGGTCGACTTCACCAACTCACCACCGTGACGGCGCACGATGCGGCGCGCCGTGCTGTCGTGCACGTCGAGCAACTCGCGCCAGCGACGGTCGCCGAGGCGCGCCGCCGATTCCGTGGACGAGACCAAGTCGGTGAACAGCACCGTCGCCAGTGAACGCTGGGCGGCCCCGGCCACCGCGCCGGTGAGGAACGATTCGATGGCGTCGAGGATCGGGTCGACGTTGCCCACGTAGACGAGGTGGTCCTCGCCCGGCGTCTCCTCCAAGCGTGCGTTGGGCAGCGCCGCCACCAACTCGTGCGCTTCCGACATCGGCACGAACGCATCGTCGGTGCGATGCACAACGAGTGTCGGGGCGGTGGCGGCAGTCGCCAACTCGGTGATGTCCCAACTGAACATCGCCCGCGTGAACGTCAGTGCGGTCGATGGGCTGGCGCCGCGGCGACCGGCGGCGTCGAACCAGGCGCGGAAGCGGGCGTCACCCGCGACGGATGGGGCGATGATCGGAAGGATGTCGAGGTCGGGGGCGGCGTCTTGGAAGCCGTCGTCGAGCGCCGCCTCGTAGCGGGACAGCGCCTCGAGCCGGGCGGCGACGCGCGGGCCGCTGGCGAAGCTGTTGAGCAGGCAGAGCCGCTCGACACGGTCGGCGTACTGCGCGGCCAGCGCTATAGCGGCGTGCCCGGCTTCGAAGCCGGCGACGACGGCGACCCGCTCGATCCCGGCGTGGTCGAGCACGGCGACGATGTCGGCGGCCCAGCTCTCGGGCCCGACGTCGTCGCTATCGATCGGGTCGGAATGCCCGATGCCGCGCCGGTCGATAAGGACGAGACGCCCCAGGCCTTGGATACGGGCGACGAAGCGGGCCATCAGCGGGTGTTCGTCGTACGCGTCCATCGGGATGAACGTGCCGGGCAAGTACAAGATCGCCGGCCCGTCGCCCTGCACGCAGTAGGCGAGGTGGACGCGATCGCGTCGGGCGTAGCGGGTCTCGGCGTCCACCACCCGATGATGGCACCGGGCGGTCCGATAGTCCTACGAACCGCCCATGGCGGCGGCGCGCTTCTCCATCTCCTCGGGCGAAACGTCCTCGACGTGACTGGCGACGAACCAGATGTGACCGAACGGATCAGCGAAGCTGCCGGCGCGGTCGCCGTAGAACTGGTCCTCGACGGGCCGCTGCTCGGTGGCGCCGGCGGCGATGGCGGTCTTGAACACGTTGTCGACGTCCTCCACGTAGACCATCACCGTGACCGGCGTGCCGCCGATCGACTTCGGGTCGGGCTGGCCCATGCCGTCCATGGCGTCGGCCAGCATCACCACCGAGTCGCCGATGTCCAGCTCGGCGTGGCCGATCTTGCCGTCCGGGCCGCCCATCCGCATCCGTTCCTTGGCGCCGAGCACCTTGGTATAGAAGTCAATGGCCGCCGCGGCACCGTCGACCGAGAGGTAAGGGATTACGCGCGGGTAGTCCGCAGGAATTGGGTTCACCGTCATGGGTATGTCTTACCCTCTGCCAATCGATCCCATCGACTTGTTCGCTCTCCCGCTCGAGGAGTTCACCGCCGCTCGCAACGCGTTGGCCAAAGAGCTCACCGCGGCGGGCGACAAGGCGGGCGCGGCGCAGGTCAAGGCACTGAAGAAGCCGAGCCGCGCCGCGTGGGTGCTCAACCAACTGGCGCGGGAACATCCGGGCGACGTCAGCGATCTGCGCGAGGCGGGTGGGCGGTTGCGGGCGGCCCAGGACGCCGCCCTGCGGGGCGACGCGTCGACGATGCGCGACGCGAACCGCGCCGTGGCCGACCTTGTCGAGTCCCTCGCCGAGCGGGCCGGCTCGGTGACGACTGCCGTCCGCGACGCGATCGTGTCGACGTTGCGCGCCGCCGCAGTCGACGAGGCTGCGGGGGAGTTGTTGGCGCGAGGGACGTTGGTTGCCGAAGTCGACCCGACCGGCTTCGGACTCGAGGGCGTCGAGCTGCCGCCCGAGATCGAGCGCAAGACCCGTGAGCCCGAAGGCCCCGACCCGCACCTCGTCGCCGAGGCCGAGCGGGCCGAGGCGCGGGCCAACCGACTGCTCGAAGCGGCCGCCGCGGCCGAGACGCGCGCCCAAGAGGCGCGGCTTGCTGCCGATCAGGCGGTGGCCGATGCCGGGGCGGCGCGCCAGGCCGTCAGTCGACGATCCACTGGACGCGCTGCGCGCCCTTGAGGCGGCGGCTCACGTCCTCCCAGTTCACGACGTTCCAGATCGCTTGGAAGAAGTCGTCCTTCAGGTTCTTGTACTGCAGGTAATACGCGTGCTCCCACGCATCGATGGCGAGCAGCGGCATCGTTCCTTGGCCGTGGTTGCCCTGATGGTCGTGGACCTGCTGGATCACGATGCGCTGGGCGACCGGTTCCCAACTGGCGAGGGCCCACCCCGATCCCTGGATCGTGGTGGCCGCCTCGACCATCTGGTCTCTGAAAGCGGCGAAGTCGCCGAAGCCGGTCCCGATCTGCTCGGCCAGCTCTCCGGTCGGCTCGCCGCCGCCATCGGGCGACAGGTTGGTCCAGAACACTGAGTGGAGGATGTGGCCCGAGATGTGGAAGGCCAGGTTTTTCTCGAGCATCGAGATCGTCGAGAAGTCGTGTTTGCCCCGTGCCGCGCTCAGCTTCTCCAGCGCCGTGTTGGCGCCTTTCACATACGCGGCGTGATGTTTGTCGTGGTGTAGCTCCATGATCTCGCCGTTGATGTGCGGGGCGAGGGCGCCGTAGTCGTAGTCGAGTTCTGGAAGGGTGTACGTCTCCATGGGCATAGCCGTACCCGCCTGCGGCAGACTTGACCCCATGTCCATTTACGACGCCCCCGTCGAGAGCCTCGCCGGTGAGCCGGCCAATCTCGCCGATTACAAGGGCAAGGCCCTCCTCATCGTCAATGTCGCCTCCCAGTGCGGGCTCACGCCGCAGTACAGCGGCCTCCAGCAACTGCACGACACCTACGGCGAGCGCGGCTTCGCGGTGCTCGGCTTTCCGTGCAACCAATTCGGCGCGCAGGAGCCCGGCACCGCCGACGAGATCAAGACGTTCTGCGAGACGAGCTACGGCGTGAGCTTCCCGATGTTCGCCAAGATCGAGGTCAACGGCGACGCTCGTCATCCGCTCTACGACGAGTTGACCGCCAAGGAGGACGCCGACGGCAAGGCGGGCGACATCCAGTGGAACTTCGAGAAGTTCCTCGTGTCGGCCGATGGTGAAGTCGTCGGCCGCTTCCGGCCCCTCGTCACGCCCGAGGACCCCGCCCTCACCGAAGCCATCGAAGGCGCACTCCCGACCTGACAGAGCCGGCTCGGCAGCGACTGATGCCTATGTCGGTAGGTCGGTGACGTTGGCGAGGGGAAGCTGCATTGCTGGCAGGGTGAGCACGATGGCGTGGTCGGGATTGAGCATGCTCATAGCGAAAGACAAGAAGGCACCCTCGGGCCAGCTGGGCCGGCCGCCAAACCACGCGAGGCACTGGCCCGACAACGCGGCGGCAACACTGGCGGTCGTCACGCCGCGCGTGCTGCCGGGCGCCAGGCTCACCGACGGCGCCAAGCCGATCGGCGTCAGCACCGCCGAGTCGGCGAACACGAAGAACCCGTACGACGCCGAGAGCGTGCAGTCGAACACGCTCGCCACGGGTGCGCTGGCGAAGATCGCATCGAGCAGCGCGACGAGGTACTCGGCGAGCGAGGCTTGTGAGAGCCCGGTGACGGCGACGACATCGAGGGTCGTGTCGGCGTTCTGGAGGTACGGCGACACCGCGAGCGGGAACTGCGCAGGGGATGTGCGGTACTGGAAGCCTGGGGCCGTCTGCATGCTCATCAGCATCTCGTTGCGCGTGACAACAACCGCCGACGTGCCGCCTTGCCACTGCGTGACGAACAAGCCGCCGCGCTCGATGTCATAACGCCGCCAGCCACCCAGGGCATCCGGCGTGTAGTCCACCGAGATGCAGGCGGTGCCCGGGACGTAGGGATGGCGCACGATCCCGTCGCACGGGGTGCCGTCCAGCTTGAGCGGCGTGATCGTGAGGTGCTCCATCAATGGCGACGGATTGTCGGTGGCGGTGGTGCACACCGTCACCGTCTCGTGGCCGTCTCCCGGCGTCACCTGGACCGAGTAGGTCTCGGTGGTCGTCGGGGTCGACGCGGCGGACATCGACCCGCCGGCGCGCGCCCACGTCGCGTTGTAGGCGATGGTCTCGGCGAGCCCCGCGAGATATGTAACCGCCGCGTTGACTGCGTTCGCGGCCGGCGCATCGGGCGGCGTCGTTGGCAACTGGGCGATGTACGGCGCGATCTGTTCGTAGCCCACGCGGAACAGCGCGAGGGAGTCGGCCAGGCTGAGCGGCGGCGACGGTTGTTGCCGACCACGTGAGAACCCCGTCGCGGGCGCCGCGGTGTCGACATAGGTGATTGCCGCGTAAACGGCATCTTGCGGAGCGAACTCAGCCTGCATCTGGAAGCCGTACGCCCACACGAGCATGGCGGTGAGATCGGCACCGGCCGCGTCGGCCGATGCCACTTGCGAAACCAACGTGGGCGGCGTTGGGAACCTGCGCAGGACGATCGGCACGGGCATGCCCGAGGGGACCGAGCCGATCATGACTTGGATCGGATTCACGAAGCGATACCACGCCGGGCGGGCCCCGCCGGCGACCGACGAGTCGCCGATCTCGACGTGGGTCACCTCCAAGGCGACGCGGATCGTCACGAACGCGCCCTCGGGCGGCACGGTGGGCGCGAACGGGAACGTGAGCGTGCCGGTCGGGCGGTCGGACTCTTCCTCGGTGGCATCAAGGTGGACCTTGACCGGCTGCGCACCGAACGGCGCGAACGACGCGCCGCCGCCGCCGGTGGGCGGCGTGTAGTCCGCCAGCGTGCCGTAGATCGAAACGTCGCCCGCCCCCGCACCGGCGTCGCGCTTGTTCCACTCGACGGGTAGCTGCACAACCGCGTCGATGGCGTAAGCGGCGTCGAGCGAGTCCTGCATGTCGTTAGCGAGGACGTCGATGGCCGACTGCAGATCGGTGGCGGCAACGCTCTCCCGGGGCGGCACTTGCGCGGGGAACAGCCATGTGAGTTGGTTGGCCGCGTAGCCGGACGCGACTTGCTCGCGGGCGGCGACGACGCGCTGAAGGGCGGCGGCGTTCACCCGAGCTGCCGGTCCCGCGAACGCGGGACCGAGGAAGGCGTCGATGGTCTGGAATGCATAGGCGCCTAGTTGGTCGAGGTCGACATCGCTGTAGGTCTGCGTGGTGGTACTCGGCGCGCCCGTCGGATCGAACGTGTCCACGACGACCGACCCTGACTGGAGCTGGTTCGACAGCGGCTTTGGCGCGAAGTAGCGCGGTCCGTCGCCCGGCGTCGGGATCGTGACGTCGACGAGCGTGTGCGAGATCGCGTACAGCGTGGAGCCGGACAGACCTTCCACGCCGGTCGCCAAGTGGTAGTTGGGGAACGCGGCCGCGAATTGGGTGGCCAGCTCCAGCAGCGCCGCGCCTGCCGTTGCCACCGGCGCCACGGAGATCGACACGGAGGCGGACGCGGGATGCTGCCGGGCCACGGTGGGGTCGACGTGGTCGGTCCGGCTGATCGCGAAGAACACCGCGATCTCAGTGGGCGCTTGCGTAGAAATCGGATCGTCCAGCGCGAGGAGAATCGCCGCCGCGGGCGGTAGCGGCGGCGGTGTGGTGCCCGCCTGGCGCGCCTCGAGGTACGCGAGGATGCCGGCCGCGAGCTGTTCCACCGTGGACGCGCCCGGGCCGTACATGTCGGGCGTGACCACGTGCAGCGGCGGCGGGCCCGACGCCGCCTCCAGGGTCGTCGACACCTCGAGCTGCACGCTCGGGCCGGCGAGCTGATCGACGGCGGTCTGGATCGCGGCGACGGCGTTTGTCAGCGCGTCGCCGCTCAGGCCGTCGAGCGTGGCTTGGACCGCGTCGAGCGTGATGACCGTCGCTGACGCCGCGCCGTCGAAGCCGAAGGTCGTCGCGGTCCCGGGCCACTGCTGCGGGCTCAGCAGGCCGTCGAAGTAGGCGACGGGATATGTGGCTTGGGTCGTATATGGGACCAGGGCGTCGCCGAATGCATCGCGAGCCTCGAACGAGATCGCAACGGTCTCTCCGACCCCGGCGTAAGGACTGACGTGAGCAATCGGCGTCGGTGGGATTGTGGGTTGCGGGTTCTGGGTCGAGTAGCGCGCCGTCGGCACGGTCAGCACATACGTCCACGGGTTGCTGGGATCGTCGTTGTCGGCGGATTGCGGTCCGGTCGGCAGCGACGGGACGCTGGGCCAGAAGGCGGTCGTGCCCGTCAATTCGAAGGCGACGAGGTTGTACAGCGTGTCGAGCTGCTGCTGCGCGCCCGTCTTGCCGGCGGGATTGACGCGGCTCATGGTGAGTGGCAGCGTGCCCGGCTCGACGGCCACGCTGTAGGTCTGAATGTCCGTTGCCGAGGCGTAATAGACGTCGGCCGCGTCGTCGGTCGACACGCCGGTGAACACGATCGAGCCGAACCAGGGTTGCAACACCGCGGGCGTTGCGAGGGGCGTGGCGGATTGGACGAGCAGGGTGATAGTCGCCTGTCCCTGACTGTCGAAGATCGTGGCCGGGAGCCCGGCCCCCGGGAACAGCAGGTAATACCCCGACGCCTGCGTGATGCTGTACTCGCGAACGACTTGGAGAACGCCGAGCGGGTCATCGAGCGCGGCGTCGATCGGAACGGCCGCCGCCGCCACTCTCGCGGCCATGGCCGTCGGGGGCGCCGCTTCGATTGTCAGGTTGGTGCGCAGGAACTGCGTACCGCTCGGCGTCGAGCCTTCGTCGGCCAAGCCGCCCGCGGCCGCCGGGTACAGCACCGACGCGGTGACCGATGCTGGTGCGTCGCCGACCTGCGCGACCAGCGCGTCGAGCAATGCGTATTGGGTCTGGTCGAAGGCGACCAGTTGGTAGACGCCGGTCACTCCAGTGCCGCCGCTGGCGACTTCCTTCACGACGATGTCGAAGCGGGCCGCCTGGTTCGCGACGAGCGTAACGGGCACGTCGTCGACGACCGTCGCATCGGCGGACCGCTCGCGCAGTTCGACGGCTACGCCGGCCGCGCCGGCGGCGGCTAGCTGGGCGATCAGCGGGGGTGGGAGGTCGCGGATGCCGCGGAGCGGCGTCGACCGCCACATCGTCGGCGGCGTCAACGTCCACGTCGCCGGAGCCGACTCGAGGTACGGCGCCGGCACGGGGGGGGTGGCGAACGGTGGGGTCACGGTCAACCGGGCCAACGCGTCGAGGGCGGCCTTATCGAGGGTCGCGCTCGCGCCGGCCGAGATCCAGCCCCCGTTCGGTCCTGGGGCGAGCCTCAGCTGGTAGGCCTGTGACGCCGCGTCGACGTCGGCGGCAAACGCCTGGCCGGTGAGCCGGTACAACGCATCGATCGGGGCCGGCTCCTCGCTGACGGGGATGCGCAGCCCATTGCGGAAGTACAGCCCGACGCTGCCGGCCAATTCGACGAAGTCGGTCGCCTCCAAGTCGGCGACAGTCATGCCGACCGCGCCCCGGTCCGTCATTGCCCGCTCAAGGGTGGCCACGGCTCCCTGGATCAGCAGCTGGAAGTAGTCGGCGATCACGTAGGCCGCCAACGACTGGTCGGCAGCGTCGTCCGCCGCCAGCGTTTCCGGTGCCGCACCTTGGTTGAACGAGGCGACCGCGGCGAGGAACGCCTGCACGTACGTTGCGTACGACGGCGGTTGGCCACCGGAGGCGAAGTCGACGAACGGTTTGGTCGGGTCGGTGCCGACGCGGCCGGTAACGAACAACTGCAGGTCAGGCAACATCGGGAACACCACCGCACCCGGCGTCGTGTTGGGCGCCGGAGGTGGCGGTGATGAGATCGAGACCTCGAAGTTGGCCTGGAGCCATGTCCGGATCCATGGCCAGTCGACCACGCTGCCGTCGGCGCCGTCAGTTGCCGCGAAACACTCGTAGCGCCGGGCCAACGAGCCTTTGAGCGAGAGCCGCGCCCGCAGTGTTCCAACCGCGTCGACGTCGACTCCAGCGGTGCTTGCCCACGTCGCCGTACCCTCGGCGAGCGCGACGGACACGAGCCGGCGCACGAGGGTGTTGAACGGGTTGTCTGGCTCGCCGGCCTCGTATGGAATCGCGAGGCCGGCGACAATCAAGGGCGTGCCGAGCGTGCTCGGCGACGTGGTGTCGAACGCCATGGTCGTCTCGGGTGCGAACCACAACGTGAGGGGCACCTTGGTATCGCCGAGCGCGGCCGTCGCCCGCGGGCCCTGGCCGGGAAGCCGGTGGCGAACAGCGGGCCCCAGAGCGAGCGGCGTGAGGCTCCCGGCTGGCGCGACCAGCGCCGTGCCGGGCCACGGGACGGAAAGGGAGAACCGGTAGTCGGCATGGAAGCTGAACGAGATGCGGATCGTGAACAGGAACGCGTCGATCTTCACCGTAACGCTCACCGAGATGCGCGCCGAGAAGGCGATCCGAATCGGCTCACCGGTCCGAATCTGCACGGCGACGGCGGCGGACACCGACAGGTTCACCGACGCGCTGACGATCCCGAAGTCGACCTTGCCGTAGATGGTCGCCGAGATCGAGAACTGGCCGTTGAGCGCCACGGCCGCGGGATTCCTGAGGAAGTCGACGACGCCTTCAGCCGGCTCGGCGCCAACGCTTCCGGGCGCGGTGAACCCGATCGCGCCCTGGACGATCCCCATGACCGTGGCGCTCATCCCGCCGCTGAGCAACCCGAGGTCGACCGACTCGCTTATCGACACGCGCATCGCCAGTCCGGCGGCGATGATCGGGTTGTAGACGCCGCCCGCGAACACATCGCTCGTGGCCGACGACAGCTTGGCGACGTAGAACCCACCCTGACCGGTCAGCGACCCGAGCTCGAGCCGCGCCGTTCGACTCCAGTCGTTGCCGCGCGGGAAGCCGACGTCGATCTTGAAGTCGCCGTTCGTGTACACCGAGACGCTGAACGTCGGGAACGTGATCCCAACCGGGCCGAACTGCTGCGACAACCAGCCGCTGGGCGGCGGCACTTCGGCGGTGAAGACGCCCAGCGTGTCGGACAACCGGTGGTAGGTGATCTCGATTGTCCACCCGAGGCCGGCGATCGTGATCTTCAGCGAGTACAGCGAGGGGTCGTAGAACACGAGCCCGAAGTCGAGGACGGCGAGGTACGTGCCGGACACGAGTGTGAGCCAGCCCGCCGGTGCCGCGTATAGCTCGGGGTACTTGCCCTGCGCGGCCAAGGGCGCGGCCGTCTTGACCAGCCACTCGTAGATGGTGTCGAAGTCGGCATCAGCGGGTAGTTCGGCCGGGCCGATGCGCTGGCCCAACGCCGCGTACGCGATGTTGAGACCGAACACTTCGTCGATCGTTTGCATCAGGCCGGTCAAGTCGCCGGTGAAGACGTCCTTGAGGATGGTGTACGTGATCTCGGCGGTCTTGTACAGCGCCTTGAACACTTGAACCGCCAACTTGATATCAGCGCCAAGGGCCTTCAATGCCTCACCGAGCGCCTTCTCTGCGAACTCGATCGCGCCGCTGAGCAACAGGGCGAGCCACCGCGGCAAGCCCAACTTGTCGAGCAGGAAGTTCAACAGCCACTCGCCCGCCTCGAGGAGACTCTTCACCGCGTCGGCAATTGCGGCCAAGGCCGACGCCGGGAGTTCGACGTCGAAGCCGATGTCGAGCCCGAAGAAGTCGAACTTGAGCGCAAGCCGGAACTGCTGGTTCCCGATGCGATCGGAAATGTCGATCGCGCAGATGATGGCGATGCCGTCGTCGGGCGCCCAGTCCGTCTGCGGAAAGATGATCGTGCCGTCCTGCTCTTGCGAGGAGATGCTGAGCGAGGTGAAGTTCACGATGAACTCGGCGCCGATCTCGAACTCAATGTCGTCGCCGTTCTTGTCGAACACGCCCACGAACGCCACCTCGAGCACCCCGCCCAGGTTGAACATCACCTTCATGGCGAACCCGCTTGTGCCCAGGCTCACGTACCCCTCGGCGGTGATGATGTCGAAGAGCGAGATCGCGCCGGTCAGCAGAAAGTGTGGGGATCGTTTGGCTGGATCCGGGTTGGTCTGGTCCGAGTACGTGGCAACCGAAAGTTCGGGACCGCCGGGCGACACTGCGCTGGGCCGCGAGCCTGCGGTGATCTTGATGAACCCAAGATCGATCGGGCTCATCTGGGCGGTGATGTCGATACCCGGGATCAGGCCGCCGGTCTTGACCGCGGCGTACAGATACACCTCGACGCCCAAGATCTTGATCTGCCCCTGCGCGCCATAGCCCTTCGGCAACACGAGCGTCGGCGTGAACTGGACCCCGTTCGGCGCGATGTAGAACTGCGCGTCCAGCGCGATGTGAACGGTCGTCCGGTCGGGTTGCAGGGTCAGCTGATACGTCGCGATCCGCTTCGGGTCGAAGACGAACCACTGGTGTCCAGCGCTGGCCGGCGCCACCGTGGGCATGGTCGCCGGCTCGTTGGAAAACGGACGCCCGTTGGCGGCGAAGGCCTGCGCCACCGTCGCGGGCATGGTGCCGTCGTCGAGACGCGCGACGTCGTCAGCGCTCACGCCGGAGATGTCGAACAGGTCGATGCCTTCGACCTCGAAGCGGCCGAGAACGTCGACGAGCCACGACGGCACCACCGAGGAGCTGACGAACAGCGCGACCAGATCGGCCAGGTTGAACGGCGAGACGCTGCCGGCGAACGCGGTTTGATTCGTCGTTGGGTCCAGGTCGTTCGCGTCGAGGTAGGCGAGCACCATCCCGCTGAACGACTTGTACGACAGTTCGCCGTAGATGCCGAACGAGGGCAACGCATCGACGCCGCTGATGCCGATCATGAACGCCAGGGCACCGATGGTGAGGCCCTCGATGCCAAGCGCGTTGTGCCAGCCGGTAGCGACGACCTCGTTGCCGTCGTGCACCTGCGCCGTCATCGCGAGCGCCGCGATGAAGCCTGTAGCTTCACCGACCTCCACGGTGCCCTGCCCGGCGAAGATCAACGACTGCGAGGAGTCGACTTCGACACGAAGGATGAAACCGAGGCCGGCGTAGAACGAGTCGGTGGTCGCGCCGAACGTCAGGTAGAGCCGGTCGATCTGGACGCTCGCGCTGATCACCAACCCGCCTGTGATCGACGCGGTGAACTGTGCGAGCCACTGCTGCTGCGTGTTCTTTCCGATCGATGCCCATACCTGAACACGCGTATCGGTGGACTTGGCGTAGGCCAGGGCGGCTTGCACCGTCGAATTCGTTTGGGCGTCGAGCTGGGCGTAGAAGTTGAAGCCCTCCGTAATGCTGGCGACGCCGCCCACCGAGAACCCGGCGGGGAAGGTGTACTGCGTGCTGGCGAACGTCGAAACCGCGGCCGCGATCGTCGTGAACCGCAAGTCGGCCGGGAGGTCGAGCTGGATGCCCAGGCTTTCGAACAACCACGATGGGTCGAGACTGGCGCCCGCGGCGAACCCCCACGACCCGGAAACGGGATCGCGCCGCGCCTCGATGAAGCCGGCTCCGTGGGCGGCCACGCCGACCATCGTCACGTCCTTCTTCGTGACGTCGACCGTCAGTGTGAGTGACTTCAGGCCGAAATCGGGGAGATCGAGGCCGGCGAGCAGTTGCTCGAGGGGACCGGTGTCGATGGAGAGGTCGTCGGCCGCCGCCTTCCAGTCGAGGTCGGGGCCGCCGCCGGCGACCCAGGACCCAGTCAGCAGTTGGTCGCCCTTGCCGAACTTGTAGGTAACGGTGAAGGTGGCGCCGATCACGAGGGAGCCGGACACGGTGCCGTAGTAAACGCGGCTGCCGGACGGTGGCTTGTCCGCGTTGAGGTCGGCGCGCAGCGAGAGCGAGAGTGGTTGCCCGCCGCCGACAGGCAGGCGCCACACCGCTGTCAACGCGCCCTTGATCTCGTCATGGCCCGACACCGTGTCGAGCGTCCAACCGAGCGCATCGATGTAGACGTGTTGTGGCGCCCACGACGGCAGCGTCGTGCCCGCGGGCAGCAATCGACCAATGAGTGTCATCAGGTCCAGGGGGGCCGGCGACGCCAATGCCCCGGTGAAGACGATTCCCTGGCCGTTGACGCTGGCGGAGACGGCGAACGGGATCTGCGCCACCCTGACCGTCCCGGCGAACGTCGCCGCCGTCGTCGCCGCCCGTACCGGGTAGGCGACATCAACGGTGAGGTAGCCGTTCTCGATCTGGAAAACGTTGTCGCCGAGGATGTCGAGTTCGGCGTCGACCATGGTCGAGAACGTCAACGACGCCGGTTGGTTCGCCACGATGATGCCTGGGTTCGTGAACGAGGCACTCAGGAGGAACCTGCTCGTGTCGGCCGGCGGCAACTGCACGCTGCCGCCGAGGAACACGTCGTTTACGTCGCCGAGCCGCATCGTGAGCGTGCCTACGAACTCGCCGGATACCGTCCAGTTGCCGGCAGCGTCGAAGGTGAACCCGACGTCGAAGACGTAGTCCTGAGCGGCTTCGCCGTGGAATACCAGCTGTCCGGCCACCTCGGCTGCCCATGCGGGTCCCGTCGAGGCGAAGATCGTCATCAACGAGATCGTGAGCGTCCGCACCGTCATCGGGATCGCCGGGAGGTCCCAAGCCGTGGTCATCGCCAGGTCGGCGCTGGCCGAGGCGATGCTGATCCCACCTGACGGTGGGATCAAGAACTCGACGCCGGCCTCGACGAGCCCGATCGACGTCAGGGGTTGGAAGTTCGCGGGGATGAGATCGCGTGCGCCGTCTCCGAGGAGGGACAACAGCTGGGCGATGTTCGTGATCGTCGAACTCGGATCGGGGGAGCTGAAGGTGAGCCGCAGCGCCGAGAAGTCGCCGAGCAGCTCGGTTTCGAACAGGACGGGTGTTCCGAACACCGAGGAGAGCCCACCGAAGCCGTAACGGGCGTCGAGGTCTTCGAGTGGCGGCGGCGGGTCCGTTGCGGTGTCGGGCGGTGCGCCGCCGCCGTCCGCGTCCAGATGGGCGTAAGGGTCGGGCGGCTCGGGCGGAGACGGCGTGTAGATGTTGGACGCGGCGACGAATATCGCGTCGAGCTGCAACGGCCCGAATGTCAAGGGGGTCGACCACGCCAACACGCCACGCAGCGAGATGTCGTTCCCGGTGTAGGTCCCACCGGGCGTCGGCGGTTCAGCCGGTACGGTCACCTCGACGCGTTGGATGTTGGCGACCACCGCCGCCGATGTCGGAGTCTCGTCCGTCGTCGCGTCAGCCGCCGCGGCCGCGTTCAGGATGCGAGTGACGAGTTCGTATGGCCCGTCCCCGAAACCCACGGTGGCGGTGAAGTTCAGCCCGGTCTTCAGTGTGAGGGACGGCGGAGCGGCGGGCGCGTGGTCATAGGTCGAGAACACGAAGGCCCGATCGCTGAGCACGAGATCGATCGCTGACCATGGGGCGGCTTGCGCGTCGGCAAAGCTCGTCCCGAACTTCCACTCGTCCGGCAGCGGCATCGTGAGGTCGAAGACGACGTTCGGCTCCGTTCGTGTGCCGATGTCCGTGAACAGGATGCTGACGGGCTGGGCAGTGAGGCCGAGGAACGACGCGGTGCCGGCAAGGGTCAGCGTGTTGCCGACCGGGTTCGGGACCGTCGTCGTCGTGACCACGAGCGGTATCGGGATCGGCCCGAGCACCTCGTCAACCAGCTCGTCGAGGTCGTAGATGCCCGTCGACACCGTCCCGACGGTGACGCGTCCTTGATTCTGGCGAGCGTCGGCCTGAAACGTGATTGCGATCGCGAGGAGCGTCTTGGTCACGCCGCCGCCCTCACAAGTTGACTACGACCGGGAGGTGGTCACTCGTCTCGCGAATGTGCCGGAAGTTGTTGGCGGCGCGGAACACGGTGTACCGCGCCACGTTCGGCGGTGGATACAAGAAGTTGATCGCTGGGATCGGGGTGGCCATCGCGGTCACGAATGGTGGTGTCGGCGTGCCGTCGACCCGATCGATCACCTGCGGCGCGGGGACGACGGCACCACCATCGCGGACCAGGATGTTGTCGAGCGACAACACGCGCTTGTACCGGGGCCGGTTCGGCCACACGGTCGCGGCAAGGGGCGGTTGCGCGCTCTTGCGACGCTGCAGCATGGTTGACGGAGACGCCGCCGCTGACGGGATGAGTGGCACGTAACCCTGGCCCATCAACGGGCCGTACGCAGCCAGGAAGTTGGCGCCGCCGATCGCGTCGATGTTGAAGTCGCCGGCGACCACGTCGACCTGACCGGCAACCGGCGGCGCGGTGATCTCGGGGATGTTCCAGAGCGCCTGCACGCCGGCCACGCAATTGGCCACCGGAAACGGCGACGTGTGCACGAAGAACAGGTTGAACGTCCGCGCCGGTGGTGCGACCTCCTGGAACCGTACGAACCACGGTCGGCGATGCAGCGCGGTGGGAAACGAGATCGGGTTGTTGTTGACGTCGTTGAACTGACACCGTCCGGCGAACGTGTTGGCGCCCGCCACCGTCGGGCCGCCCCAAATCCCGCCGTACGGCGCCGCGGGCGCGGCGCCGATGGGCACCGACCCCAACGCCGGACCCGCCCACACGTTCGGCCCGATCAGGTTCACCGTCGTGCTGTTGTAGAACACCGAGATCGCCTCTGCCCTCGTGCCGCCCGTGAGCGAGAGCGGCGGCACGACTCGCCATGGGGTCGCCGGCGCCGTGAGCAGGTTCAAGCGGAAGACCTGCAGCCAGGTCCCGTTCATGCCCGTGTTGATCAACAGGCTGCCGAGCGGGCGGCCCCTGGCGACGACCTCGATGATGGCGATGATGTCCGGACGGGCTGCCGCGACCGGTGAGATGACGCCGTTGACGTAGTTGTGGCGATTCAACGGGCTGATGCGGTTGAACGAGAACTTCTCGATGTTCCAAACCAGGAGCCTCACGATCAGCTCGCCGGCTCCACCGCAGCGCTCGGCTGCGGCGGCGGATAGGCGGCGTACCACAGGACGGCATTGACCTCAGGCGGCGCGGCAATAACCGTCGTCATGGCCAGGGGCGCCGGCGGGAACGTCGCGTTGAGCACCTGATAGGTGCATGACGCGATCTCCAGCGTGACGAGTTCGTTGGCATCGCGGAGCTGGTTCAGGCGGAAGTCCCCCAAGTTCACCTTTATGACGCCCTCGAACGTCAGTGAGCTGCTGGAGCCCAAGCCGGGAATGGCAATTCCGAGTAGGACACCGCCGGTGGCGGTCCACGCGGTCACGACCGATGCAACGATCGTCCCGCTGGTCCCCAACGAGCCCCGTGTGCCCAGCTCGAGGGTGTAGACGAAGCCGGCGGTTGCCGAGCTCGCCTGGTCGGGATTGCCAGGTGGAAGCCCGAGCGCCTGGTAGTCGAGCGCGGCGAGGGAGAGTTCCGGCGCGCCCGGATTGGCGTAGAGCAGTCCGCGCAGCTTCAGCGGCAGCCCGCCGACGAGGCCGGGTCGGAGCTGCGCGCCGCCGACGTCGAAGGTTGTCTCGCCCGTCGCTATTGCCCATCCGGTGGGCGGGCCGCCGGCGGCCGGCGACGTCATGAGCAAGGCCATGCCACCGAAGGGGAGCGTGTCGTAGTTGAACACGTCGAAGAGGTGGGCGCTGGGTTGGCCCATCGGCTGGAAGGCCAATGCACCCCAGAACAGGAATTGCGAGGTGATGCTGGCGGCGTCGGCCGCCCCGGGTGTGAGCTGGACTTTCGTGAGGGTGAGTGACGCGAGGATCTCGGCGGTGACGAGCCGGGTCGACGATGAGTAGTCGAAATCGAAGACGTAAGTGTTGGTCGTGATGAACGAGTAGACGCCAGTGTCGCCGTCGGACGCGCTACTCGGGCGGGCCTGATAGACGCCGTCGATGGTGATCACGTTGTCGGTCGCCGGTGCCTGCTGGCGCAGGGGCACTCCGAAGAAGCTGCCGAGCCCGAGGCCAACCTGGCACGTGAAGCTGGCCAGCGCGGAGTTGAGGAAGAGGGCTTTGAGGGTTCGCGTCGCAAACGTGAAGTCGGTGGCCGGCGGCGGCGCCGGCGCCGCGGTGTAATCGACCAGGCCGAAGGTGGCGCTGCCGGCGAGCGGAAGCGCCGCGGTCGGCGTGACCTTGTTGAGCGTGATCCCCGCGTGATGCCACCGCCACGCGGTCGGGGGTACGCCGCTGAGCGCGCCCTGGATTACCGGAGGCGCTTGGCTCAGGCTCCCGTTCAGGAACAGCGCGCCGCACCATGTCGGGTCATCGACAACCTTCACGAAGTTGTTGAACAGGGAGGCCGAACCGCCGGGGTCCGATGCGGACTGGTGCGCGGCGACATCGGCGTCGGCGGCGGCGATTATGCCCGCGAGCGCAGCCTGGGTCGCCGCCGGTTCCGGAAGAAACCCCTCTGGGTCTGTCCACTGCGCGAGGGCACCGCTGGCGAGCTGGCGCACGGACTGCGATCCGAGCTTTATGATCATCATCGGCGTGGTTAGGCCAACGGTCGCAGTCGTGTCCCACGTTGTCGCCAGGCCGGGAACCATGCCCCACTCGGCCAGATACAGCGTGCCCTCGAAGTCGAACAGGGGTCGGCCGGCGGCGTCCATTTGTGTCGTGGCGACGAGAAACACCTCGGTTCCTTGAAGCGCCTCGGCCACGAGCTGCTGCTTGACGTCAAGGGTGAACGCCGTCGCGGCCTGGTTCGCGGCGGGCACTGTCCAGCCCAGCGTCACGGCTGACCACCCGTCGGCTCCTACTCCGACGCGGATGCCGCGATGGTCTGTTGTCCATGTGACGTCGCCGCCGATGTTCGACCGGCGTAGCCGCGCAGGTACCCCGGCGGTGCCGCGGATCCGTCGTTGTCGGACATTGGCCAGGACCCGTCGCTCGAGTGCGTCGACCTCAGCCCGGACGCCCGGGCTCGTATCTGCCGGCACGCCTGCGTACGGGACGATCGGAGCGCACGCAGTCACGGACCCGGACCAGACCGGATCCTCGTGCGGGACGAGCACGGGCACGCCGGCCGTGTTGCTGGAGTCCGGTCCCGCGAAGAGTGGCGCCGGTTGCGGCTGCGCGTGGTACTCGACATGGTCGCTCGCCCACGAAGCCCACGACGTGGTCGCACCACCACCGCCGTCGCCGAGCAGCGACGCCACGCCCGGTGGCGGCGGCGCGTCAAGCGGGAACGGGACGAGCGCGGGCTGGCGCGGCGCAAACGTGACCGTCGTGCCGGCCGTCGGGACGGCGACGAACTCGGTGCCGGCCAAGCCGCATACGACGCGCGTTGTCGGCTCGGATCCCGGCACGGACACCGAAAACTCGCCCTCGGGTCCGAACGCGAGGTCGCCCGGCTGGGCGGCGCCGCCGGCCTGTGTTGGCGGCGCGTTGGAGAGCACGATCTGGGCGTCGGCGACACTCGGGGACAACGAGACGGCCTCCCCGGTGGCGGTGCGAAGGTAGCTGGCGACAGGCGACGGCTCCGTGAACGCGAGCGCAGTGCGGACCGACGACTCGGGCATTGTCGGGTCGAAGCGGACCGCGAACGTTGCGCTCGACACGCCAAGCGCGTCTGGCGGGAACAGCGCGAACCGCAGCATGGTGAGCGCCGGCCCGGTCGCCTGTATCGCGTAGTACGCGATGGATGGGGCGATCACGGACCATCCGGTGTCGACACTGACGCCGAGTGCGGCCGTGACGCATCCGCGCTGCGGGCCCGTCACCGGTATCGTCATCGCCGGGCCGAGCGTTCCGACGGTTGAAGGCAACCCGTTGCGCGCGACGGTGAGGGCGGCCGTCGGCGCGGTTCCGAGCCGGAACCCAGGCAGCGCGTCGTCGTAGGCGACCTCTGTTCCGTGCCCGAGGTCGAGAACGATGTTCCGGAGCCGGACCGCGCTCGATGCCGCGCCGACGGCGAACCCTCCGGGGGTCGCCTCCAAGACGACCACGTCGAGGTCAGCGACCATCGAGTCGGGTGGCGCATCAGCATCGGCGAACCACGCGAACCACGACGCCGTGCGGACGGTGATGCCGAGCTGCGTTGCATACGTCGCCAGCGCGGACCACGCGTCGGCGACGAACTGGCTGATGCTGGCTGGCGGCCGTGGTGCAATGACGTAGTAGCCCCCGAGCGGGAGTGTGTCAGCAATCGGGATCTCGCCCCACCACGGGCCCTGCGGAGCCTCGACCGGGAGCAGGTACGCAATCCACCCATCGCCCTGCTGCACGTCGCCAGCAACGACGTAGAGCGACACGCTCTCGACGGTGACGCGCAGCAGCCTCATCGGCGCGGCCAACTCATAGCGGCGCGGAACGAACGCGCGCTCGTAGTCACGCGGTCACTCGGTCGCCGCACCGTCAACCATGTGTCCCTTCTTCCGCTGATGGCGAATCTAAGACGCCGTACCGGCGGCGTCTACTGAAACCTCGTGCCAGTCGCGCGCGGGCGACGGCGGCGCCCTCCCCGGATAGTCTGACCCTGGCTTTGGTCGGGGGAAGCCGGTGAGAGACCGGCGCTGACCCGCAACTGTGAGCGGTTGCTGTAGGGACCGCGAGCCAGGACACCCGCCGACGCCCGCCGGTCCACCGGCGTCACCGACATACGGCCCTCGTGGACTCAGGGCCGGCGGGAGGCTCCCATGTTCTGGCGCCGCGGGGCGTGCGTCGTGTTGTTCGTGTCCGGCTTCGTCATACCTGTCGCGCACGCGACAACGGCTTGCGCGGCCGGTGCCCATCACGCCGCCCTCATCATCGACACCGGTGACCGCGTTGTCCGTCGCTGCGTCGCGTTCGACGAGGAGTCGATCTCGGGCCAGCAAATGCTCGACCGCGCTGACGTCGACGTCGTCTACAGCAACAAGTACTCCGAGGCATTCATCTGCTCGATCCTGGGCGTTGGGAACGACCAGGCGCACTGCCCGAACAGCGACGCCAACTCGAACTGGGTGTACTGGCAGGCGGCTGCCGGCAGCAACGTGTACCTGCGACCGAACCAGGGAGCGTCGCGGACGAAGGTGCACGACGGCGACGTCGAGGGGTGGCACTGGCAGACGGGCCTCCCGCCCTACACCCCGGCCAGTGAGATCTGCCCGGCGGCGCCGACGACCACGGCAGCCACCGGCGGGACCGCCGCGCCGCGAAACAGCACGTCAACGACAGGTGTCGGTGTCACGTCTCGGATTACGAGACCTGACACCGACACAAGCGTGGGCGAGACGACGCAAGTGCCGGCGACGACCGAGTCGACAACAACGAGCACAACGGCGGCGCGACAGCTCGCGTTGCCGGTCGATGACGGCGGCGGCGGGTCGCCGTGGGCCCTGGTCGCAGTCGGCGGGCTGATCGTGGGACTAGGCATCGGCGCCTGGCAGATCAATCGCCGCCGAGCGGCCGGCGGCTAACGTCGGCGCCGAACAACACAGGAAGCGCCTGGGAGGGCAAGCCGGTGTGACACCGGCGCTGACCCGCAACCGTGAGTCCATATCCGCGAAAGGTGGAGCGGACGAGCCGGAAAACCTGCCAGGCGGCCGATGGCTCCAACAATGACCGCCGTGGTTTGCGGCCCAAGGAGGAACACGTGAAGTACGCCCGCCGCCCGATTGCCGCCCTGCTCGCCGCGCTCTGCGCGGTCAGCGTTGCCGCCGGGCTCACGGTCACCCGCGCCGCGGCCGGTCCGACGTCCGATCCGGCCACCGCCGCCGGCTTCGGTGGGACCTGGCTTGCGCACCAGATCAACAGCAGCGGCTTCATCCCCGCGAGCGCGCCGGCCACCGGCGCCAACCTGAGCGGGACGGTCGACGCCGCGCTCGCCCTCGCGGCGGCGAATGTGGGCGGCGCGGCGTTCACCCGCGCACTGAACTACATGCACGGCCAGATCGACGCCTTCGTCAAGAGCGGCGCTGACGACGTGCCGGGGGCCCTGGCCAAGCTCATCCTGCTGGCCAAGGTCGCGGGCGAAGACGCAACGAAGTTCGGCGGCACCGCGGCGGCGAACGATCTGGTCGCCCGGCTTAACGCGACGAAGCGAACGACTGGAACCGACAGCGGCTTGTTCGGCGTACAGGATCCCGCCTTCGATGGCGCGTTCCGTCAGTCGCTGGCGATCATCGCATTGAAGGCCGTCGGATCGCCGCCAGTCGACGCGGTGAACTGGCTCAGTACCCAGCAGTGCCCGGACAAGGGATGGCAGTCGTACCGCGCCGACACAACGGCGGCGTGCACGGCGACCGACGTCGCCAGCTTCGCGGGTGAGGACACCAACAGCACCGCCATCGCCGAGCAGGCGTTCCGGTCGCTGTCGCTCACGCCGCCGAAGGGCGATCCGCTCGACTTCCTCAAGGCGGCGCAGAACACCGACGGGGGCTTCGGGTTCCTGAAGGGCACCGGGACGGACGCCAACTCGACCGGGCTGGTCATCCAGGCCGTCGTCGCCGGCGGCGAGGACCCGACCGCCGGTCGATGGGCCATTGCCGGCGGGACGCCGTTGACAGCCCTCCTCGGGTTGCAACTTGGTTGTGACGCGGCCGCCGCTGATCGCGGCGCCTTCGACTACCAAACCGAGTCGCCGCTGAAGGCCAACCTGCTGGCGACGGTCCAGGCGGTCCCGGGCGCGGCGCGCAAGCCGTTCCCGCTCGCCACTGGCGCGCCGGCCGCCGCCGAGCCCGTCGCGTGCGATACGACACCGGCGCCGACCACGACCACCACCACGGCGGCCACGACGACCACCACCACCGTGCCGGCGTCGCCGGTCGCCAACGCGGTCGTCGCCACACCCAAGTTCGTGGGTTAACGCCCAGAACGCCGCGCCGATGTAAGGCTCGCGGGCATGATCGCCCACGACCTGTTCACGATCGGCGTCCCTGTCCTCGAGAAGGTGCTGCGCACCGTCGCCGTCTACGGCGGCCTGCTGGTGTTGTTGCGCCTCGCGGGCAAGCGTGACCTGGCACAGCTCAACTCGTTCGACCTCGTCGTGCTGCTGCTGCTGAGCAACGTCGTGCAGAACGCCATCATCGGCAACGACAACTCACTCGCGGGTGGGCTGCTCGGCGCGGTGGTGCTGATCGTGGGCAACGCAGTCGTCGTGCGCTTCGCGCGTACCAACGAAGTTATCGACCGCGCCCTAGAGGGCACGCCCACTGTGCTGGTCCGTGACGGCGCCCTCGATCATGACGCCCTGCGCCGACTCGGCCTGCGCAAGGCCGAAGTTGTGACGGCCGTCCGGCGCCAGGGCGCCAACACGATCGAGGAGGTCGAGCAGGCTTCGCTCGAGCCCGGCGGCACGATCGTCGTCCGCCTCAAGGCCGAGGATCAGAACGCATCCAAGGGCGATATTCGCCGGCTCGAGCGCAAACTCGACAGGCTCTTGGCCGCGCGCGGCTGAACGGATCGTTTACGGTGACGTCAACTTCGTGGGGAAGGGCTTGTCACCACCGGGCGCTGGGGAGCGTAACGGCGGTCACCTGACGGTCGCCTCGCTGGCGCGCAAGGCCCGATTGCGCACGCCGATCGTCGTCGCCGTCGCCGCGTGGATCCTCGCCGCGCTGCTGTTCCCGACCCATCAGCCGCGGGATGTGGCCGCGGCCGGCTTCACGTCCGACGCGCCACTCGACGGCGCGGCGGGCGACGACCTCACCGCCGCCGGTCCCGCGGTCGGGGCGAACGGTTCGGCGGCCGGAGTCCCTGGTGCGTCCGCGGCCGGAACCGCGGGCGGCGTGGCGGCGGGTGCGTCGACGGGCGCCGTGAGCCGGGGCGGCGTCACCTGCGGTCCGGGAGTCCACCAGATCCCGACGAATACTTATGCAGGGCCGTGCGTACCGAAGTTCAGCGGGAACAACGGGGGAGCCACCGCGCCGGGCGTTACCGGCACGACGATCCGCATCGTCCGCCGCAAGTTCCCCGAGTCGGCCAACTCGCAAGCCGTCAGCGCCGTCGCCCAGCAGGCGGGCGCGGCCGACCCGGCCCAGATCCGGGCCACGAGCCGTGTGTTCATCGACTACTTCGAGAAGATGTTCGAGCTGTACGGCCGCCACGTCGAGTGGGTCGACTACGAGTCGCAGTACGGCAACTCGACGAACGAAGCGCAGGGCAAGGGCCGCGAGGAGGCGTGCCTCGACGCCGACGTCGTCGCCAAGGAGCTTCACGCCTTCGCGGTGATGGGCGAGGCGCTGGGCGCCGCGGGCGGCGTCAGCAAGGTGTTCGCCGAGTGCGCGGCCCAGCGCGGTGTGCTCGTGCTCGACGGCGCGGCCTACGCGTCCGATGCGTTTTACAAGCGCTACCACCCGTACATCTGGGCGACGGCGATGGACTGCGAGCGCATCGTGTACCAAGTAGTCGAGTACCTGGCCAAGCGTCTCGGCCAGAAACCGGCCAAGTTCGCGGGCGACGCCGCCACCCGCGCCAAGTCGCGCGTGTACGGGACGTACGTCCCCACCGGTGACGACGACAAGACGTGCGGCGACCTGACCCAATCCGAGCTCAAGCGTTACGGCTACGGGGACGTCAGCGGCTCGGTCTACAACTACACCCTCGACGTGTCGCGCTTCCCGGACGAGGCGGCGCGCGGCGTGCGGCAATTCAAAAGCGACGGCGTCACGACCGTGGTCCTGGCGTGCGACCCGATCTCGGTGATCTTCCTCACGCAGTCGGCGACCAACCAAGCGTGGTATCCGGAATGGCTCCTCATCGGCGTCGCCCTCACCGACGTCGACAACCTGGCCCGCTTGTACGACCAGAAACAGGTGCAGGGCCACATGTTCGGGCTCAGCCAGCTCGGCGCGACGACCAAGCTCAACGGCCCGACGAGCGAACCGGGGCGCGTGTATCAGCAGTTGACCGGCCGCCCGATGGCCCTCGGTACCGACGGCAGTTACTTCGCCTACACGCGCTTCTACAACTTCCTCCAGTCCGCCGGCCCGATTCTCACCGCGGCCAACGTGGCCCGCGGTGTGTGGACCCTGCCCAAGGTTGGCGCGCCCGACTACGCGGCCGGCGAGTGGTACTTCCAAGACGGCCCCAACGGAACGCCGGGCGGCCACGACCACAGCGCGATCGAGGACTCGCGTGAGATCTATTGGATCGGCAACGCCCGGTCGCCGGCCGACGGGAAGACCGGCACCTTCGCCGAGACCTACGGCGGCCGTCGCTTCGGCAACGGCGACTGGCCGACCGAAGACCCACCGATCTACCCCGCAGGATGAGCCGGCTTCCCGCACCCGCGCGCGTGGCGATCAGCGTTGCCAGCCTGGTCGCCCTGTGGCTCGTCGTCGACAATGGGACCAGTCGCGGCTTGCCGCTGGGCATCGTCGTCGTCGGCGCGGTCGTCGGTTCGCTGTACGCGCTGCTCGCCCTCGGGCTGCTGCTCGTCTACCGAGCCAACCGCATCGTGAACTTCGCCCAGGCGTCGTTGGGTTCGGTCGCCGCGGTCCTGGCGATCGAGTTCGTCCTGCGCTGGCATTGGAACTACTTCGCCGCCATCGCCGCCGGCGCCGCCATTGCCGCGGCGAGCGGCGCGCTCATCAACGTGACGGTCGTGCGCCGGTTGCACAATGCGCCGCGTCTCATCCTCACGGTGGCGACGATCGGCGTCGCCCAGATCCTCAATGCTCTGGCGCTCCTCATCCCGACGTGGTGGAGCGGTTTGAGCGCGGGCAAGTTCAGTACGCCGTTCGAGGCCCGGTTCACGATCGATCCCGTCGTGTTCAACGGCAACTACGTCCTCGTGCTGATCGTGGTTCCCGTCGTGATGGCGGCCCTCGCCGCGTTCATCCGGTTCACCGATTACGGAGTTGCGATCCGGGCCGCGGCCGAGAACGGCGACCGGGCCAACCTGCTCGGCATCCCCGTCAAGCGGTTGTCGACGGTTGTGTGGGCGCTGGCCGGACTGCTCTCGGCGCTGGCGGTCATCCTGCGCGTGCCGCTCGTCGGCTTCGCCTCGTTCCAGAGCGTGTCGGGCGACGGCAACGCCTTGCTGCTGCGAACGCTGGCCGCCGCGGTGCTCGGTCGCATGGAGAACCCGCGGCGCGTGGTGGCCGCCGCGATCGGCATCGGAGTCTTCCAAGAGGCCGGCGCGTGGCAGTTCCGCAACACCAACGTGGTCGACGCCCTTCTCGTGGTGCTGATCCTCCTCGGGCTGCTCGTGCAGCGCGACTTCTTCACCCGCGCCGCCGAGACCGGGATCTCGACGTGGCGGTCGATCCGCGAGATCCGCCCCATCCCGGCCGAACTGCGATCGCTGCCCGAGGTGCGCTACGCGCTGATGGCACTGCGCACGCTCCTGCTCGCGTTCGCTCTGACCCTGCCGTTGTGGGCCAAGCCCAGCCAGGAGCAAGCGTCGGCGTTGGTGCTGATCTACGCGATCGTCGCCATCTCATTGCTCGTGCTCACCGGCTGGGCCGGACACATCTCGCTCGGTCAGTTCGCGCTCGTCGGTTTCGGTGGCGCGACTACCGCGGTGCTGTACGGCCGCCACGGCTGGGACTTCCTGTACGCGTGGCCGGTCGGCGCAGTTGTCGCCGCCGTGGTGGCGGTGGTCATCGGACTGCCCGCGCTCCGCATCAAGGGCCTGTTCCTCGCGGTCACGACGCTCGCCTTCGCAGTGACGTCGGAGACCTATCTCTTGCAACAGCGCTACTTCCCGTGGTTCATCGAGAAACGCATTCGCCGGCCGGCGCTTTGGGGCCGGCTCTCGTTGGCCGACGACTGGCAGCAGTACTACCTGTGCCTCGCCGCGCTCGTCGTCGTCGTGCTCGTGGTGCGCAACCTCCGCCACAGCCGGACGGGCCGGGTCATCATCGCGGTACGCGACAACGAGATCGCCGCCGAAGCGGCGACGATGAACCCGACGCGCGTGAAGCTGCTCGCGTTCGCGGTGTCGGGCGCGTTGGCCGGTTTCGCCGGGGGTCTGTACGTCGTCAACCAACAGGGGGTGTTCTCCGACGCGTTCAACGCCGACGTGAGCCTCCGGCTGTTCTCGATGGTGGTCATCGGCGGCCTGGGCTCGATGCCGGGCGCGGTGCTGGGAGCGGTGTACGTACGCGGGGCCGAGTTCTTCCTGCCCGCGGGGTGGGAGCTGCTCGCCAGCGGATTCGGGATCCTCGTGCTGTTGCTCTTCGTCCCTGAAGGGCTGGGTGGGTTGATGTACCGGATACGCGACGCGTACCTGCGCTGGGTGGCGCGCCGGCGTGACCTGATCGTTCCGAGCCTGCTCGCCGACGTGCGGGTCGCCGACGACGAAGGCCGCATCGCGATCGAGGCTGCTCTCAGTGGGCTGGCCACGACACCGCCGCCCGACGAACCCTCACCGAAGGTCGAGGTGCCGGCGTAGCGATGGTCAAGCGGATCCGGGAGCGGCTCGAACGGGACACGGGTGGCGTCGCCATCTTCGCCCTCGTCGTCCTGTCGCTCCTCTACTTCTTCGACGAGTTCGACACCGCCGCGTTCGGCGTTCTCGCGCCCGACATCCAACGGAGCTTCCACCTCGACGACCAGCAGTTCGGCGCGCTGATCATCCTCAACGTGTCGCTGCTGTTGCTCCTCGCCATCCCGGTTGGTCACCTGGCCGACCGGCTCAGCCGCACGAGGCTCGTGGTGTTCTCGGGCGTCATCGCCGGCGTGTTCTCCTTCGGCACCGGCCTGGCCGGCAGCGTCGCCTTGCTCACCGTGATGCGCTTCGGCAATGGCATCGGCCTGCTCGCCAACGGACCGATCCACAACTCGCTTCTCGCCGACTACTACCCGGTCGAGAACCGGGCGACGGTCTTCGGCGATCACATCAACGCGCTGTATCTCGGGGCCATCGCCGGGCCGGCGTTCGCCGGCACGCTCGGCGGGTTGTTCGGGTGGCGGGCGCCCTTCCTCGTGCTGATGATCCCGATCCTCGTCACCACGTACTACGTCCGCCGCCTCAAGGAGCCGCTGCGGGGCGGCACCGACGATCCGGCCGCCGCCCTCGTCGCCGAGCAGCAAGAGCACCTCAAGTTCCGGGCCGGCGTCCGCGCTCTGTGGCAGGTGCGTACGTTGCGACGCCAGTTCATCGGGTCGCTGTTTGGCGGCGCCGGGCTGCTGCCGTTGGCCTTCTACGTACCGCTGTATCTCGAGCGCGTGTACCACCTCGGCCCGTTCTGGCGCGGTGCGATCGGCGCGATGAACGCCGGCGCCACGTTCTTCGGCATCCAGCGATCGAGTCGCTGGACCGCGGGCTGGTTTGCCAAGGGAATGGGCGAGCCGCTGCGCCGGTCGGCGTACTGCTTCATCGCCGCGGGCGTCGGGCTCAGCCTCTATGCGGCAGCGCCCTCGCTCGCTGTCGCCCTGGTTATCGGCCTCGGCATCAATCTCGCGATCGGCTTCTTCCAGCCGCCCTTCTACGCGATCCAGGCGCTGGTGTCGCCGGCCCGGGCGCGCACGCTGTCGTTCAGCTTCGGGGCGCTGTTCCTCGTGTTCGGTGTGGTGTTCCTCTTCTACGGAACCGGCATGGGCTCGCTGTCGGACAAGTACGGCATTCGCTGGGGCGTGTTCGTGCTCGGGCCCTACTGGGTCGTCGCCGGCCTCATCCTGAAGTCGGCCGCCAAGTTCGTGGCCGACGATGCGGCCGCCGCGCTGGCGGCGCTGACCGGCGGCGGAACCGTTGCGACCGAGGCGGCGTCTCCCGTCATGCTGCGTGTGCACGACCTCGATGTTGCCTACGACCAGACCCAGGTGTTGTTCGGCGTCGACCTCGAAGTGGCCGAGGGTGAGATCGTCGCCCTCCTCGGGACCAACGGCGCGGGTAAGTCGACTGTCCTCAAGGCGATATCGGGACTGCTGCGCCCGACGCGGGGCGGCGTGTTCTTCGACGGCACCGACATCACCCGCTCGGACCCGAACTCGATCGCCCGCATCGGCATCACCCAGGTGCCCGGTGGCCGCGGTGTGTTCCCCGGGCTGACGGTGACCGAGAACTTGCGCGCCGCGTCGTGGCTGTATCGGAAGGACCGCGAGTACGTGCGCGAGGCGACGGCGCGGGTGCTCGAGTACTTCCCGGCGCTGGAGGGCCGGCTCGACACGCCGGCCGGCAGCCTTTCGGGCGGGGAGCAGCAGATGCTCAGCCTGGCCAAGGCGTTCATCGCCCGGCCTCGGCTGCTGATGATCGACGAGCTGTCGCTAGGCCTGGCGCCGACCATCGTCGAGTCGTTGCTCAAGATCGTGCAGGCGATCCACGAGAACGGCACGACGATTCTGTTGGTGGAGCAGTCCGTCAGCACCGCGCTGCGGTTGGCCACGCGAGCTGTATTCCTCGAGAAGGGCGAGGTGCGGTTCGAGGGCTCGACCAAGGATCTGCTCGCGCGCAGCGATCTCTTGCGCGCCGTGTACCTCAAGGGCTCCGGGGCCGGCAGCAACGGCAACGGTGCTCCGGCGCGGGCTCGGAAGAAGACGGCCGCTTCCGCGGCACCGTCGGTGGACGCGCCGCAAGTGCTGGCGGTGGACGGCGTGGCCAAGCGTTACGGCGGCGTGCGGGCCGTCGACTCGGTCTCCCTCGAGCTGCGCGAAGGTGAAGTCCTCGGGCTCATCGGACCCAACGGCGCCGGGAAGACCACGCTGCTCGACCTCATCTCCGGCTTCATTCCGGTCGACGAAGGCCGGGTGACGCTGGGCGGCGAGGACGTGACCGATTGGCCGGCGTACATGCGGGCGCGCGCCGGCGTCGGCCGCACCTTCCAGGACGCGCGGCTGTGGCCCTCATTGACGGTCCGCGAGGTCATCGCCGCGTCGATGGAGCGGCAGGTCGAGATGGCCGACCCGCTGTCCGCCGCGTTCGGCATCCCGCTACACATCGAGGCCGAAGGCCGACTCGACACGCGCGTCGACGACGTCGTGGAACTGCTCGCGCTCGGCGCGTTCCGCGACAAGTTTGTCGCCGAGTTGTCGACCGGGTCGCGACGCATGGTCGAGCTGGCCTGCCTGCTCGCCAACCGCGCACCGGTCCTGCTGCTGGACGAGCCGTCCTCGGGCATTGCCCAGAAGGAGGCCGAGGCGTTAGGGCCGGTGCTCAAGGCGGTCCAACGCCACCTCGGCGCCAGCATCCTCATCATCGAGCACGACATGCCGCTCTTGACGTCGATCGCCGATCGCCTGGTCGCGCTGGAGGCCGGCGCGGTCGTCGCGAGTGGGCGACCCGACGACGTGTTGCGCCACCCGCGCGTCGTGGCCGCGTACCTCGGCGGCGAGGAGCTCGTGAAGTGACGACCAATCGCGCCCTCGTCGTCGTCGCCCTCGTCACCGCCGGCAGCTGTCGGTCGTCGAACACTGCGCCGCTCGTGATCGGCGCACCAGTGCGCGAGTACGCGCTCACCACCCGCATCGAGGACGGCGGCGAGACCAGAACCGAGCAGCTGGTCGTGCGCCGCCCGTTCGCCAGCCGGATCGTGTTGCATCAGGGCGAGCGGCGCACCGCGCTCGGGCGGCTGGCGACGCGGTCGAGCAGCGAGTGGACCGTGCTCGAAGTGCCGCCGGCGGGCGCGGGGAGTGACTTGCGGCCCGACATCGCGTTGAGCGCCGCCGTGCGCCGCCACATCGTGCAGCGACGCGGGCAGCGGACGGTCGCCGGTCGCCGCTGTCAGATCTATCGGGCCGCCGCGCCGGTCAGCGCCGGCGCGCTGGTCGGCATGGTGCCGACGCCAGCGCGGCACACCGACTTCTGCGTCGGCCGCGGCGCCATCGTCTTGGAGCAGACCGACGTCGAACGCGGTCGCGTGGTGCGCCATCTGCGGGCGACGCGCGTGCGGACGGGCGCGAGCACGCCTGACGTTCTGGCGATCCCAACCGTCGACTCGCTGCCGGTCGCGGCGGGCGGTGGTCGGACCCGCCCGATCAGCGTGGCGGCGCGCCCGGCGTTCGACCGCTTCTACGCGCTGCCCGACCCGCCTCGTGGTTTCGCGGCGGTCGGCCGGTTCGCCGTGGCACCGCCGGCGCTGGCCGGCGCCACCTCGCTCGTCGCCGACGTGTACGTGGATGGCGCCGACTTCGTCATCGTCGACCAAGGTGCGACGAGCGGTGGTCCCGTTCCCTTCGACACGGGCCGTCCGACGTCGACCGTCGAACTCGGCGAGCTGGGCCAGGCCGAGGTCGTGCTCGACCTGCGCGCCAACGAAGTGCGCGTCCGCCTGCCCGACAACGGGTTCCTGCGCGTGATCGGCACGCGGCCGCCGGCCGATCTGGTCGCGCTGGCCCGCCAGCTGCGCCTTGTACCGAAGAGTGAGCCGGAGGCGAAGCCGGAAGGCGATCGAGCGAATCAGGAGGTCGCATGACCCCCCGTTCCGCGCTTGCCCATCTGCGCCGATATCCCAAGTGGTACGCGGTCGCGGTGGTGTGGGTGCTGGCGATGGCGATCGTTCCTGTCGTGAAGCAGCCGGTCGCCCACCTGGCCGAGCGGACTCGGGCGCGGGCGGTCGACGCCGTCGCCGCACCGCTCTTCCCGGCCGCCGAGCCGTTACCGCCGGTTGCGGTCGATGTGCTGCCGCCGTCGCCCGTGCTGCCCGGCGTGCCCGCACTTCCGGCCCCGCCCACCGCCAAGCCGACGCCGAGCCCGCAACCGCAGCCCGCCCCCGCCGGCCTGACGCTCCCCGCCCTGCCCGCCCTGCCGATCCCCGCGCCGCCGGAGCAGTTGAATCCGCTGTTTGCCGCGCTGGCGCCACTGACCACCACCGGGTGTTCGGGCATCGGCCTGGCTGCGGTCGTCATCGCGGTGGTCGCGCCGACCGTTGATCAGGTGCCGCTCGACCAACTACTGCCGTACCTCGTGCCCGCCTACACCGTGTGCGCGTTGTTCCCGCTGCCGAAGGCCCACACCGTCTGCCCTCTCGACGACCAGGTCGCCGCCCAGTTGCCCGACGACGTCACCAGCCTTACCGAGCCACCGACGATCATCGGGGTCGGCATCGACGTCATCGCCGGCATCGAGGCCGCCGCCTCGCAGATGGCCGGCGTCCCCTTGATGGGCTACGCCGACAGCCTCCGCACCCAACTCGGCTGCCACGTCGTCTAGCTGACTACGCCGGGAGCGGGCGACGGCGGGCTTGGTCGGCAATCGCGGCGAGGCGGCGGGCAGTCACCATGTTCAGTGTCACCACCTCGCGCCAGGTGAAGCGTCCGCACAGCCAGCCGGTCGCCGCGACCACGGCTGTTTCGCGACGGGCGTCGTACACCGGCTGGCCCTTGTGTTGCTGACCGTCGAGCTCGATGAAGAGTCCCAATTCGGGCCACGCGAGGTCGACGCGCGCCACGAAGTTGCCGTGCGTGTCGTAGACCTCGTATTGCCGAGTGGGTGGCGACAGATTCGGAATCGTTCTCGCTAGCTGGACCATCAACGTCTCGAGCAAGCTCTCGGTGGCTGGTGCGTGGCGAGGCCGCAACGCAAGAACGCGTCGAGCGCGCTGCTCCCAGACCAGGTCGCTCACCTCGCGCCCAAGATCCACCAGCGTTTGCGTGGCGTCCGTGCACCTCACCTGCCCGATGTGGATTATGCGGTCGAGAGGAAGATCTCGCCGATGAACGCCAGCGCGGGCATTACTCGATCCAGGCGCGACGCAGAACTCCGCTCCGCGGAAGTCGATGCCGTCGAGGTCGAGCAGCACCGCGGCCAGCCGTCCACACGCAACTCCGCCGGCTGCGATAACCGTCGCTACCGCACGCTCGAGCGATGTCGGCTCGGCGGGGCCGTCGCCGTAGACACCACGAACGATGTGGCGCCAGCGACCGCGCTGTTCGCCCCAACGAATCGCTGCTCTCGAGAGTCCCTGCGCCCGGAAGTCCTCGACAGTGATAAATCGCCGCAATCCCGTAGTCCTCGCAATCGACTGAGCGCTTGTGGTCGCTGAATTCGGCGATTCGGTCCGAATCCGCAGCCGGTTGCGCTCACTCCTCTGGAGGGGGAAGGACGCAGGTCCAATGATCGCCCCGCGTCGGGCGCGATGGCTCGCGGAACTACGGCAGTTCCGCGAGTAGTTCGGGGCGCCAGGGGAGTTGGTTGAGCAGGGGGCGGCCTGCGGGTTGGTAGGAGAGCAGGAGGGCGCGACGGTGGCCGCCAGTGGTGTTGGGGGCGGAGCGGTGGACGAGCAGCGCGCCGAAGAACAACACCGATCCGGCCGGCGCCTCGGCGATGACTTCCTTGTCGAGGTCGACCTTGGCCGGGTCGGCCAGCGACGGATCCGCCGCGTTCGGGTCCCGTGGCGCCGGCCCGTTGTGATGCGAGCCGGCGACGACGCGCACCGCGCCGTTCTCGGCCCGGGCGTCGTCGAGGTACAGGATCGCGGTGGCGATGTCGGATGCCGCCGACTCGGCGGCCATGTACCAGTACGGGTAGTCCTGGTGGAACGGGAACGGCGAGCCTTCCTTGGCTCGCTTTAGATTGAGCTTCGAGGTGAAGGGCCCGATGTCGTCGACGGCTAGCGCGTCCTTCATCGGCTCGATGAACCTCGCGTCGTTCCACAGCGCGTCGAGACGGTCGTCGAGATGGGTGCACGGCTCGACCAGCCGAATCTCCTGCGAGCCATCCCGCCACTCCCACTGGATGTTGGCCATGCTCGAACTCTGGATGCGGTGGCCGTCGTGCATCGTGCGCTCAGGCCCGGCGCCCTCTCGAGTCGCCCGGGCCGTGACCCGCGCCGCCACGTCCTCGACCGCTACGCGGAGCGCCTCCACTTCGTCGCCCGAAAACACCGACTCGCGGATGACGAAGCCGTCCCGCGCGAACTGCTCGCGTTCAAAATCGCTGAACCGCACGCCGCGACCCTAGGAGAATGGCGTATGACCAACACGTTCGAGGTCACCGATCGCACCCAGGTCCGCCGTCTTCCGGCGCGAGGAAGCTACGACCGGCCCGCGGCTAACGCGATCCTCGACGAAGCCTTCGTGTGCCACATCGGGTTCGTCGGCGACGACGGCCATCCCGTCGTGATCCCCACCAACTTCGCCCGCGACGGCGAGCGCCTGCTCATCCACGGCAGCCCGGCGAGCCGCATGCTGCGCACGCTGGGCGACGGCACGCCGATGTGCGTCACGGTGACGCTCATCGACGGTCTGGTCCTGGCCAAGTCGGCGTTCCATCACTCGGTGAATTACCGCTCGGTCGTCGCTTTCGGCACGGCCACGGCAATTACTGATCTCGACGACAAGCGCCGCGCCCTCGACATCGTGGTCGAGCACATCGTCCCCGGCCGCACCGCCGACGCGCGCGGCGCGTCCGACAAGGAACTGCGCGCCACCCTCGTTCTCGAACTCCCCCTCGACGAGGTGTCGGTGAAGGTGCGCACCGGCGGGCCCATCGACGACGAAGAGGACCTTGCCCTCCCCGCATGGGCCGGCGTGGTCGACGTCACCACCTCGTACGCGGCGCCGGCCGAGGCGCCGGACTACGCGCGCAATTACGCGAGACCCAGCCGCACAAGCTGATCGCGCGGCGCGTCGAGTTCGCGCAGCACATCACCGAGCGCGTCGGCCGCCGTCTTCTCGGCCGGCGTGCCGACCAGATTGTTGTCCTCAGACGGATCGTCGTCGACCGCGAAGAGGTGGTTGCCGCTGAAGCGGCCCAGCGCCCAGAACGGAACGTTGTCGCTCACGTCGAACGGCTGGCGGATCACCGGAATCGACGAACCCGGCATGCGGTCGAGCGCGGCGCGATCGTCGGGCACCGGCATCTGAAGCCCGCGCAACGTGGGCATGGTCGACCATCGGTTCGACCACATCGACAGGGGCGCGTTGTCGCCGACCGGTGCCCTCGCGTACTTCGTGCCCTCGTCGGTGAGCAGATGGACCTCGCGCCCCCACACGCCGGCGACCGCCCACTCGCGCGCCGTCGACGCGGTGCCGTCGAGCACCGGCACCAGCGAACGGCCGTGCGTTTGCTGCCGCGGTTCGACGCCGAACGCCGCGCACACGGTCGCGTTGATGTCGACGCTCGTCGTCAGCGCGTCGCGTGATCCCGCGGCGACGCCCGGCCACGCGATCAGCAGCGGGATGTGGCCGAGCGGCTCGTAGATCGGCACCTGGGGTTTGCCCCACACGTCCTTCTCGCCGAGGTAGTGCCCGTGATCGGTCGTGACGACGACGGCCGTCGAGTCCCAGAGTTGGGCGGCGTCCATGACGTCGAGCAGCCGGCCGAACCAGGCGTCGATCATCGTGAGCTTGGCGCCGTACTGGGCGCGGATCTGGCGCGCCTCCTCCGGGCTGAGCACGCCCTTCTCGACGGCACCGCGCATGTACGGCGGCCAGATGAGGTGGGCTCCCTCCCAGCCGTCGTCGTACATAGACGCATAGGGCTCGGGCGTGTCGAACGGCTCGTGCGGGTCGAACTCGTCGACGAAGAGGAGGAAGCGATCGTGGTGCGGCGCGTCGTTCTCGAGCCACTCGGCCGCCGCCGCCATCGTGCGCGGGCCTGGGAAGTCGGCCTCGTCGCGGAAGTACCCGCGCGAGTCGTCGTACGGCATCCGCGGCCGGCCGAAGGAGGGCGCGCCGAGCCAGCTCGGGTCGGGTCGCGTCTTCCACGGGTCGCTCTCGTGGCCGCGTTGGTAGTCCCACGCGTTGAAGTCGCTGTGGTAGTTCTCGCCGCCCACCTCGAAGAGGTGCGGATGGTCGGTCACCAGTTTGGTGACGACACCGGCGGCGCGGAGCGGCACGGTGACGGCATCCTCCCACAGCTCGATCGACCCCCAGGGCTTCCAGAGGAAGTCGAGGGCGCCGCAGAGGATGTCGTGGCGGGCCGGCATGCAGGGCAGCGAACCCGCGTAGTGGCGGTCGAACCGCACCGCCCGCGCCGCAAAGCGATCGAGGTTCGGCGTGGCGAACTCGGTGCCGCCGTAGGCGCCGAGCATGTGACGGTTGAGGCTGTCGAGCAGTACGACGACAACGCGGTCAGGCACGGCCGCGAAGCGTACGCGTGACCCGCGTCACGAGTCGGGTGCGTTCTCCTCCGCCAGGCGGAGGCGCCCCCCTCGTCAGGACGGTGTGAGGAACCGTGCGCGGGGGCGATGCCCGATTCGCCGCATCTCCGTACGTTCACCAGCAGTGCAAACAAGGAGGCCCGCCGTGGTCAAGGACGCGTTGGACGACATCGAGTGGCTGGCTCTCTGCTCGAGCCGCGAGCGGGCATGGATCCGCCGGCACGCCGATCTCATCGAGGTTCCCGCCGGGACGTCGCTGCTCAACGAGGGTGAGGCCAGCCGCTGGTTCTACGCAGTCGTCGACGGTCAGGCCACGCGCCGCGTCGCCGGCCACTACGTCGGTCTGGTGACGGCGGGCGACCCGGTCAACGACATCGAGGTCCTTCGCAACGAACCGGTGGCGGCCACCGTCACTGCCGACACCAAGCTCCGGCTGCTGGTCATGGGCCGGCGTGAGTTCCTCGGGATGCTCGACGAGATTCCCGGGCTGGCTCGCCGGGTGCTCATGCCGCACATTCCCAGCGTTCCCGCCTCGCGGCGCCGTCGACCCGCTCTGGTCCCCCTGCCCGCCGCTTGACCAGGGGTCGCCATGGCCGGGCAGGTACGCTGCCCGGCCATGCGCCGCTCTTTGTCCGTATTCGTCCTCGCCGTCGCCTTCCTCGTGGGCGCCTGCGGCGGCGGTGGTGGTAGTGGCTCCAGTTCGGCGTACTGCAAGGAGCTGAAGGACGCCGCCAGCGACGCACTCAGCTCGACGTCGACCTCCGCTCCGAACATGGCGGCCCTCCAGGTGGCGTTCGACAAGGCGCTCGACCGGATCTCCAAGCACGCCCCGTCCGAGATCAGCGACGACTACGACGTGCTCAAGGAGTACATCGACCTGCGCTTCCAGGCCGCGGTCGACCCGGCCAAGGCCACCGCCAACAAGGCCAAGCTCGAGGATCTGGGCACCAAGTACCAGGCGGCCCAGAAGAACATCACCGACTACAACACCAAGGTCTGCAAGCTGAGCGCGCCGACGACGGCGCCGTCCTCGGCCACGACGGCCACCACCGCCGCGTCAACCACCACCAAGAAGTAGCGCGCAGTCTCTCGTTACGCTCCAGCGCATGACGTTGTTTCCTGCTGCTGACGCGCCGCCGCGCAAACTCAGCCTGGTGAAGCTGAGCGGCGAAATCGCTCGCTCGATCGCCGGCGTCGGCCGCGTCTCGGTGGAGGGTGAGGTCTACCGTCCCAACAAGCGCCCGAGCGGCGGCGTCTACTTCACGCTGCGGGACCGGGTCGCCCAGATCTCGGTGTGGTGCCCGCCGGCCAAGGCCGCGCGCTGCCGCGCGGTCAACGGCGAGCGGGTCCTCGTCACCGGGCTGCTCCGGTACCAGAACGAGCGCGGGCAACTGCAGTTCGAGGCCGACGAAGTCAATCCGGTCGGCGCCGGCGCGGTCGCCGCCGCCATCGCCGACGCGCGGCGCCGGTTGGCCGAGGCGGGTCTTCTCGATCGGGTCCGGCGTCAGATCCCGCGTTTGCCCGATGTCATCGGCGTCGTATGCGGCAGCGAAGCCGCGGTGCGGGCCGACATCGAATCGGTGGTGGCCGAGCGGTTTCCCGGCTACCCGATCGAGTTCGCCGAAGTGCCCGTGTCGGGGCCTGGCGCGGCCGACGCGGTGATCGGCGCGCTGCGAGCGTTCGACGATCGGGACGACGTGCACGTGATCGTCCTCGCTCGCGGTGGCGGGGACGCAACCCAGCTCCTCACGTTCAGTGATGAACAGCTCTGCCTGGCGATCGGCGCGTCGGCCACTCCGGTTGTGTCCGCCATCGGGCACGAAGGCGACCGGCCGCTGTGCGACGAGGTCGCCGACCTGCGCTGCGGCACGCCCTCGATTGCCGCCGCCGCCGTCGTGCCCTCGTTGGTCGAGCTCGAACGCGCGCTGGCGGAGTTGCTGCGACAGGCCGACGTCGCTGTCGAGCAGGGATACGCCAGGGCCGCGGCCCGGCTCGAGGCCATCGCACCGGGGCGCGCGCTCGACGCCGGCCTCGGTGTCGCCGACGCCCGGCTGCGCCAAGCGACGGCGCGGCTGAAACTTGTCAATCCCGTGCGGTTGCTGCCGGCGGCGTCGGCCCGGCTGGGCGCCACCCATCGCCAGATGGAGGCGCTGTCGCCGGCGCGCGTTCTCGAACGCGGGTACGCGGTCGTGCGGACGACCGACGGCCGCGTCGTCCGCGCGCCCGACGACGTCGCCATTGCCGACGTGCTCGCGGTGCAACTCGCCGGGGGCCGCATCGGCGTTCGCGTTGAGGACGTGGCGCAGTGAGTCCCGACCGGGAGCCGACATACGAGGAATTGCTCGCCCAACTCGAAGGCATCACCGACCGAATGGCGGCCGGCGACATCGGCATCGAGGAGGCCGCCGCGCTGTACGAGGAAGCCGGTCGCCTCCACGCCCTGGCGGCCGACCGACTCGCCCGTGTGCAGGAGCGGATCGAGAAACTGCAGGACGGCGGCTAGCGATGAGTGACGCGGTGGGAGTGCTCGTGCGGCCGCGGCTGCGCGGCGTGATCCACCGGTGGGCCACCCCCACGTTCGTCGTGCTGTTCGCCATCCTGGCGGCGCGGGTGTCGACCGCGGGCGATCGGGCCGGTGTCATCGTCTACGGCATCTGCGTTACCGCCATGCTCGGCGTGAGCGCGGTGTACCACAGCGGTCGGCTCTCACCGCTCACCGTGAGCCGGCTGAAGCGCGTCGATCACTCGACGATCCTGCTGGCCATCGCCGGCTCGTACACCGCGATCATCACGCTGGGCCTCCACGGTCGCACGCGGACGGTTCTGCTCATCGTGACGTGGCTCGCGGCACTGATCGGCGTGCTGATCCGGATGTTCTGGCTGCACGCGCCGTACCCGGTGGTGGCGACGGTGTACGTGGTGGTCGGCTGGCTGGCGTTGGTCGATCTCCCCGCGTACTTGCACGCGCTGACCGGTGGCCAACTGGCCCTCATCGTCATCGGCGGCGTGCTCTACACGGTCGGCGCAGTTATCTATGCCCTCCACAAACCCAACCCATGGCCAGCCACGTTCGGCTATCACGAGATCTTCCACGCCCTCGTCGTGCTCGCCGCCGCCGCGCACTACGCGGCGGTGTTCAGCCTCGCCGGCTAGCTGAGCGCCTCGGCGATCCGGTCCGCTTCGCGGGTTTCGAAGGCGGCGTGGATGTCGAGGCGTTCGAGCGTCTGGTCGAGCTGCTTCTGGCCGGTCGGGATCGGATGCTCGGCGAAGAAGGCGTGAACCTGCTCGGCCTGCTTCGTCAGGAACATGGCCGAGCTGACCATGCGGTCCATCATCTTGTGAGGGAACCGCTCCTCGAGTTCGCTCCACCGCGACGTGACGAAGTCCCAGACCAGATCGGCGGCCAAGCGATTGCCGAGCGCCACGTTGATCACGAACGGCGCGTTCTGGGTCCGCACCTCGGTGACCGCCAGGTCAAGGGTCCGCTGCACGAGCGCTCGCGACGGGAACTCGGCGAGGGCGTAGAGGTAGCGGATCTGCTCCTGCGGCGTGGCCGGGGCGCGGTAACCGGAGAGGAACGTCGTGTACTCGGCTTCGCCGCCTCCCTGGGCGACGACTGAGATAACGGGTGCCACCAAATCGGGGTCGAGCGAAGTGCGGTCGTCGACGTAGCGGGCGTGGCGCGCCGCCGCCTCGCGCTGCACGTCGGGATCAGCTCCGGTGACGCCGAGCGCGGCAACGATCGTGGCGCGCAGGCGCGCAGTTCGTTCGGCTTCACCGGCCGCCGGCTCCCAGCCGAGGCGGTCGAATACCGGACGGGCCACATCCCGGACGAACCGCCGTACCGCGTCGCGCCCGTCGTCGGGCACCACCCGGTCGAGCAGCGCGAGTGGACCGAGGAGCGCGGACCACACGTTGGGATCGTCGTCGTCCTTGAGCAGACCAACGAGCTCTACGAAGTCGGTCAACGGCGCTCGCCCCGCGAGGACCGACGCCCATACGTCGCTGGCCAGGTTGAACCGCTCGAGGCGGGAGAGGCCGCCCCGCACCAGCGCCGGCAGCTGCTCGACCGGATACTGAACGCGGTAAAAACCCCACCCGCCGTCGTTGACCACGGCGCCGTCGGTCTTGGCACCGAGGTCGATGGTTCCCTCCGCGTCGGCCACGAGGGCGCGCTGCCGGGCATCGCCGGCCCGGACGAGAACGGGGACCTGCCAGCGCGCCGCCGCGTCACCGTCGTCGACGTACCGGAACTGGCGTTGGTGCAACGTGAGGGAGGTCGAGTCGGGCGCGGCGTCCACCGTCACGATCGGGTAGCCGCCCTGGAAGATCCACGTGTCCATCAGCCCGCGCACCGGCTCGCCGGTCGACTCCTCGAGCGCGTCCCACAGATCGGTCGTCTCGGCGTTCCCGTAGCTGTGCTTGGTGAGGTAGTGGACGATGCCCTGGCGGAACGGCTCAGCACCGAGGTACTGCTCGAGCATCCGGAGGACGGCGGCCCCCTTTTGGTAGGTGAGCACGTCGAACATGGCCTCGGCTTCCTCGGGAAGCTCGACCGCGATCTCGATTGGTCGGGTGGAGCGCAGGCCGTCGACGGTCATGGCGCCCGACCGGCTGATGCCGAACGTGACCCAGCGTTCCCAGTCGGGCCGGAACGCGTCGACGCACAGCAGTTCCATGAACGTGGCGAACGCCTCGTTGAGCCAGATGCCGTTCCACCACTTCATCGTCACGAGGTCGCCGAACCACATGTGGGCGATCTCGTGGGCGACAACGTCGGCGATCATTTCTAGGTCGGCGCGCGATGCGAGATCGGGATCGGCGAGCAGCGCGGTCTCGCGGAACGTGACCGCGCCCAGGTTCTCCATGGCGCCGAATGCGAAATCCGGAATCGCGATCAGGTCGAGCTTGTCGCCCGGGTAGGGGAGGCCGAAGTAGTCGCGGAAGAAGCGCAGCGAGTGGGCCCCGGTCTCCAGCGCCCACGCGGAGAGGTGGGCTTTGCCGCGCACGGCAGCCACGCGTAGCGGAACGCCGTCGACGTCGACCGGTGGCGTGAGTTCGAACGGCCCGACGACGAACGCAACGAGATAGGTCGACATGCGGATGGTCTCGGCGAACGTGACTTGGCGCTTCCCGTTGCCGAGATCGACGTCCTCGACGGTGGCACCGTTCGAGATCGCGGTCAGGTCGGTGTCGACGATCAGGCGGACGGCGAACACCGCTTTGAAGTCGGGCTCGTCCCAGCATGGGAAGGCGCGGCGGGCGTCGGTTGACTCGAACTGGGTCGTGGCGATCACATGCTCGGTGCCGTCGTCGTCGGTGTAAGTGCTGCGGTAGAAGCCGCGCAGCTTGTCGTTGAGGATGCCGGTAAAGGTGAGATTGAGGTTCCAGTGGCCGGGGGACGCGGTGCCGGAAAGGGCGACGCGCGCCTGCTGAAGTTCCTCGTCGTGCGTCGCCGTTCCCTCGAGCATGGTGCCGTCGTCACTGACCAGCTCGGCGGTGAGGATCTCCAGCTCGGCGGCGTTGAGGACTATTTCGTCTACCGCCTCGTGCACCACCAAGCGCACATGCACCTCGCCGGTGAACGTGGCGTCGCCGAGGTTGGGCGTCAATGTCAGGTCGTACCGCTGCGGCTCGGCGCTGCGGGGGAGGCGATGTGATCGCGTGGCCATGCGGGCCACGCTACTTTCGCCCACCGTGACCAACGACCGGTTAGATGTTGTTTCGCTGGGCAACGCCATCGTCGACGTCCTCGCCAACGAGGATGACGCGTTCCTCGCGCAGCATGACCTGGTGAAGGGGAGCATGCAGCTCGTCGATGCGGACCGGGCCGGTGCGATCTACAACGACATGGGCCCGGCCGTCGAAGCCTCCGGCGGATCCGCGGCCAACACCGCCGCCGGCGTGGCGTCGCTGGGCGGCACGGCGGGTTTCATCGGCAAGGTTCGCGACGATCAGCTTGGCGCGGTCTACACCCACGACCTCCGCGCCGCCGGCGTCGAATTCACGGTCGCGCCGGCCGAGTCGGGCCCGGCCACCGCCCAGTCGTTCATCATCATCACGCCCGACGCGGAGCGGACGATGAACACGTTCCTCGGCGCATCGACGGATCTCGCGCCGGACGACGTCGATCCCGCTCTGATCGCGCGGGCGTCGGTCGTCTACCTCGAGGGCTATCTGTGGGACCCGCCGGTGGCCAAGGACGCGTTCCGGCAAGCGATGGCGTTGGCCAAGGAAGCGGGCGCCCGCGTCGCGCTCACTTTGTCTGACTCCTTTTGCGTCGACCGCTTCCGCGACGAGTTCGTCGGGCTGCTCGGTGACTCGGTCGATGTGCTGTTTGCCAATGAGGGCGAGATCCTCTCCCTGTTCCAGATCGACGATCTCGACGCGGCGCTGGCGATAGCGAGCGAGACGTGCGAGATCGTGACGGTGACGCGGAGCGAGCTGGGATCGGTCGTCGTGGCCAAGGGCGAGCGCCACGACGTACCCGCCCATCCGATCGGCCCGCTCGTCGACACCACCGGCGCCGGAGACCTATACGCCGCCGGATTCCTGTTTGGCCTCACCCACGGCTACGACCTCGAGCGCTGCGCCCGGCTGGGCAATCTGTGCGCCGGCGAGTGCATCAGCCACATCGGCCCCCGCCCCGCGGTCTCCCTCGCCGACCTCGCCGCCCGCGAACTGGCCTAACTCCCGGACTTTGTTGCAGTTGTCGTTCTGGGAGAACGACAACTGCAACAAAGTCGATCGCGGTTAGGTCTGGGCGCGGCCTCGGCCATTGCCGCCGGGAGCGCCCGCAGAAGCTCAGTGCTCAGCGAGTTGCGGGCCTCGGGTCGGTTGAGCGTGAGCACGGCAACACCGTTGTCGACGTCGCGAAGCAGGATCTCGGTCATTGCCGGGAACGTACTCTTCCGGCGTGAGCGGAAACCCCTGGCTCGAACGCCGCGTCCTCAACTATGCGCATCAGGGCGGCGCCCGAGAGGCGCCCTCCAGCACGCTGTTTGCATTGCGGCAGGCGATGGACAACGGCGCGCACGCGCTCGAACTCGACGTGCACGCCACCGCCGACGGTGAGCTGGTCGTGTGCCACGACGCAACCGTCGATCGCACCACCAACGCGTCCGGGGCCATCGCCGACCTGACGTTGGCCGAGGTGCAGGCGCTCGACAACGCGTACTGGTGGGTACCGGGCGAAGTCGTGGCGACCGACCGACCCGACGCCGACTACGTCTATCGGGGTCGGGCCCCCACCGACCGCGACTTCGCCATCGCGACGCTCCGCGAGGTTCTCGACGCGCTGCCGGGTGTGTTCCTCAACCTCGACATCAAACAGACCGCCCCCGTGGTCGCGCCCTACGAAGCGCGGCTCGCCGACCTCCTGCGCGAGTACGGGCGCGCCGACGACGTGATCGTCGCGTCGTTCCTCGATGGCGCGACCGACGTGTTCAAGCAACACGCCCCCGAGATCAACACCTCGGCGGGAACCGCGACGGTCGCCGCGTTCTACCAAGCGGTGCGCGACGGCACCGCCACTCCCGACGGCGCGACGCAGCACCAGGCCCTCCAGGTGCCGCCGTCGTTCCAGGACACGACGATCGTCGACGAGCGGTTCGTCGCCCGCGCCCACGAAGTCGGGCTCGCAGTGCATGTCTGGACGATCGACGACGCTGATGAGATGCGGCGGCTGCTCGCGCTCGACGTCGACGGGATCATGACCGACCGCCCGTCGATCCTGGCCGCGGTGCTAGCCGGCTAGCGGCTAGGCGGACATGAAGGCGTGGGCGACCGTACTGCCGGCGTTCTTGTCGAGCGTGGCGATGCGTCGGCCCTTCTGCACCGCGTCCTTCGCCGGGTGTAGCCGGTCGCCCAAGTAGGCGGCGGTCGCGTCGAGGTCGGCGACGGTCCACGCCAGTCCGAAGAAGCGGGCCGGGCCGTCGCCGCTCGGCTGGGGCGGGCCGATGACTTCGAGGATCACGTCGCCCGCCTTGAAGAACGCCTGGTGGATGCGGCCGGCGTCGCGCGTGCGGCGCAGCTCGAGGCCGGCCTCCTCGAAGCGCTCGATGGTCCGGCCCAGATTCGGCGTGGAGATCACGAGATGGTCGAGGGCGACGACGCCGTTTGCGTGACCCGGGTCCGGCGCGGCGTCGATGCGACGGCCGGCCGGCAATCCCTCGACGTCTCCGGTTATCCCGTCAACCGCCCACGCGACGACGCCCTTGCCGGCGGCGCCCAGCACGTAGGCGATCCCGTCGATCGGGCACACGTCACCGTCGACCGCGAACCCGAGGTCGGCCCACGCGGCGGGCGGGTCGGCCACCTCCAACGACGCAATCGTTGCCATTGGCGTCACCGTAGTTATTCGGTCGACCCGACCGGCGTCCGGGGGTAGACCGGCTCGGTGACGATCGAACCCTTCGATCCGCGAACCGTCTCGGACGCCGAGTGGGCGGCCCACCACGACCTGGTCGCCAGCATCGACGCCGAGGCGGTTCCCGACGACGAGCCCATGCCGCTCGCCGAACACATCGCGTGGGTGAAGCACGGCCCGACGCATCGACATTGCTTCCTCTGGGCGGCGTGGGACGACGAGCGTCGGCGGATGCTGGGGGTGAGCTTTTTCATGTTCTGGGATGAGCCCACGAATCGCGACCTTGGTTCGTTCTGGGTCGATGTTCGCCCAGAGGCGCGCCGCCGTGGACTCGGGCTGCGCCTGCTCGAGCCGGTCGTCGAGACCGCCGGTGTCCACGGCCGGACGCTGCTCGACGCATTTGCGCGGCCGGGGATCCCCGCCGGCGAGCCGTTCCTTGACGGGATCGGAGGCCGGCTGGCGTTCACGGGCCGCGTCAACGCGCTGGACGTCGACGCCATCGACCTGACGATGTTGCACGACTGGGTGGATCGAGCGAAGGAGCGCGCCGCCGACTATCGCCTCGACGGCTGGGACGCGCCCTGCCCGGACGACCGCGTCGAGAGTTTCATCGGCGCGCAGTCGATCATGAACACCGCACCGAAGGAAGACTTCGAGGTCGAGGATGAGGTCTTCACCGTCGACCAACTGCGCAAGCGCGAAGCGTCGTGGCGCGAGCGAAAGGCTGACACGTGGTGGCTGGCGGCGATCCACGAGCCGACGGGCGACATCGCGGGCTATACCGAGTTGACGTTGCCCGGGCATTGGCCGAGTCGCGCGTATCAGGGCGATACCGGCGTCGACCCGGCGCACCGCAACCAAGGCTTGGGTCGTTGGCTAAAGGCCGCGATGCTGCTCCGCCTCATCGACGAGCGTCCCGCCGTTCGCCGGGTCACCACGCACAACGCGGGTAGCAACGAACCGATGCTCAACATCAACCATGCGCTCGGGTTCCGGTGCATCTCGGAACATCCGACATACCAGATCCCGCTTCAGAGCATCGTCGCTCGACTCGCGTCACGATGACCACCATCGAGCCGTTCGACGCGGCCACCGCGTCCGACGACGAGCTGCGCGACTACTACGTGCTCGACGTCGCGCTCGAGCACGAGGTCGAACCGGACGATCCCACGCCGCCCTTCGAGCGCGCCGCGCTCGACTACCGCGAGCCGCCGTCATGGACGAGCCATCGTCGGTGGGTGGCACGCGACGAGCGCGGCGGGATCGTCGGGCGAGCCAGGCTCGACCTTAAGTACCTCGAGAGCAACCGGCACATCGCCGAGTTCGACATCGGTGTCCACACCGAGCACCGGCGCCACGGAATCGCCACGCAGTTGCTGCGTCCGCTGGTCGAGGCCGCCGCGGCCGACGGGCGCAGCATTCTCGAGTCCTGGACGTCGGTCGACACGCCGGGTGACGCTTTCGCCGCGTCGCTCGGCCAGGACACGCGTTACGTCGAGCGTCGGAGCCGACTCGAAATTGGCGGGCTCGACCGCACGATGCTCGAAGACTGGACCGTGCGCGCCAAGGAACGGGCGGCCGACTACTCGCTCATCGGGTTCGACGTCGTGTGTCCCGACGATTTGCTCGACAGGTACCTGGCGGCGATCGACGTGATGAACACGGCGCCGCGCGAGGACCTCGAGATGGAGGACGACCACGAGACCCCGGAGCGACTCCGCGAGCGCGAGGCGCGGGCGATCAAGCGGGGCGATGTCGGATGGTCATTGCTCGCCCGCCACGATCCCACCGGCCACATCGCCGGATTCACCGAGATCGAGTGGGTCAGCTACGCCACCGACTTGGCGTGGCAGGGCGGCACCGCCGTCGATCCCGGGCATCGAGACAAGGGCCTCGGCCGCTGGCTGAAGGCGGCCATGCTCCTGCGCCTGCTCGACGAGCGGCCGAACATCCGGCGCATCGACACGTGGAACGCCGGGACCAACGAGCCCATGCTCGCCATCAACATCGCCCTCGGCTTCGCCCCGGTGAAGTATTACAACGCCCGGCAGTTCCCGACCGCCGAATTAGCGGCCCGGCTGGGCTAACGGCCCAGGTTCGGCTTCTTGCCGTGGTTCGCCTTTTTGCGGCGGGCCCGGGCCTTCGCCTTCTTCGTGCGCTTCGACATAAGCGGATAACCCTACTCTGACTGCGACATGGAGAAACTTGGCCTTATCGGGCTGCCCAATGCAGGCAAGTCCTCGCTGTTCAATGCGCTGACGGGCGGCAATGCGGTTGTCGCACCGCATCCGTTCTCGACGGTGGAGACCACCGTCGGCGTCGCCCACGTGCCTGACGACCGGCTCGAGCGCCTGGCGGCGATGAGCGCCAGCCGCAAGATCGTGTACGCCACCGCCGAATTCGTCGACATCGCCGGCCTGGTCGCGGGGGCGGCCGGCGGCGAAGGCATGGGCAATCGCTTCCTGGCCGGGATCCGTGAAGTCGACGCGTTGCTGTTCGTTTTGCGCGCCTTCGAGGACGAGGGCGTCGTGGGCGATCGCGACCCGCTGGACGCCCTCCAAGTCCTCGAGTTGGAGCTGGTGCTGGCCGACGTGGCCTCGGCCGAGGGACAGCTCGACCGGCGCCGACGCGCCGCCAAGGGTGACAAGTCGTTGGTGGGTGAGGTCGCCGTGCTCGAGGCCGCACTGGTCGAACTGAACGACGGCACGCCGATCTACCGGTCGACGCTGGACGCCGAGCAGCGAGTCGCTCTGCGGCCGTTCTTCCTCCTCACCGCCAAGCCGGTGCTGGCCGTCATCAATCTGGGCGAGGACCAGTTGGCCGACGCCGATGCGCTCTCGGCGCCGGTTGTCGACGCGCTGGGTGCCGCCGGCGAGGTGGTCGCGGTGTCCGTGCAGCTGGAAGCAGAGATGGCCCGCCTTGACCCCAGCGAACGGGCCGAGATGCTCGAGGGCCTCGGTCTCGGCACGGGCGCGCTGCCGCGCGTCATCCGCGCCGCGTACGACATCCTCGGGCTCCAGACGTTCCTCACCACGGGCGAGGACGAGTCGCGCGCGTGGACGTTCCGGGCCGGGGCCAAGGCGCCCGAGTGTGCCGGCGTGATCCACACCGATCTTCAGCGCGGCTTCATCCGGGCCGAGGTGATCCGATGGGACGAGCTGCTCGACCTCGGCTCGTGGCACAAGGCCAAGGAGGCCGGCAAGTTGCGCGTCGAAGGCAAGGAGTACCTCGTGCACGACGGCGACGTGCTGGAAGTGCGCTTTAACGTCTAGGCCGATGGCCTGGCTGATGCGCGAGGGGGAAGTGCTGGCCAGCGCCGAGGTGGCGGCGTCGCTCGGCGCGCGGCTGCGCGGGCTGGTCGGACGCGACAGTTGCGACGGTGTGCTCGTGATCATGAAGGCCAAGTCGGTGCACACCTTCGGAATGCGGTTCCCGATCGACGTGGCGTTCTGCGACCGGGAGCTGACGGTCTTGGCCACGACCACGATGCGCCGCGCTCGCCTGGGAAGGCCGCGCCTGCGGGCCCGGTGCGTCGTGGAGGCCGAGGCCGGCGCGTTCGAGCGCTGGCAGTTGCGGCCGGGCGATCACCTCGAGATCACCGGATGAGTGGTCGTCTGTTCCTCGTTGCTACGCCGATCGGCAATCTCGACGACCTATCGCCCCGCGCCGTCGCCGTGCTGGGTGAGGTCGATGTGATCGCGTGTGAGGACACGCGACGCACCGGGCGGCTGCTCCAGCACGCGGGTATCAGCGGGCCGAAACTGGTGAGCGTGCGCGACGCCAACGAAGCGGCGCGCGCCCAAGAGATCGTGACGTGGCTGCAAGCGGGCAAGAACGTCGCGCTGGTGAGCGACGCCGGGACACCGGCGATCAGCGATCCGGGTTACAAGGTCGTGAAGGCGGTGACCGGAGCGAAGCTCGAGGCCATCGCCATCCCCGGGCCGTCGGCGCTGCTTACAGCGCTGATCACGAGCGGGCTACCGACGGACCGCTTCGTGTTCGAGGGATTCCTCCCGCGCAAGGGCGGCGATCGGACGCGGCGTTTGGCCGCGATCGCGGCCGAGCGGCGGACGATCGTCCTGTACGAGGCTCCGCACCGAGTGCTGGCGACGCTCGTCGATTTGGAGGCGGCGTGCGGCGGCGATCGGGTTGTCGCGGTCGCCCGCGAGCTCACGAAACTCCACGAGGAGATTTGGCGCGGCCAGCTCCGCCACGCGGCGAGCGGTGTCGGCGAGCCACGCGGCGAGTACGTGTTGGTACTGGGCGGCGCCCTGCCGAGCGAGCCAGCCGACGACGCCGCCATCGTCGGCGCCCTCGCCGACCACATGGCGGGCGGCGAGGACCGCAAGACCGCCGTTACCGCCGTCGCCAAGGAACTCGAGGTCCCGCGACGGCGGGTCTACGCCTTGTCGCTGCCCGACAGCTCCGCCGCGCAGGACGAGCAGACCTGACGGCCGCGGAACGCGCGGAGATCGTCGGTCTGGCCGCAGAAGGTGCAGCGGGCCTCGACCTTCCGCATCACGATGGCGCTGTCGTCGAGGGCGATGTCGACTTCGTCGCCCGGGCCGAGGCCGAGGGCGCGCCGCATCTCGACCGGGAGCACGATGCGTCCCAACTCGTCGACCTTGCGAGCAATGCCGCTGCCTCTACCCCCCGCTCGTCTTCCGTCTCCGCCTCCGACTCGCTTTATCGTCACTGAGAGCCCTCCTGGCCTCAGTACCTTATAAACGTGGCCAAGTTCTTCATCACTACGGCGATCCCGTACGTAAACGACGCGCCTCACGTCGGCCACGCCTACGAGGCGGTCAATACCGACGCCGTCGCCCGCTGGCACCGGCTGCTCGGCGAGGACGTGTTCTTCCTGACCGGCACCGACGAGCACGGCCTGAAGGTGCAGCGGTCGGCCGAAGCCGTCGGCCTCACGCCCCAGGAGCAGGTCGACCGGACCAGCGAGCGGTTCCGCGAGGCGGCCAAGTTGCTCGACATTTCCAACGACGACTTCATCCGCACGACCGAGCCGCGGCACCACGAGGCGGTCAAGAAGTTCCTCCAGGCGATCTACGACAACGGCGACATCGAGCTCCAGCGGTACGAGGGCCCGTACTGCGTGTCGTGCGAGGCCTATTACGGCGAGGACGAGCTGGTCGACGGCAACTGCCCGATCCACGGGCGGCCGGTCGAGTTCTTCAGCGAGGACAACTACTTCTTCAAGCTGTCGAAGTACGAGCAGCCGCTGCTCGACTGGCTCGCCGCCGATCCCGACGCGATCCAGCCCGACACCCGGCGCAACGAGGCGCTCGGGCTCATCAAACAGGGTCTGCGTGACATCTCGATCACGCGCACCTCGATCAACTGGGGCGTGCCGGTCCCGTGGGACGACAAGCACGTCTTCTACGTCTGGTACGACGCGCTCGTTAACTACGCGACCGCGATCGGCTACGGCACCGACCAGGAGCGGTTCGACGCGTTCTGGCCGACGGCCAACCACGTGATCGGCAAGGACATCTTGCGGTTCCATTGCGTGTACTGGCCGGCAATGCTGCTCGCCGCCGGACTGCAGCCGGCGCGCCACGTATGGGTGCACGGCTTCCTTCTCGTCGGTGGCGAGAAAATGAGCAAGACCGCGCTCAACCAGATCGCGCCGTCCGACCTCGTCGACGACTTTGGTGTCGACACCGTGCGGTACCACCTGTTGCGCGACGTACCCTTCGGCCCGGACGGCGACTTCGCCTACGAGCGCGTCGTCGACCGGTACAACTCGGATCTGGCGAACAACCTCGGCAACCTGTTGTCGCGCGTCGCGACTGTCGTCGGTAGCAAGTGCGACGGCGTCGGTGCCGCGCCGCGCGCCGGCAGTCCGTTGGCCGCTGTCGCGACCGACGCCTACGCGGCGACCGCGGCGGCGTGGGATCGCGTCGCGCCCAGCGAAGCGCTTGAGGCGACGTGGCGGCTCATCCGCGAGACCAACTCGTACCTCGAGGCCAACGAACCGTGGAAAGCCGAGGCGGGATCGCCCGAAGTGGCGGGCGTCCTCGGCGACGCGCTCGAGGCGTTGCGCATCGTGGCCATCCTGGCGTCGCCGGCGATCCCGTCGACGGCCGCCGAGATCTGGCGACGGCTCGGTCTGGCGGGCGCGCCCGACGAGCAACGGTTGCCCGGCGCGGCGTCGTGGGGCGGCTATCCCGGCGATCTCGCCGTCGAAAAGGGCGCGCCGCTGTTTCCCCGCCGCAGCGACTGAATGTGGACTGACTCGCACTGTCACATCGATGACGTCGCGGTGGTGGACGCGGCGGTCGCGAGCGGCGTCACCCGGATGATCACCGTCGGGACCGACCTCGAGTCGTCCCGGCACGCCGTTCACGTCGCCCGGACTACCGAGGGCGTATGGGCGACCGTCGGTCTGCACCCCCACGACGCCAAGAACGGCACCGACGGACTCGAGGAGTTGCTCGCCGACGACGTCGTTGTTGCCGTCGGTGAGTGCGGGCTCGACTATCACTACGACCACTCGCCCCGGCCGGTCCAGCGGGACGTCTTCGCCACGCAGATCGGCTGGGCGCAGGACCGTGATTTGCCGCTGGTCATCCACACCCGCGAGGCGTGGGACGACACGTTCGCGATCCTCGACGAGGTCGGCGTTCCTGCCCGCACCGTCTTTCATTGCTTCACCGGTGGACCGGCCGAAGCCGAGCGGTGCCTCGAGCGCGGCGCCACGCTGTCGTTCAGCGGCATCGTCACGTTCAAGAGCGCCGACGACGTGCGCGGCGCCGCCGCGATGTGCCCGGCCGACCGTCTCTTGATCGAGACCGACTCGCCCTATTTGGCCCCGGTGCCCCATCGCGGCCAGCCAAATCAGCCCGCCTGGGTGACGGTCGTCGGCGCGGCAATTGCCCAGGTTCGCGGCATCCCGGTCGAGGCCGTCGAGGCTCTGACCTGGGAAAACGCGTCGAACTGGCTGTTGTTGCGCCGCCAGAGCCCCTCCACCTAGGGTCTTCGAGTCCCTGGGGGGACGCCTCCAACGAAAGGGTGGAGTCCTGGAGGAGAAACGAGCTGGGGTCCGCTGGCTCCTGCCGGTGCTGCTTTCGGGCAGCGCGGTCTTGTTGCCATTGGTATCCCTGCATCACGAGGTCCGACCGCAGGATTCGGCGTCGCGTATGGACGCCAACCCCTCGTCCCTTGAGCTCGCCGCGCGTTTATCGCCGCAGCGGGCCAGCCGTTCGAGTTCGCGCCGGCAGTTCGCGGCGCCGGTGATCCCCACTGAGGTTTCGGTCGCCCTGACGACGACCACGACCGGCCTGCCGCCGACCACGGTCGTCGTCCAGAAGGCGGCCGCCGCCCCCACGAGCGCCACCACGCGGACCACCGTCCGTCACCGCACGACCTCGACCACGCACAAGCCGAAGCCGGCGACGACCACCACGGCCAAGCCGGCGGCCAAGACGTCGTCGTCGCCGCCCAAGCTGCGCGAGTACCACCCGCCGGCGGCGGCCGAGTCCACCGGCCAGTCCGAGATCGGGCAGGCGACCTGGTACCAGACGTCGGACCCCATCGTGTGCGCGCACAAGACGCTGCCGATGGGCACGATCCTCACCGTCACCAACGTCGAGACCGGTAAGTCGACGACCTGCAAGGTGGGCGACCGCGGTCCGTACGTCGAAGGCCGCATCGTCGACCTGTCGCCTGAGGCGTTCAACTCGATCGCCTCGCTGTCCGAGGGCGTAATCGACGTCAAGCTCACCTGGTGACGCGCCCCGGCTGCTGAGCCGGGCCGACATCACCGACCTGCTAACCGAGCACAGCCTCCATCCGAGCCGCGCCCTCGGTCAGAACTTCGTCGCCGATCCGAACACGGTTCGCAAGATCGCCCACCTGGCTGGCGTCGGCCCCAGCGATCACGTCGTCGAGATCGGCGCCGGGCTCGGTTCGCTCACGCTCGCGTTGGCGGCGACCGGCGCGGCGGTGACTGCAGTCGAGATCGATCGCCACGTCGTGCCCGTGTTGCGCGGCGTGGTGGAGCCGCACGGTGTGACGGTCGTCGAGGCCGACGCCATGCACGCCGACTGGGACGCGCTCCTTTCCGCGTTCGATCGATGGGTGCTGGTCGCCAACCTGCCGTACAACATCGCCACGCCGTTGGTGCTCGACCTCCTCGCCGGCGCGCCCCGCATCGCGCGGATGCTCGTGATGGTGCAGCGCGAAGTCGGCGAGCGACTGGCGGCGGGTACGGGCGACGCCGCGTACGGCGCGCCGTCGGTGCGGCTCTCGTACTGGGCGACGGCGCGCGTCGTTGGCCGGGTGCCGGCCACGGTGTTCGTGCCCAAGCCGCGCGTCGAGTCGGTGTTGGTCGCCGTCGAGCGGCGCGACGCACCGGCGGTCGACGCCGATCGCGACGCGTTGTTCCGGCTTATCGCCGCCGGATTCGGGCAGCGACGGAAGATGCTGCGGCGGTCGCTCGCCGGTTTGGTGGACGATGCCGCATTCGCCGCGGCCGGCGTCGCGCCCACGGCGCGCGCCGAGGACCTCGACATCGCGCAATGGGGCAGGCTGGCGGCGTGGAAGTCCAATTCGCCCGAGCCAAGCTGACGCTCTCGCTGCGCGTCGTCGGCGTGCGAGATGACGGCTACCACCTGCTCGACGCCGAGATGGTCACGCTCGACCTGGCCGACACGTTGCTGTTCGGCGCGGGCGACGGCATTGAGCTCATCCCGCTCGTCGACACGGTGCGCTTCGAGCCCTCGCTGGTGACCGACGCACTGGCGGCGGTCGGCCGCCGGTCATTCGTGCGACTGGAGAAGCGGATCCCGGTCGGCGCCGGGCTGGGTGGTGGATCGGCCGACGCCGCCGCGGTCCTGCGCTGGGCGGGCCGAGCCGACGATGTCGCTCTGGCCGCGTCCCTCGGTGCTGACGTGCCGTTCTGCTGTGTCGGCGGCCGGGCCCGGGTGACGGGCATCGGCGACGAGATCGCGTCCCTGCCGGTCGAGGACCGCCGGTTTACGTTGCTCACGCCGCCGTTCGGCGTGTCGACCGCCGCGGTCTACGCCAAGTGGGACGCGCTGGGCGGACCCACCGCCGACGGACCCAATGATCTCGAGCCAGCTGCGGTCGCCGTCGAGCCTCGCCTCGTCCAGTGGCGCGACCGGCTCGGCGACGCGACCGGCCGCACGCCCGTGCTCGCCGGTAGCGGGTCGACGTGGTTCATCGAGGGCGCGTTCCCAGGCGAGGGACGAGTCGTGACACGCACGGAGGCCCCGGAGGGGTAGCGGTTACTTACCGGCGGCGCGACGTTGCCAACGGGTGGCCTTAAGCATCTTCTTGTGCTTCTTCTTCCGCATTCGCTTGCGGCGCTTCTTGATCAGCGATCCCATTGGCGGGCCAGAGGGTAGTGGCTGATTGGGGGCCGTGGCGAACCGAACCCGGTCGGCAAACACCCCCTCCGTACCCTGGGCCAGTGTCCAAGGAACGGGCGATCGAGCTGCGGCTGGAGGGAAAGTCGAGACGCCAGATCGCGGCCGCCCTCGGACTGAAGTCCGGTGGAGAAGCGCTCAATCGGTGGCTGAAGGGCGTGCCAGCACCGGAGTGGACCAAGCGGCCGAACGCCAAGGACGACCTGCGGGCTCAGGCCGTCGAGCTGCGACGAAGAGGTCACTCGTACGGTGAGATCACCGCCGAGCTCGGTGTGCCGAAGAGCACGTTGTCGGATTGGCTACACGATGTGTTGCTCGAGACCGAGGCGGTTGAGCGGATCGCCCACCTGCAACACAACGGTCAGCAGAAGGGAGCGGCGATTCGCCGTGCGGTCCGCGTCGCTCGGCAGCGAGAGATCAATGCCGCGGCTCGGGCGCAGATCCCACCGCAACTCGCCGACAGCGAATTGTTCGTCGCCGGCTTGGCCGCCTATTGGGCTGAGGGCTCCAAGGCGAAGCCGTGGAACGTGAGCGAGAGCGTGCGCTTCATCAACTCGGATCCCGACATGATCCGTTTGTTCCTGGCGTGGCTTGCCCTGATTGGCGTGGCGTCGGATCGCATCGGATTTCGAGTGTCGATTCATGAGAGCGGCGATGCGGACCGAGCGACGTCATTCTGGGCGCAGCAGGTTGGCCGGCCGGAGGCCGAGTTCAAGCGCACGACCTTCAAACGGCACCGGCAACAAGGCTCTCGTCGATTGCCGGCGACGGACTATCACGGCTGCCTTCGGATCGACGTGTTGCGGAGCACCGATTTGCTACGACAGATTCACGGTTGGTGGGAAGGCCTTGTCGCCGCCGCAGTTAGCGTTGAGGCGCAATCCGGGATGGTGTAATTGGCAGCACCGGTCACTTTGGCTGATCTAGTGGGGGTTCGAGTCCTCCTCCCGGAGCGATGGCGGTCCAGGGGGCACAGCGCGCGGTAGAACTAGCTAGATGAGTTCGCGTTCGCTCTCGGCTGTGGTGCTGGCTGCGGGCGAGGGCACGCGGATGCGGTCGACCCGGCCCAAGCCGCTGCACCTCCTGTGCGGCAAGCCGATGGTCCTGCACGTGATCGACGCCCTCGCCGAGTTGCACGTCGAGCGGGTCGTCGTCGTCGTCGGCCACGGGGCCGACCGGGTCATCAAGACGGTCCAGGAACAGGTGCGCCCCGACCTCGAGATCGAGTTCGTCGAGCAGCGCGTCCAGCGGGGGACGGGCGACGCCGTTGCCGTCGCCCTCACGGCCTTCCCCGAGGACGACAGCGACGAGGACAGCGACCTCGTCGTGATGCCGGGCGACACGCCGCTGCTGCGGCCGGCCACGCTGGCCGCGCTGGTGCGCACGCACCGGGCCGCCGACGCGGCGGCCACGCTGCTGACCGCCGAAGTGGCCGACCCCACCGGCTATGGCCGCGTCATCCGCGGCAAGGACGACAAGGTGCACCGGGTCGTCGAGGAGCTGGACCTTTCCGGCGACGACCACGAGGTCCTCACCGAGGTCAACACGTCGATCTATTGCTTCCGGCGCAGCGTGCTGGCGCCGTCGCTGCGCCGCATCAGCCCCGACAATGCCAAGGGCGAGTACTACCTGACCGATGTCGTCGAGGTGCTGTACGACGCCGGCTACCCCGTGGTCGCGCTGCCGGCGCCCGACCCCATGGAGGCGGCGGGGGTCAACGACCGGGCCCAGCTCGCGGTGGCCGAGGCCGAGCTTCGCGACCGCACCAACGAGCGGTGGATGCGACGGGGCGTCACCATGCTCGATCCCGAGCGCACGTACATCGATGACTCCGTCGAACTCGGCACCGACGTCACGATCTTCCCGGGCACGCTGCTGCAAGGCGCGACCACGATCGGCGACAACGCCGAGATCGGCCCCGACGCCCGGCTCGTCGATTGCACGGTCGGTGAGGACGCGGTCGTCGAGCAGACCGTCGCTCGCCAGGCGACGATCGGCAACCGCGCACGCGTGGGCCCGTTCGCGGTGCTCCAGCCGGGCGCGGTCGTAGCGGACGACGCGGTCGTCGCGCCGTTCGAAATGATCACCGGGCCCGACGCGTAGATGGGAAACTGGGGGTAATGGAGCTCGTTCCGAGGAAGCGTCTCGAGCTGTACACGGGCCGGGCCCACCCATCTCTGGCCCAAGAGATAGCGGAGCACCTCGCGATCGACTTGGGCGAACCCCATCTCCAGGCCTATCCGAACGGCGAGATCCACTGCCGCTATGACAGTTCGGTCCGCGGCACCGACACGTTCATCGTGCAGACCCACTCGTCGCCGGTGAACGACTCGATCATGGAGCAGCTGATCATGATCGACGCGGCCAAGCGCGGTTCGGCCAAGCGGATCACCGCGGTGTGCCCGTACTACGGGTACGGCCGCCAGGACCGCAAGGTCGAAGGCCGCGAGCCGATCACCGCCAAGTTGATCGCCGACATGCTGGCCGCCGCCGGCGCCGACCGGATCATGAGCGTCGACCTGCACTCAGGTCAGATCCAGGGCTTCTTCGACGGGCCGGTCGACCACCTCGTCGGCATGCCGGTCCTCGAGGACTACATCCGTGCCGAGTGCAGCGACGGCAACGTCATGATCATCGCTCCGGATACCGGGCGGCTGAAGGTCGCCGAGCGACTCGCGCAACACCTCGACGGCGCCGACGTGGCCGCGGTCTACAAGCGGCGCTCGCGGGGCAAGGTCGAGGCCCGCGGGATCATGGGCGACGTCGCCGGGCGTCGCTGCATCCTCGTCGACGACATGATCGACACCGCCGGCACGATCTGCGCAGCGGCCGACATCCTCATGGAGAACGGCGCCACCGAGGTGTGGGCCATGGCCACCCACGGCGTGCTCTCGGACCCGGCGATCGACCGCCTCAAGAACTCGTCGATGACCCGGGTCGTGATCACCAACACGCTCCCGCTGCCGTCCGAGAAGCAGATCGACAAGATCGAAGTCCTCTCGGTCGCCAAGATCATCGCCGACGCCATCGAGGGCATCTTCGAGGACACGTCCGTGTCTGAGATCTTCGGCGGCGAGAACCAGTCCTAGCTGCGGCTTTAGCGCAGCCCGGCGGGGCTCCTGTAGAATCGTCCTTCGTGCCTGAGATCGCTCTGCCCGTTGAACTTGGCCGTCCCACCGGCTCCCGCCCGGCCGGACGCCTGCGCGCCTCGGGCAAGGTGCCGGCGATCGTCTACGGCCACGGGCTCTCGCCCGTCTCGGTCGCCATCGAGGGGCGCGCCCTGCGTGCCGCCCTCATGACCGACGCCGGCCTCAACGCCCTGATGACCGTCGAGCTCGAGGGCACCGAGCACCTGGTCATGGCGCGTGACGTCCAGCGCGACCCGGTCAAGCACAAGGTCATCCACGTCGACTTCCAGATCGTCCGTCGCGACGAGGTCATGTCGGTCGAAGTGCCGATCACGCTCGTCGGCGAGGCCGAGGCGGTGCACCGCGAGGACGGCATCGTTGCCCAGGAGCTGTTCTCCCTGACGGTCCAGGCCACGCCGGGCAACATTCCGAACAGCATCGAGGTCGACGTCACCGAGCTGATCGTCGGTGGGTCGATCCGCGTCGGTGACCTCAACCTGCCGTCGGGCGCCACCACTGAAGTCGATCCCGAAGCCGCGATCGTTGTCGGCCAGCCGCCGCAGGTTGTCGCCGCCGAGGAGCCCGCCGAAGGCGAAGAGGGCGAAGCGGCCGAGGGTGCTGCCGCCGAGGGCGAGCCCGCTGCGGAGGCCGAGGCCGGCGACAGCGCGGCCTCCGAAGCTTCCGGCGACTCGTCGGAGTAACTCCTGCCTGCCGACCTGTTGGCGGTCGGGCTGGGCAACCCGGGCAGCGAGTACGCCGGGACCCGACACAACGCGGGCGCCGACGTTGTCGCCCTCTTGGCCGCCCGTCATGGCGAGAAGCTCAAGCGGGGCAAGGAGCGGTCGCTCGTCGCCGAAGCGCGCGTCGACGGTAAGCGCCTCGCCTTGGCCTTCCCGCAGACCTACATGAACGATTCGGGTCTGGCGGTGCGCGCCCTCGTCCGTCGTTTCGACATCGACGACCTTGCGCGGCTTGTCATCGTGCACGACGAACTCGATCTCGAACCGGGACGCTTGCAAGTGAAGATGGGCGGCGGTCTGGCCGGGCACAACGGGCTGAAGTCGATCGTCGCCCACCTCAAGTCCGACGAGTTCGCCCGCATCCGGATCGGCGTGGGCAAGCCGCCGCGCAAAGAAGTCGGCGCCGACCACGTGCTGACCCGCCCGGGCAAGAAGGTGCGCGAGGAGCTGGCGATCGTCGTGCAGGAGGCGGCCGACGCGGTGGAGGCAATTCTCAGCGAGGGCATCGCCCCGGCCATGAATCGGTATAACCGGCTGAGTTGACCCTCAGCGACCTCCCTCCGCTGCTTCGCGACGAGCCGGCCTTTGGCCGGCTCGTCGGCGCGTCGAACGCGGTGCTGGCGGTGCCCGAACCGGCGAGGGCGTTCGCCCTCGCCGGCTTCGCCCACCTCAGCGGGCGCCACCCGATTCTCGCGGTCGTCCCGACGGGGACCGACGCCGAGCGCCTCGCCCACGACCTCGGCGCGTTCCTCGGTCCCGACGACGTCGACCTGTTCCCGGCCTGGGAGACGCTGCCGTTCGAGCGGGTGAGCCCGAGCGTCGAGACAATGGGCCGCCGCCTCCGCACGATGTGGCGGCTCGCCCAGCCGGATCGCATGCCCCGAGTCCTGGTGGCGCCGGTCAAGGCGCTCCTCCAGCGGCTCGGCCCGCACGTGGAGGACGTCGAGCCGATCACCGTTCGGGCTGGCGACCAGCTCGATCCCGCCGACCTCGTCGCCCGGCTCGTGCACATGGGTTACCGACGCGAGTACCAGGTCGAACATCGCGGTGAGGTCGCGGTCCGCGGTTCGATCGTCGACGTCTTCCCGTCGACCGCCGACGGCCCCGTCCGCATCGACTTGTGGGGCGACGAAGTCGACCGCCTCACCGAGTTCGCCATCATCGACCAGCGCTCCACCGACGACGTCGACGCGGTCGAGATCTTCGGCTGCCGCGAGCTGTTGCCGACCGACGAGGTCACCGAGCGGGCCGACCAGCTCGTCGCTGAGCAGCCGTGGGGTCGCGACCAGTGGGAGCGCCTCCGCGAGGGACTCACGTTCGACGGCATGGAGTCCTGGTTGCCGTGGCTCTCGCCCGGCGAGCACCTCCTGATGGATCTCGTCTCCGAGGACGCGCAGGTGCTGCTCATCGATCCGCGCCGCATGCGCGACCGCGCCGCCGAACTGATCGACGAGGAGGCGTCGCTGGCCGGGACCCTGGCCCAGACCTGGGGCGCCGATCCGTCCGTCGAATTCCCGCGGCTCCACCTCCCCTTCGAGCGGCTGCTGGCCCACACCAAGGCGCCGGTGTGGTCGGTCGCCACCGCGGCGGAATCGCCCGACACCCCGGCCATCGCCGCGCACGGGTGGGATCCCGTCGTCGGCGATGCGAGTCGATTGGTCAAGCAGCTCAACGAGTTGCGGCACGAGGGCTACCGCATCGTGATCTGCGCCGACGGCGAGGGGAGCGGCGCGCGCATCGCCGCCGCGCTGCGCAACGAGGGCTTCGACGCGCCGCCGGTCGAGATCCAGGCGCTCGAGCGCGGCTTCGTCATCTCGAGCATCAAGCTCGCGGTTCTCGCCGAGCCCGACGTCACCGGCCGCCGTCGCGCCCATCGCCGGCCCCGCACACGCCGGGCGATCACCGAAGCGTTCTTCGACGACCTCAAGCCCGGCGACTACGTCGTGCACTACCAGCACGGCGTTGCTCGCTACGCGGGCATGGTCACCCGCGCCATCTCCGGCGCCGAGCGCGACTACCTCCTGCTCGAGTACCGCGCCGGCGACAAGCTCTACATCCCGTCCGATCAGATCGACGTCATCCGGCCCTACACGGGCGGCGAGACGCCGACGCTGAGCCGCCTCGGCGGCGGCGACTGGCAGAAGACCAAAGCGCGCGTGAAGGCCGCGGTCCGCGAGATCGCCCAAGCACTCGTTGTTCTCTATCAAACGCGCGTCACGTCACCCGGCCACGCCTTCCCGCAGGACACGCCGTGGCAACTCGAATTGGAGGCGAGCTTCCCGTTCGAGGAGACGCCCGACCAGCTGAAGGCCATCGCCGAGGTCAAGCAGGACATGGAAGAGGCGGTGCCGATGGACCGTCTCGTCTGTGGCGACGTCGGCTTCGGCAAGACCGAGGTCGCGATCCGTGCCGCGTTCAAGGCGGTCCAGGACGGCAAGCAGGTCGCGGTGCTCGTGCCGACGACGCTGCTCGCCCAGCAGCACACACAGACCTTCGGCGAGCGCTTCGCCGGCTACCCGGTGCGGGTCGAGACGCTGTCGCGCTTCCTCACGCCCGGCCAGGCCAAGAAGGTCGTCGACGGCCTGGCGGCGGGCGACGTCGACGTCGTCATCGGTACGCATCGCTTGCTGTCGGGTGACATCAAGTTCAAAGACCTCGGCCTGCTGGTTGTCGACGAGGAACAGCGGTTCGGCGTCACGCACAAGGAGCTGATCAAGCAGCTGCGCACCGACGTCGACGTCCTGACCCTCACGGCGACACCCATCCCGCGCACGATGGAGATGAGCCTCACCGGCATCCGCGATCTCACCCTGCTCCACACGCCGCCGGCCGAGCGCCAGCCGATCCTCACCTACGTCGGTGAGTACGACGAGCGCGCCGTCGCCGAGTCGATCCGCCGCGAGTTGCTGCGCGAGGGCCAGGTCTTCTTCGTGCACAACCGTGTCGCCGACATCGAGTACGTGGCTCGCGACCTACGCGAGCTGGTCCCCGAAGCGCGCGTCGCCATCGCGCACGGTCAGATGGACGAGGGCACGCTCGAGCGCGTCGTGCTCGACTTCTGGGACGGTCAGTACGACGTGCTCGTGTGCACCACGATCATCGAGTCGGGCATCGACATGCCGACGGTGAACACGCTCGTCGTCGATCGGGCCGACCTCCTCGGCCTCGGCCAGCTGCACCAGCTGCGCGGCCGCGTCGGCCGCGCCGGGCAGCGCGCCTACGCGTACCTGTTCGTGCCGCCGGACCGCGCTCTGTCGGAGGAGGCGTACGAACGGTTGCGCACCATCGGCGAGCACACCGAGTTGGGCTCGGGCTTCAAGATCGCCATGCGCGACCTCGAGATACGCGGCGCCGGCAACCTGCTCGGCGCCACGCAGTCCGGCCACATCGCCGCGGTCGGCTACGACCTCTACGTGCAGATGGTCACCGAGACCGTCGCCGAGCTGAAGGGCGAGACGCTCAAGGAGCCGGCCGAGATCAAGCTCGACCTGCCGGTCGACGCGCATCTGCCCAAGACGTACGTCGACCGTGACGATCTACGCCTCGACGCGTACCGGCGGCTGGCCACCGTCACCACCGACGCCGAGGTCGACGACATCCGCACCGAATGGCTCGATCGATATGGGCCGCTCCCCCCGCCGGCCGACGCCCTGCTGGCGGTCGGACGCCTGCGCGCCGCCGCGGCCCGCTGGGGCGTCCGGGAGATCACGGTCGCGCGCGACGTCGCCCGGTTGAGCCCGCTCGAGCTGCGCACGAGCCAGCAGATCCGCCTCCAGCGCCTTCACGGCAAGGCGATCTACAAGGAGGACCTCGCCCAGGTGATCCTGCCGCTTGCGGCGGCCGACGCCCGGAGCCCGGCCGAGTCCCTCGTGCGCTTCCTCGACGAGTTGCTAGCCGACTAGGTTTCACCCTCCGTGCGACGTCTTCTGCTGGTGCTCGTCGCGGTCGCCGTATCGCTCGGGGCCGCGTGCGGTGCGGTCTCCCCGTACGCCGTGATCGTCAATGGCGAACGCGTGCCGCAGCGCACCCTCGATCGCGAGCTGAAGGCGATCCGCGGCAACAAGGCCTTCGTCGAGGCGCTCAACTCGCAGGGCGGCCTCAACATCCAGGGCACGGCGAAGAACACGTTCGACATGGCGTTCGTTTCGCGGGTCCTCACGCGGCGGATCTTCTACACGCTGATCCACCAGCAGCTCGTGAAGCGCAAGATCAAGATCACAGCCGCGCAGCTCACCGCGGCCCGGCGTGACACCGAGCAGCAGTTCGGCGGGGCCGAGATCATGGGCGGGTTCCCGAAGGGCTACGTGGATGACGCGGTCCGCACAACGGCCGAGATCAGCGCCGTCCAAGCGAGCCTCGGTCGCGGGGCGGCGACGCCGGAGAAGATCAAGGAGTACTACGACGCCCACCAGGCCGACTATCAGGAGACGTGCGTCAGCCACATCCTCGTCGACACCGAGGAGAAGGCGAAGGAGCTGAAGGCCCAGATCGACAAGGGCGGTGACTTTGCCGAGCTGGCCAAGAAGGAGTCCAAGGACAACCAGGGCGCGACCGGCGGCAGCGCGGCCAAGGGCGGCAGTCTCGACTGCATCACGGGCGCGCAGGCCGCCGGCTTCGTTCCCGAGTTCGTCGCCGGCTACAAGGACCTGGCCGTCGGCAAGGTCAGCGACCCGGTCAAGACGCAGTTCGGCTACCACCTGATCAAAGTCACCGATCGCCGGCAACAGTCGCTGGCCGACGCCACCGAGGACATCACCGCCAAGCTCGGGCAGGACACGCAAGACGCGTTTCAGCAGCTGATCTCCGACTCGGCGCGTAAGGCCAAGGTGCGCGTCAACCCGCGCTACGGCCGGTTCGACAGCGACCAGCTCACGATCATTCCGCCCACCGCGCCGCCGGCTGCTGGCACGGCGACGACGGCGGGACTTCCCGGCTTCACGCCCGCGCCCGGGGGCTAATGCCGCGCGTGGTGGTGGCCGGACTCGGCCCCGCCGGCCCCGAGCTGCGGACGGCGCAGACCAACGCCGCCATCGACCGCAGCACGCAGACGTTCCAGCGCACGGCCCGTCACCCCGGCGCGCTTAACGGCGTCGCGAGTTTCGACGACGTGTACGACGCCGCCGACTCGCTCGAGGACGTCTACGCGTCGATCGTCGAGCGGATCGTTGCCGCGGCCGCCAACGGCGAGGTGCTGTACCTGGTCCCTGGCTCGCCGCTTGTCGCCGAGCGCACCGTCGAACTGTTGCGCGGCCGCACCGACGTCGTCGTCGAGGTGCTACCCGGTCTGTCGTTCCTCGATTTGGCGTGGGCTGCGTTGGCGATCGACCCGGTGGCCGAGGGCGTCGTCATCGTCGACGGCCAGCGTTTCGCGGTCGACGCGGCCGGACGCGCCGGCCCGTTTCTCGTCGCGCAATGCGACAGCGCCGCGGTCCTTTCCGATGTGAAGCTGGCCGTCGACGACGGTCCCGACGTGACGGTGTTGCATCACCTCGGTCTGCCCGATCAGCGCGTCGAGACCGTGACGTGGGACGAGTTGGACCGCGCCGTCGCCGCCGATCACCTGACCAGCGTGTACGTGCCCGCGCTGGCGGCGCCGGTCGCCGGTGAGGTGGCGCGGTTCGTCGAACTCGTGCGCACTCTGCGCGACCGGTGTCCGTGGGACCGGGAGCAGACGCACGCGACCTTGACCCGGCATCTGGTCGAGGAGACGTACGAGACGCTCGATGCCATCGCCGGCCTGCCGGATAGCTACCCGCACCTCGAAGAGGAGTTGGGCGACCTGCTGTTCCAGGTCGTGTTCCACGCCACGCTGGCCGCCGAGGAGGGCGAGTTCACGATGGCCGACGTCGCCCGCGGGATCCACGACAAGCTCGTCGGCCGCCACCCGCACGTGTTCGGCGACGTCGACGCCACCAGCCGGTCCGAGGTCGTCGCCAACTGGGAGCAGATCAAGAAGGCGGAGAAGGGCCGCGACAGCATCATGGACGGCATCCCCGTCGCCCTGCCCGCGCTGCTTTACGCGCTCAAGGTGGGGCGCAAGGCGGCGGCGGTCGGCTTCGACTGGGACGCCGGCGACATCGAGGGGCCCATGGCCAAGGTGACCGAGGAGCTCGACGAGCTGCGCGCCGACTCCTCGCTCGAGGAGTTGGGCGATCTTCTCTTCGCGGTCGTGAACGTCGCCCGCCATCTCGAGATGGATCCCGAATTCGCGCTCCGCGCCGCGACCGACAAATTCCGCGCTCGGTTCCAGGCGATGGAGACGTTGGCCGAGGCGCGTGGCGTGGCGGTGAGCGACTCGTTGTGGGACGAAGTCAAACGAACAGGGAGGTAGTCAGATGTTGAAGGACTTCAGAGCGTTCATCCTTCGGGGGAACGTCATCGACCTGGCCATCGGCGTCGCTATCGGGGCCGCGTTCGGCACGGTCGTCGCCTCGTTCACGAAGAACCTGATTACGCCGTTGCTCGCGATACCGGGCGACAAGGCGAGCTTCGCGGACCGCACGCTCACGCTTGGCGGTTCGGTGTTCCGATACGGCGTCGTTATCGATGACGTCATCTCGTTGGTGCTGATCGCCGCCGTCTTGTTCTTCTTTGTCGTGCGGCCGGTCAACCACCTGATGTCGCGCCGTCGCACCGAGCCCGACGTCGAGGCCACGACGCGTGACTGCCCCGAGTGCCTGAGCTCCATCCCCGTCGCCGCCAAGCGCTGCGCGTTCTGCACCGCCCGCCTGACCAAGGCCGCCTAAGGGCGCACCAAACCTCTCCAAGATCGCGTCGACGAGCGATTTGCCCGAGTTCTCCGACGCCGGATTCACGTTTTGGAGAGGATCGCGATACCCGGGAAATCCCGCGCTCTCGCGCACCGTTGAGGGCAGGATCGTGCAGTGCTCCGACGAGTGTGGCGATGGATGTGGAGTCGAGAGGAGTGGACACCGCGTCACGAGACGTGGACGTGTCCACACTGTGGCCAGCCAGTCGAGATGCTGTCGAGCGGCTCAAAGAGCCCTGCGACGAAGCTGTACCTGCCCTATAGCGGGTTGGAAGTCGAGCGGATGTGCGTAAAGCAACGCGGCGCGCACGCCGGCCCTCCGATCGATTGGTCAGGCCGACCGCCGCCGTAGGCGGATCGCGCGGCGAATTACTTCTCGACGTCGGTGAACTTGGGGTCGCGCTTCTCGAAGTAGGCGGTGACGGCCTCGACGTTGTTGGGCGAGCCGATCAGCGAGCCCATCGTGCGCTCCTCGGCCTTGAGCCCGTCGGCCAGCGGCACCTGGCCGGCCATGTTCAGCAGTTTCTTGGCCCCGCGGATGGCGTGGGGGTTCTTGGACGCGATCTGGCGGGCCAGCTCGAGCGCGTCTTCGCGCGGGTTGTCGCTCACGCGCGTCGCCAGGCCTAGCTCCTTGGCCTCGACGCCGGACACCATGCGGCCGGTGTACGTCAGCTCCTTGGCGACATCGAGGCCGACCAACCGCGGGAGCATCTGCGTCCCGCTCATGTCGGGGATCAGGCCCCACCGGATCTCGAGCACCGACAACTTGGCGTCGGGCGCGACGATTCGGATGTCGCACGCGATCGCGATCTGGAAGCCGGCGCCGACCGCGGGGCCGTGCACCGCGGCGATGACCGGCACCGGAAGCGCCGTCCACGCGTAGGCGGCCCACTGGCCGCTGTTCGCCAGGCCGCCCTCGCCCTTGCGCGACGGGACGAACTGCTCGCCGCTGTCGTCGCGTAAGCCGTCGCCGCCCGCCATCGATTGGAACGAACTGAAGTCGAGCCCGGCGCAGAAGCCGCCGCCCTCACCCGACAGCACGACGGCGCGAACGGACGGGTCGGCGGCCAGCGCGTCGGCCGTGTCGCCCAGCCCGGCAAACATCGCCTGGTTGACGGCGTTGAGCTTGTCGGGCCGGTTCAGGCGGACGTCGGCCACCCCGTCGATGACTGTGTAGACCACTGCGTCGGACATGGCGCCGAGCCTACGTTGGGCGCCGTCCTTGGAGCAGCGTTAACTCAGTTGTAACGTTGCCCCCACCAATCACAGGAGTCACACCTACGTTGAGCGCAATTGAGCACGTCGCGGGGCGGGAAGTCCTGGACTCCCGCGGCAACCCCACGGTGGAGGTTGAGCTCGTCCTCGAGACGGGCGCCCGCGGGCGCGCCATCGTGCCGTCGGGCGCGTCGACCGGGACGTTCGAGGCCACCGAGCTGCGCGACGGCGGCGATCGGTTCCATGGCAAGGGCGTGCAGAACGCGGTCGGCAACGTGAACGGCCCGATCGCCGACCTCATCGTTGGCTTCGACGCGCTCGACCAGCGCGGCCTCGACACCGCCCTCATCGACCTCGACGGCACCGACAACAAGAGCCGGCTCGGCGCCAACGCCATTCTCGGCGTGTCGCTCGCGGCGGCCAAGGCGGCGGCCGACGAACTCGAGTTGCCGCTGTACCGCTACCTCGGCGGTCCCAACGCCCACCGGCTTCCGGTGCCCATGATGAACGTGATCAACGGCGGGGCCCACGCCGACAACAACGTCGACCTCCAAGAGTTCATGATCATGCCGGTGGGCGCCGCGTCCTACGCCGAATGCCTGCGGTGGAGTTCCGAGACGTACCACTCGCTGAAAGCGATCCTGCACGATCGTGGGCTCTCCACCGCCGTTGGCGACGAAGGTGGGTTCGCCCCCGACTTGCCGTCCAACGAGGCCGCCCTCGAGATCCTCGTCGAGGCCATCAACCGGGCCGGCTACCGCGCCGGCGACGACATTGCGATCGCCATGGACCCGGCCACCACCGAGATCTTCCATGACGGCAAGTACGACCTGGCGTCGGAGAAGCGCCAGCTGCGTTCGGCCGAGATGGTCGATTACTTCGTGGACCTCTGCGGCAAGTACCCGATCGTTTCGATCGAGGACGGCATGGCCGAGGAGGACTGGGACGGCTGGGCCGCGCTCACCGCGGCCCTGGGCGACCGAGTGCAGCTCGTCGGTGACGACCTGTTCGTCACCAACGTCGAGCGCCTCGACCGCGGCATCGAGCTAGGCGTGGCCAACGCCATCCTCATCAAGGTCAACCAGATCGGCAGCCTCACCGAGACGCTCGACACCGTCGGCCGGGCCACCAGCAGCCGCTATGGGGTCGTCATGTCGCACCGCTCCGGAGACACCGAGGACACGACCATCGCGGACCTGGCGGTGGCGACGAATTGCGGCCAGATCAAGGCCGGGGCGCCGTGTCGCTCCGATCGCGTGGCCAAGTACAACCAGCTGCTGCGCATCGAAGAGGATCTCGGTGAGGCGGCGGCCTTCCCGGGCGCGGCGGCGGTCCGTCGATGAAGCGCCTGGCCCGCCTTGGGGTCGCCATGCTCGTCCTGCTTGCCGTCCTGTTCCTGGCCGGCTTCCCGGCCCGCACCTACATCGATCAGCGTCGGGCGCTGGCCTCGACGAGCGAACGGCTCGAGGTGCTGAAGAAGGGCAATAAATCGCTGGCCGCTCGCGCCGATGAGCTGCACAGCGACGCGGCGGTCGAACGCCTCGCACGCGAGCAGTACAACCTCGTGCGCCCCGGCGAGGAGGCCTACGCGATCCTGCCCGGGCCGGCCGGGCCCGAGGCGCCTAAGCCCAAGGCGGCGCCGACGCACAAGCAGAACCTCCTCGAGCGCATCGCCGACAAGATCAGCTTCTGGTCCTAGGGCCCCGCGCGCGGACACCGCGGCAGTAGGCAAGACTGAGGGAGATGACCGACCGGTCCGGCGACAAGCCGCGCCCGAAGCGCGACCTGCCTGAGAAGGCCCCGCCGCGCGCGCCGTCGGTACGCATCGACGATGTCGAGCGCAATCGCATGGTCGAAGTCCTCCGCACGTACTGCGGCGAAGGCGTGCTCACCCTCGACGAGTTCTCCGACCGCGTCGCCCTCGTATTCGACGCCAACACCCAGGCCGATCTCGACCTCGTCGTGGCTGACCTGCCGGTCTTGCGCGGCTCACCCGTCCCCGAGACCGAGCGCCGCAAGACGTCGCATTCCGTCGTCGCCATCATGAGCGGCACGCGGCGCACGGGTCGTTGGCGGCCCGGCGAGGAGCTGAACTCGTTCGCGCTGATGGGTAGTTGCGAGCTCGACCTGCGCCAGGCCGAGATCGACGGCTCCATGGTCACGATCAATGCCTCGGCGATCATGGGCAGCATCGACATCATCGTGCCCGAGGGCATCGAGGTCGATCTGGACGGCTTCGCGTTCATGGGCAGCAAGGAGACGCGGATCAAAGAAGTGCCGCGCATCCCGGGCGCGCCCGTGGTCCGTGTCGTCGCCTTCGCGCTGATGGGCAGCGTGATCGTCCGCACCAAGCGCACGCGCGCCGATCGCGAAGCCGACCGGTCGCAACGCCGCCAGCAGCAGCTGGATCGTCGCCGGGCCGGCGTCGAACGCAGCCTCGAACATCACGCCCGCCGTATCGAGGAGAAGCTCGAGCGCCACGGCATCTCGCTACCCGCGCCACCGGCGCCGCCCGCCCCGCCGGCCGGCACGAGCTGGACCCAGCAGCTCGCGGGCAAAGCGGCGCCCGACGGCACCGTCACCATTCTGTTCAGCGACATCGTCGGCTACACCGAGATGACCGAGACGCTGGGCGACCTCCGCGCCCATGAGCGCCTCACCACCCACAACGACATCCTGCGGAAGCAGCTCGTCGCCCACGAGGGCTATGAGGTCAAGTCGCAGGGCGACGGCTTCATGGTGGCCTTCGCCGGCGCGAGCCGCGCCCTCCGGTGCGCGATCGCGTTGCAGCGGGCCTTCGCCGACCATTGCCGGGCCCGGCCCGACGAGCCCATCCAGGTGCACATCGGCCTCAACACCGGCGAGGTGCTCAAGGACGGCGACGACTTCCTTGGCCGTACCGTCATCCTCGCGTCGCGGATCGCCGGCGAGGCGCGGAGCGGCGAGATCCTCACGTCCTCGGTCGTCAAGGCCCTGGCCGACGGCAGCGGCGAGTTCATGTTCGACGTGCCCCGCGAGGTAAGCCTCAAGGGGGTGTCGCAACCGCAAACGGTGTACCCGGTCGTGTGGCAGGTCTGACGCAGGCCGACCACGACGTGGTGGCCGCGTTGCTCGGACGGCCGCCCCGGGGTGCGTTCACCGTTGTGGTCCGCGACACCGCGGGCAGTCCCGTCGTCATCCGCAACGCACCATTGCTCGACGACGGCACGCCGATGCCGACGCTTTACTGGCTGGTCGGCGCGAGCGAGCGCGAAGCGGTTGGTCGCCTCGAAGCGGCGGGCGGGGTCCGCGCCGCCGAAGCCGCTGTCGACCCGGAGTCGCTGCGCGCCGCCCACGCGCGTTACGCGGCCGAGCGCGACGCCGACCTGCCCGCCGACCACGACGGGCTTCGCCCGACTGGTGGGGTGGGGGGGACGCGGCGCGGCGTGAAGTGCTTGCACGCGCACTACGCGTGGCACCTGGCCGGCGGTGACGACCCCATCGGGGCGTGGGTCGCGACGCAGCTACGGGACGATGGCTGAGCTGTTCGGCGCCATCGACTGCGGCACCAACTCGACGCGCGTCCTGATTGGCGACGGCCAGCACACCATCGAACGGCTGATGCGGATCACCCGCCTCGGCGAGGGCGTCGATCGCACCCGACGGCTTGCGCCCCAGGCGATCGAGCGCACCGTCACTGCGTTGGCCGAGTATCGGAAGGTGCTCGATGCGCACGGCGTGACGCGCGTGCGCATGACGGCGACATCGGCCGCGCGCGACGCCGAGAATCGCGAGGACTTCTTCGCCGCCGCCGAAGCGGCGATCGGCGTGCGCCCGGAGTTGCTCAGTGGATCCGAGGAAGGAGCGTTGTCGTTCGCCGGCGCCATGTCAGACCTCGATGCGGCCGACGGCCCGTACCTCATCGTCGACATCGGCGGCGGTTCCACCGAGTTCATCGTCGGGCGCGACGCGCCGGAGGGCACGCTCTCCGTCGACCTCGGGTGCGTTCGGGTAACCGAGAAGTTCCTCGAGCACGACCCACCGCAGCCCGAGGAGCTGTCGAACGCGATCGGCGTGGTGCGCGACGCGCTCGACGACCTCACGCGCGCGGTCCCGGGCGTGCTCGACGCCGCCCGCCTCGTCGGCCTGGCCGGGACGGTGACGACGATGGCCGCGGTCGAGATCGGGCTGGCCGAGTACGACCGCAACCGCATCCATCACTTCGTGCTGAGCCACGCAGCCGCCGAGGACGTGTTCCGCACACTCGCCACCGAGTCGCGGGCGGCCCGCATCCACAACCCCGGTCTCGAGGAAGGGCGGGCCGACGTGATCGTCGGCGGCGCGCTGATCCTCGTCACGATCATGCGCTACTTCGACTTCGACACCTGCCTCGTGTCCGAAGCCGACATCCTCGACGGCCTCATCCTCAGCTTGCGTTAGACGGACTGCTCGCACCCAAGATGCAGTTCTGTCACCAAGGCCGCCCAAGTTGGTCGGCCAGGTGGTCGATCCACCCCAAATTGCCGCCTCGCGAGAATCTTGGGCGACATTGGTGACAGTCCTTATGGCTCAAGGGCGGTCAGCACCAGCGCCCACGACGCCAGGCCGTGCGCGCACCAGCCGTCGGGCGCGACGAGACAGTCATCAGGGCAGCGGCAAACTCCGTCGGCGAGCCACTCCGCTAGCTCGTCGGGATCGGGCGGCGCCCAACCAGAGTTGACCTCGAACCACGCGTGGGTTCTACGGATCGCGGCGGCGGCATCCACGCCTTGGACCGTAGGTGTGTCGGCCTCGCCGCGCCGTCGACGACGATGCGCCGACTTCTGTTACTCCAGCATTTGGCCCAAAGTCGGCGCTCGCACGGACAGCAAATATTGACCGAAGCCCCTCCGTGCCTTCGCGACAAACTCATCCACGCTCGATGCCGATACGTGGATCGCGTAGTCCGGCTGCCGATGGCGCCACAACAACCCAAGGCGTGGCTGCGGAAGGAAGTACCCGCACGCGCCGATCGTGGGTGCGACGCCTGGACAACAACAGAACGAAAACGGATCGCCGGCGTCGAAGCTCGCCGAGAGTGTGACGCCGTCCGGCGTTACCGAGATTGTGCCGTCGAGTCGTTCTGTTGGGACCATCGTCGCGTCAGCCGTGTACCGGAAACCGTCTGTGGTTGTGCCTACACGCACATGGAATCCGCCGACCTCTTCGATCGCGCAATTCAGCACGTGTTGGATGGAGGCGAGCAGCCGCCATCGCGCGTCCTCGTGGTCTTTGGCCGACTCGTATGCCGCTTGGAACCGGCTGTACCCGTTGCCATCACCCGCCCAGACACGGTCATAGGTCGGTTCAGTCACTTCGCCGTTCCGAACTCTGACGAGCTTGGTTCCTTCGTCCAAACACGCCACGACGAAGCTCGTGGACGGCTGAGTCTGCAAGCCACGCAGCAGCTCGTCATACGAAGGGTTCGCCTCTGCAACGTGTCGAAGCTGATCGGGATCGTATCGTCCCGCGACCCCGAGGCAGAGCGACGGACGAATGATGATCAGTTTGATCGGAGCTTCGAGATATGGGTTCGTTCGGCGAGCGTCATCCCAGTTGATCTTGGAGTCGCAGACCAAGCTGATTCGACCGCGGCCAACCACTTGGCCAACGACGAGCGTCACCAGGCGTCGTCAGACACGACGGCCGAGAAACGCCAACAGCTTGTCCTGCTCGCTCGCCCCGGCCGCCGGTTCGACTTCGGGGCCGAACGCTTGCGGGTTGCGCAGGTTGTCGCCGAGCGGCTCCATGTAGCGGCGCACCCGCTCGATGTCCTCGTCGACGATCGTGTCGTCTAGTCCCGCGGCGCGCGCCAAATCCCAGCCGTGCACGACGAGGTCGGTGTTGAGGAACGTGTCGACCGACTTCTCGAACGTTGTCGGTCCCATGAAGCCCTCGAACTCGGCCGCCGCCTTGGCCGGATCGTCGAGGTTGGCCTGCACCGCGGCGCGGGCCGCGTCCCATGCACCCGCAGGGTCATCGCCCGCCGACGGGATGTCACCCAGCTCCTGGCCGACGAAGCCGAGGAACATTCCCTGGGTCGACACAACGTGGTCGACGACGGCGCGCGCATCCCAGCCGTCGCACGGCGAGGGGCTGGACCACTTGTCGTCGGCGATCGCGGCGATCTTGTCGGCGAAGGCGCCGGCGAGACGGGCGTAGCGCTCCGAGGCTTCACTCATAATGCGGACAGTACCGGCCGGTACGCGTCTACCTCGGCGGCCAAGCGCTCCGGATAGCCCGGCCAGACCAGCGCGGCGGCCACGATCCGGAACACCACCGCTCGTGCGAGCAGTTGGTCACCACCGTCGACAGTCGTGACGAACCGGATGGCGTGAGTGAGGGGCGCGCCCTGCCAGGCCATGGCGTCGGCGACCGCCATGGCGTTGGCGAACTCGGCCGGGCGCACGTAGGGCGATACGTCGATGATCGCCGGCGGCAAGCCCTCGTCGGGCGCGAACAACACGTTGTTGCCGATGTCGGCGTGGATCAGCTGCGGCGCTGACCCGGTCCACGGCGCGTCGACGTGGGACTGCAGCCTGTCGAACAGCGCACGCACGGCCGCGGGTACATCGGCCGCGCACGGTTGCTCGCCCCACGCAACGCGATCGGCGATGCGCCAGTGGTTGTCGTCGCCGGGAACACCCGCCGAGGGAACCGGCACCGTCGCCAGCGCGGCGTGGAACGCCCGCGACACGGTGAGCACGTCGGCCCATGATTCGGAGAGGTGAGCGCCGGCGAGCCAGCCTGTCGCCTCCCATCCATCCACGAGCAGGCGGCCGTCGCCGGCGCGCACGTGCCGGGCGAGCCGGAAGTCATCGGTGTCCGGCAATTGCTCGATGGTGTCGACGAGCCAGGCCACCCGGGCGTCGGCGTCCTCGGGTTTGAGCACGAGATCGCCGGCGCGCCAGGTCTGGCCTTGCCCGCCGGTCAGCGGCACCGGCGTCTCGGTGATCCCGAACGCGGTCAGCACCTCAGCCGGCGGTGACTCCACGGGTCAACTCTGTCAGTCGGCGGTAGCGACTCGCTTGTCGCCGCGCTCGCGGGACGGGTCGAACGCCACGTCGAGGAGATCGTTGAACACCGCTTGCGGGTCGACGTCGACTCCCCGCTTGGCGAACCACCCGAGAAGGTTGGTCACGTCGCGCTGAAGGAAGTCGTAGGCGTTGGGGTTGTCGTCGAGGTCGATGGCCTGCGGGACATCGATGATCACCAGCTCGTCGTTCCAAACCAGCACGTTGTAGGGCGACAGGTCCGCGTGGACGAGCCCGTCCCACGTCATGAGGCGCAGCGCGTCGACGGCTTGGGTGCACAGCGCCATCAGCTCGGACCGTCCACCACCGGCGTTGACGAGCCTCGGCGCCATGTGGTCGGCGTCGCCGATGTACTCGAGGAGTACCTCGGTCCCACTGCGTTGGACTGGATACGGCACGCGCACGCCGATGGCCCACAGCCGGTTCAATCGCAGCATCTCGTTGGTGGCCCAGGTCACGGCGCGCACCTGCGAACCGAAGTGGGTCTGCTTGGCCATGGCGCGGTCCTCGCGCGTGTTGGATTTGACCTTGGTTGCTCGGTAGGCGGCGTCGTTGCGGAACTGCCGGTGCTGCGTGTCGCGGTAGCGCTTGGCGGCGAGCAGGTTGGTCTGCTCGCCGTGCGTTCGCTCGACAAGCGAGACGTCCGCCTCCTTGCCGGTCTTCAAGACGCCGAGGTCGGACTCGGTGGCGTCGCCGCTGGTGATGACCCAGTCGGGAACGGGCACCGGGCCGCGCTCGTCGGCCCAGAGGTACGTGGACTCGCCCTCGGCGCGGGTGTCGTAGTTGAGAAAATCGAAGCGCTCAGGCTTAGTGGAGCGCTCAAACGTGTCGGACAACGGGGTCTCCCAGGTAACGGGCGCCCCTGGTGGTCGCTAGCTGGCGACCTCGCGGAGGGACGCAAAACGGCGGTTAACGCAATGGGCCGTCAATGCACTCACCTCCTGGCTCGAGAACTGATCAACCAGCTTACGCGGGCCCGCCCGCGGCGCACGGCAATTTCCTAGGCTGCGAACAGATGGTGCACGAGCGCATGTTGATGGGGCCAGGACCAAGCAATCCGTACCCCGAAGTGATGGCGGCCCTGGCGCGTCCGGTGCTCGGTCACCTCGACCCCGAGTTCCTCGCGATCCTCGACGACACGTGCGATCGGCTTCGCAAAGTGTTCCGCACCAGCAACGCAATCACGCTCCCGATCAGCGGTACGGGATCAGCCGGCATGGAGGCCGCGTTCGTCAACGTCGTCGGTCCCGGCGACGTGGTCGTCGTCGGGGTGAACGGGTTGTTCGGCGAGCGCATGTGCGACGTGGCGGCGCGTTGCGGTGGTGATGTCGTCCGCGTCGATGCGCCGTGGGGCGAAGCGCTCGATCCGCAGCGCCTGCTCGACGCCCACCCGAATCCGAAGGTGATCGCCGTCGTCCACGCGGAGACGTCGACCGGCGTGCGCAACGATGTCGCGCCACTGGGCGCGGCCAAGGGCGACGCCCTCCTCATCGTCGACTGCGTCACATCGCTCGCCGGCATCGACGTGGCCGTCGACGACTGGTCGGTCGACATCGCGTACAGCGGGACCCAGAAGTGTCTCGGCGTGCCACCGGGCTTGGCGCCGTTGACGATGAGCGATTACGCGTTCAGCCGGCGGGTCGAGCGCGTGCAGTCGTGGTACCTCGACCTCGGGATGATCGCCGAGTACGCCGGTACAACTGGCGCGCGCAAGTACCACCACACCGCGCCGATCTCGATGGTCTACGCGCTCCACGCCGGCCTGGGCGCCGTCCTCGACGAGGGCCTCGAGGTCGCGTTCGGGCGCCACGCGGAATGCGGCGCCCGCATCCAGGACGGCCTCGACAAGCTCGGCTTCGAGTTGCTCGCCGCCGAAGGCCACCGCCTTCCGCAGCTCACGACCGTGCGCCTACCGGAAGGGGTCGACGACCTCTTCGCCCGCCGGGCGTTGCTCGACCGGTTCGGCATCGAAGTGGGCGGCGGCGTCGGGCCGTGGGCCGGCACCGCATGGCGCATTGGCTGCATGGGTAACACCGCGCGGTTGCGGAATGTCGTTGCCCTATTGGGCGCGGTGGAGGAAGTGGTCCGGTGGTAATCCGCGCCACACCGGTCGAGCTCGAGGGCCGCCGCGTTCTCCTCCGCCCGCTGGCGTCGCACGACTTTGACGGTTGGCGCGACGTCCGTCGGCGCTGCCGCGACTGGTTGGTGAAGTGGGAACCGAGACCCGCGCCCGGTCATCCGGATCCGAGCGAGGACCGCCAGGCATTCGCGGCCCGCTGCGGTGCGCGCGAGCGCGAACGGCAGATGGGCTCGGGCTTCGGCTTCGGTGTGTTCGTCGACGGCCGCGTCGCCGGCGAGATCAACCTGTCGAGCATCCAGCGCGGCCCGTTCCAGAACGCGTACGTCGGGTACTGGATCGACGAGGCCGTCGCTGGTCAGGGCTACATGCCCGAGGCGGTGGTCGTGGTGCTGCGGTTCGCGTTCGAGGAGCTGAACCTGCACCGCGTGCAGATTGCGATCATTCCCCGCAACCGTCCGAGCCGCCGCGTGGTCGAGAAGCTGGCTCTCCGCGAGGAGGGCACCGCCGAGCGGTACCTCGAGATCAACGGCGTGTGGGAAGACCACGTGCGTTACGCCATAACGGCAGAGGAGTGGGCCGATCGCGGCCCACTCCTCTGTGACGCTTGGATCGACTGACGCGCGCTAGGTAACGGTGACGACGCCGGCCATGCCGGGATGGATCGCGCACACGTAGTTGTAGGTACCGGCCTTGGCGAACTTCAGGCTGAACGTGTTGCCCGGGAAGAACGGCGCCGGGCCGATCAGCCCCGAACTCGTGAAGCCGCTGGTGTACGTGCCGCCCGACTTCACCCCTGCCGGCGAGGTCGCACCCTTGTCGGACGGCGTCTTGAACGGCGACTGGAACGTGATGGTGTGCGGCTCGTACGGGCTGGCGGTCTTCCACGTGACGGTGTCGCCCGCCTTCACGCTGATCGTGGCCGGGTCGTAGGCCATGACCGCGGTGATGCGGTCGCCCCAGCCGGCGCTCACGTTGCCGCTCGGAGCGGGCGGCGTGAGGGACGCGGTCGCGGTGACGGCGGCGGCCGCATCGCGCTCGGCGTTGGCCTTCACCGTCGCCGGAGCCAGCCGGTCGGTGTCCTTGGCGGCCACCTTGAGCGACCCGACCATGAAGGGATGGAGCATGCACAGGAACGTGTAATCGCCCGGCGCGATCGAGTCGGCCAGCTTCACCGTCGTCGAACTGGGGACTGTTGGTCCGGCCGCGGTCGCCAGCAGACCCGAGTTCCAATAGCCCTTGCCCGCGAACGCGGGCGGTGCCGCCGGGTTGGGCGGCGTCGGGCACGCAGTGAACGTGGTCGACGGCTCGGTGTCCGTGAAGCACGGACCAAACGCAGCCGGGTTCTCCACGCCCTGCGGCGTGATGATCGGCGGTCGGTTGGACTGGTCGGCTTTGATGCCGAGCGTCACCGTGTGCGGGTGGGCCTTGGACTTGTTGGTGAAGACGAGCGTGTCGCCGGGGCGCACCGTGATGGCCCCCGGGAAGTAGGCGCCGATCTGGAACTGGGGTGATGCGGCGGCGTCGATGTCGACGGCGTAGGACTGGGCGCCCGAGGGCCCCTTCGCCGTCTTGTCGTTGTTGTCGTCGTTGCCGCACGCTGCGCCGACTAGCGCGACCACGGCCAGGGCGGTGAACAGAATCTTGCGCATGGCGCCGACCCTACTTCTGCTTGCCCACCCGTTCACGCATTGCCGCCAGGCGCTCGGCGAAGAACGGCTGGCCGAACGACCAGCGCTGGGCTTCAAGCTCGACGGCGACCGCGTCGCCGTGCTCTTCGAGCCCGGCCACCGCCTGCAGCGTCTGCTTGGCCCGGATGGCGAGTTCGCGCGGCGCGCCAGCGGCTGACGCCGCGAGGGCAATGGCCTCGGCCAGCAACGCGTCGTCGTCCACGCAACGCCACGCCAGCCCGTGCTGGGCGGCGACCTCGCCCTCGAGCACCTGGCCGAACAGGACCATGGCCGCCGCCGCTTGCGGACCCACCGCCCGCTGGAGCATCCACGTGTGGCCGCCGCCCGGGTGCAGGCCGAGTCGCAAGAAACGGGTGTCGAAGCGGCCCGATCGACCGACGAGGCGGACGTCACACGCCAGGGCCAGGTTCATGCCGGCGCCGACGGCCGGGCCGTTGACCGCGGCGACCGTCGGCAGCGTCGACCGGGCGACGCGCAAGAAGCCGTCATAAACGGTCGTGACGTTGCCGCCGTCGCCGCTCTCGCCGCCGCGCCCGAGGTCGCCGAGGTCGGCGCCCGCGCAGAACGCCGAGCCGGCGCCGGTAACGACCACCGCCCCGATCGAGTCGTCGGCTTCGATGCGATCGAAGGCGGCGACGATCTCATCGACCATCGGGAGCGACAACACGTTGCGGCGCTCACCGTCGTTGAGCGTGACTACCGCGACGCCGTCGTTGGTGTCGACGTCGATGAGGGTCACGCGTGCGTTTCCCGCACGACGGCGGGGGAGTGGCGGAAGAACGCCTCGACGTCGCGCTCGTACTTGTACGAGGGACGGCTGTCGCCGACCGTGCGCCGCAGCCGGCTCGCTTCGGCAAAGTTCTCTACCGCGCCGGCCGACGTGTAGCGGTAGCTGAACCCGGCTTGCTTGAGCCGCCGGTTGTCGACACCGCGCCCGTAACGCAACAGGTCGAGCAGCTCGGGCGGCAGTTCGCACACTCGCGCCGTGTCGAGCACCGACGCGGCCAGCCCGGTTCCGATCGGCGGCAGCGGCCACGTGCGCTTTCCGCAGATGGCGGCCACCTCGCTCCACGGCACGCGGCCGTCGCCGGTCACGTTGAAGATGCCGGGCACCTTGTCGCGCATGACGAACTCGATCGAGCGGACGACGTCGTCCTCTTCGACGAACTGAAGCAGCGGGTCGAACCCGAGAATGCACGGCGTGGCCGGGAGCTGCAGGGCCTTGCTGATCGGCGTGATGATGTCGGTGCCCAGCACGTTGGAGAATCGCAGCAGGGATACGACGACGTGCGGATTGTCCTCGGCAAAGTCGCGCAGGTAGTCCTCGACTTCGATCAATGACCGCTCGACGCGTGTGCGCGGCGGGCTTGTGCGCTGCGACTCCTCGCGGAACCACGTGGGGTCCTTGTCGCTGGCGCCGTACACGAGCGTTGATGACTTCACGACGAGCTGGCGCACGGAGCTATCGGGCGCGCCGGCCGCCGCGAGCAGGTTCATCGTGCCGATCACGTTGACCTCGTGGAGCGCGCGGCCGGTCATGCGCGTCGAGTCGACGACGAGGAAGGTGTGCAGGATCGTGTCGACCTGGGTGGCCCGGACGATGCGGGCGAGGATCGAGTAGTTCTGATCGGCCCGTACGAACTCGGTGCGGTCCAACTCGATCTTGGGCTCAGTGGTGTCGAGGCCGATGATCACCTCGACCGACGGATCCTTCTCGAGGGCCTGCGCGACGCGGCCGCCCCAGAACGTGCCGAGCCCGGTGATCAGGACGCGCTTACCCAAACCAGATCGACTTCCGCGCTTTGAGCATCTCGTAGAGCGTTTCTTGGAGCGCGACCCGGATGTCCTCGGCCTCGTCCATCACCCGGCTTCGCGAGTAGCGATCCTGATCGGGCTCGACGTCGAAGTGCACCGGCGGAAGCACGCGCAGCTTGAACTTGGCCGGGAAGTAGCCGATCGTCCCGAGCAGCGGTCCGAGGAGCAGCATGTTGGCCGTCACCGGGAAGTACGGGATGCCGAGGGCCTTAGCGGCCGACGGGATCTTGAACATGATCGGCATCGACTCCTCGGCGCCGACGACGGCGATCGGTATCACCGGCACGCCGGCGCGCATGGCGATCTCCACGAAGCCGCCGCGGCCGAAGCGACGAAGTTGGTAGCGCTCGGCGAACGTCTTGGCCGGCCCCTTGCTCCCTTCCGGGAACACCAGCACGAGCTGCTGCTGCTCGCGCAGCAAGCGGTACGCGTTCTCGGGATGGGCGGGCACGCCCCCGGCCCGGGCCCACATCGTGCCGACGATCGGCATGGTCTTGAACAGGTAGTCGGCCAGGCCGTAGACGGGCCGGCCCAACTCCTCTTCGATGCCGTGCATGATCACCGGCGCGTCGGAGGGGATGGCGGCGGCGTGGTTGGCGACGAGCAACGCGCCGCCCTCGGCCGGGATGTTCTCGAGGCCTTCCCACTCGACGCGGAACCAGTTGTTGTAGAAGGGCGCGTACAACCGCCGCGCCAGCTGGCGAATGTTCTCCGAGCGGCCCCATTCGTCGACGTCGGAGAGCCGCGGATCGGGCAGCTCCTCCGGATCGGCCGGGCGGGGGAGGTGGACGAGCGTGCCTGGCCTCGACGCCTCGACGGTGGGTTTGCCGACAGCCACGGCTCGCCAGCCTAGGGGTTCAGGCTCGCGGCCGTTTCTGCCCACTGTTGGGCGCCTGCGCATTCGTGGCGCAGGACGCAGTAATTGCACAGCGGCCCGGGGCTCAGCGACGGCTCCCGCTCGTTGAGCAACACCTGGGCGAGCTTCACGCACCCGTCGATCGTGCGACGGACGGCGAGTTCGAGGACGTCCTCATTGACGTCCTCGTGATCCCACCTGGCCGCGTCCAGGTAGTACGTCGCGATCCGGAACGGCGGCACCCCCAGCCGCAGCGTCTCGACGAGCGCGCAGAAGCGCAGGTCGTCGCCATGGCCGTGGTAGCGCTGGCCGGTCTTGAAGTCGACGATGAGGACGCGCGCTTGATGGCCATCGGCCTTGCCGAGGGCGAGGTCGGGGCGGCTCCCGAGCGTGATGGTGCCGCCGTGGAGATCGTGGCGGACCGTTGCCTCGACCCGCGGCCGCCACTTGGCGACGATGGGCGGGAAGCACTCGTCGAACTTGGTGACGACCTCGGTGGCCTCGGCGCGCAGTTCGGCCACTTCGCCGGGCGACGCCGTACGCAGCCAGATCGCGGGAGAGCGGTCGTCGCCATCGTGGGCGATGCGGGCCATGGCCTCGTCGACGACCTCCAGCGGCGTTGACGGGCCGCTGACGAACGGCGCCAGCTGGATCGCGCGGTGGACGATGGCGCCGCGGGCCATTGCCGGTGACCAGCCCGGGAACCCCTGGGCCCGATCGGTGTGGTAGCGGAGTTCGCAGCCGTGGGCTCCGGCTAGTGCCCGCTTGTCGAGCCACAACGTCTGCCCGGTCAACTCGAGGCGCTCGGCGATCGACGTGGTGGCTTCGGTGAGGCGCGTATGCAACTCGCGCGCCAGATCGGTGCGGAACGTCGGTCGCTCGCCGCCGAGGTCGAGCAGGCCGTCGCAGGCGTCCTGCTGCGCGGGCGTGAGCGCCGTCGGGCTCACCCGCCGCCGCTACGAGTCGGCGATGACGGTTGCCGGGCGGCGCGGGGCGAACCGCACGCGTACCGCCGCCATCGACGCGGCCATGGCCAGGAGCGCGGTCGCCACGTTGCGGACCACGAACGTGAACAGCACCCACTGGACGACGCCGGTGACCTTGGCATTCTGCTTGTCGATGATGTGCACGCGGGCCGGTACGCCGAGGATGCCGCCGATCGCGATGAGCAGCGCGAGCCCGGCGACCGCGACGAGCACGTACTGCGCCCAGCGATCCTGGCTGGCGTTCGTGGGGCGGCGCGCCATGATCGGTGTCAGCGCCAACAGCACGGCGAGCAGCAGCTCGAGCCCGAGGGGCGCTTGGTCGAGGTTCTGGAGGAACGAGTACCCCAGGCGGTCGGCGAAGTTGAGCTGCTTGGTCTGGCCGCCCAGGGCCACGGCCTGGCCGACGATGCCGACCAGCTGCAAAGCGACCAGCGCGACGATCACGACCGACGCCCAGGTGACCAGCCCGACCCACAGCGGCGGCGCCGGGGGCGGGGGCGTGGTCTCGTCTACGGCGGCCTCGACGACTGTGTCCTCGTCTTCCATCCCTCCTTGTTACACCCCGGCGCGACGATGTTCGCGGTGGATGCGGTGACCGTCGTCGAATTCAGCGCTGCGGCGCGACGCCTGGCCGACGCGACGCGCCGCCGCGGCCTCGTGGTCCCGGGGTTCCGCAGTCCGCCCCGCCTGGCTGGCGTCTCGCGCTCGTTGCGCCGCGTTCCCGACGGTGCGCCGGTCATCGCGGTTCAGCGCCGTGGGCGCCGAGGCACCGATGTCGTGGGCGACATGATCGACGGCGTCGTCGTCGCCAACAACCTCACGGGACCGGCCGCTGACCGCCTGCGGGCCGACCTCCGCGCCGCTGCGATGCAATAGTTACACCCCGGCCCGGGTGGCGTAATTGGCAACCGCGAGCGGCTTAAACCCGCTTGTCCGGCAACGGACGTGTGGGTTCGAATCCCACCCCGGGCACGGCGACTCTTTGATTCCTTGCCGACTTCTCGCAGCGGACAAAGAATCAACGAACGCCGCCCTTATCATTTTGCGGCCCGCGGCTATCCGGCCTGAGTCACCGAGGGTTGACTCACTGGCTCGACCTGTCACGCGGCCGGCATCGTAAGCTCACTCGCTCGAAGCAACGCCTCCCGGGGATCGCAAGTCGCGCCAGCGCGCCAGCAATCATCGAAGATCTCGCGATGGCGCTCCCGGAGGATGGCCACCTCGGGATCGGTTTCGATGGCTGCGGAGGGTTCTGTGAGCCTCCTCGCGACAGCGAGAAAACCGATCGCATCGCAGTCGTAGTCATCGTCGAGGGCGTAGGCCGTGTTCCTGAGCGCCAAGGCGCTTCCTTGGTGAAAGTCCAGGTCCAGGCAGATCTTGATTGCGCGGTGCACCCAGCTCCGCGCAGTCGAGCGCTGTCCGGCCTCGATCGCTGCATCAGCGAGATTGCAGTAGCAGAGCGCCGAATCCTCGCGGCGGCCTGCTGCATCTAGTCCAGCGATGGCATCGAGCGTCAGCCGTTCCGCAACAGCCCACTCGCCGCGCTTTATCGCCAGCTGACCAAGATTCGCGCGTGCGACCGCGGCATCCTCCGCGAGGTGATGCAGTTCGGCGAGCGCCAACGCTTTTCGGTGAAGCCCCTCCGCCTCATCGTTGTCCCCAAGGGCGATTCGAGCGTTAGCAAGCGTCGTCACGGTCCTGAGTTGGGCTCGGACGCCGAGGTGGCGCGCAACGGAGTTTGCTTCGGTGGCAGCACCGAGCGCGTCGGCGTGACGTCCAGCGCGCTGGAGCGCGACGGCCAGGGTGTTCAACGCGAAGGCGAGTAGGGACTCGTCGTCGCAAGTTCGGGCGAGTTCAATGCTCCGCCGAAGCGGTGTTTCGACGTCAGAGAGGCTCGCGCCGGACCGATATTCGATATCGGCCAAGCCGTGCAGTGCGTTGGCCTCACCGACACGATTCCCTTGCGCTCGGAATAGTTCAACCGCTTCATCCGCGCGCGCCTTGGCCGCGACAAGGTCACCTGAACGCGCCAGAAATCGCGACAGGTGCTCGACCAAACTCGCGTGTCGGCTCGGGTTGGTTCCAACGAGCGTCACAGCTCTCTCGACTCGCCGAGTCACGTCCGGCGCGCGTTCAACGGAGTGCCAAAGGACTGCGAGCCCTTCAACCAGCTCTACCGCAAGATCTGCATCTCGACGGTCGAACGCGAGGTCGACCGCGGAGACCATGTCTGCCGCGGCGTCTCGGTAAAGTCCAAGGGCGGCCCCTTCAGCGGTCGTATTGAGGGATGCCCGTAGGTCGCGTACGACTTCCTGCGCCCAGCGCAGGTACTCGCGGACGACCCTGTCGGTCTCGCGCTCATCCGCGAGCTTGTGAGTCGCGAATTCTCGGATGACAGGCCGAACTCGGAATGTGCGTCGCTCGGCGGTCGCGTCTGATCGTACTAATAGGGATTTGCGTACTAGGGCGTCCAAGCAGTGCGGTGTCGATTCGTGGACGAGAGCCCGCGCTTGATGCGCACTTAGGACCGTCTCCGCGGCACGCCGATCGAAAGTGCCCTTGAAGATGGACAGCGCGCGGAAGGCTTGCTGGTCGGAGGCGCTCAGCCGGGCGTAGCTCCACGCGAGGACGTCGTTCAGGGTGCGATGTCTCGACGGCTGTGGCAGCGCTCGCGTACCGAGTATCTCGAAGGAGGCGCTCAGCTCGTCGCGGAGCTCTCGCACGCTGAATATGTCGCTCCATGAAGCCGCAATCTCGATGCACAGCGGAACGCAGTCGACCATCTCGCAGATGGTTGCGATTACCGCGAGGGACGTGGGAGTTGTGTCGAAGCGCGTTCCGAGCGATTCCGCCGCCGATACAAAGAGGTTCACCGCTGGCGGTATCTCCTCACCGACCTCAGGGCGCAGCGAGAGCGCCGGCACTCGCTGGACGACTTCGCCTGCCAGCCCGAGGGGTTCGCGAGTCGTTGTCATTATCGACACGTCCGGGCATTCGGCGAGGAGTGCGCTGACCGTGTCGGCGATTTGCGGCAGCAGGTGCTCACAGTTGTCGAGCAGGACGAGGGTCTGACGGGTCCGGAGGTGGCGCATGACCGCTGCATCTGTTGCGTCCGCGTCCCCTCGCATACGTATGGCCAAGCCGATAGAGCGCCACACGTCGCGAACGTCCTCGACCGCCGATAGATCGACTTGCCAGGCACCATCCCTGAAGTCCGTGGCCAGCGCTTCCCCTAGGGCCCAAGCCAACACCGACTTACCTATTCCGCCTTCACCGGCCAGGCTGACCAGCCGGGATCTGACAACCAAATCCGTGAGGTCGTGTAATAACGCTGCTCTCCCGAACAGCTGTCGATGGAACTGAGGCATGTTGTGACCGGGCTGCTTCAATGACCTGGCCGGCGGGAAGGACGCGGGAAGGCTTGAGTGCACGAGTTGAGCGATCCTGACCGGCCGCTCAAAGTCCTTGAGTTCGACCTCCCCGAGCCAGGTCAGCCAACTTCGCTGGGGCAGCGCATCGACGATGAGTTCCGCGGTTGCAGCTGAGAGCAGCACTTGATCGCCGTGAGCCGCTGCCGAGATCCGTGCAGCTTGGTGCACTGCAAGCCCGATGTAGCCCTCGCGGCGATGCGTGACTGGTCCGGTGTGGAACCCGGTGCGTATGTGCACGCGTTCGCCGCGCGGCCAAGTTGCTTGTTGAACTCCGAGTTGGAACTCGAGCACCGCAATGGCGGCGCTCGCTGCAGTGTCAAAGACGACAAACGAACCGTCGCCCGCCTCCGGCTGAACCTCGCCGCCATGGCGGCGCGCGGCCTGCATCAAGAGATCTCGCTGATAACGCAGGACTGCGGCGTAGTCGGCCTCACCTAAGCGAGCGAGTAACCGAGTTGAACTCTCGATGTCTGTGAAGAGGAACGTCATGTCCCTCCTGCTGGGGCGCAGGTGTCGGCGCGCCCAGCCGATCGCCGAGCGAACACGAGGCCACCTCCGCACACCACGACCGTATCGAGTGGGCGAGACCCGGTGAGTCGCGCGATCCGCGCGGGAGGGTGGGCCGTCCAATGGGCGTCCCGACGCGCCGTAAGATCTCGATGTGTAGCGCGGGAGAAGACGGAGCGATCCACGGCACGGACGCGTTTCCGCGTCCGCCCCTAACGTTCAGCGATGGCCGACGAGATCACACTGTGGTTCAACCCGTCCTGCTCGAAGTGCCGCGGCGCGCGGGACCTGCTCGACGAGCAGGGCGTGGCGTGTGAGTTGGTGCGGTACCTCGACGACACGCCGAGTCGCGACGAGGTTGTGCGCGTGCTCGGACTGTTGGGCAGCGACGACCCGCGCACGATGATGCGGACGGGCGAGGCGGTCTACAAGGAACTCGGTCTGGCCGACGCACCGGCCGACGCGTTGCTCGACGCCATGGTCGCCCACCCGATCCTGATCGAGCGCCCGATCGTGATCAAAGGCGACCGGGCGGTGATCGCCCGCCCGCCGGATCGACTTCTCGAACTCCTGGGCGACTAGTAGCTGCTGACCGGCGTCGGCGCCCACGCACCGTCGACGGTGGGGCGGATCGTGCCGAGGGAGTGGAACTCCTCGAGGATCTCGTCGGCGCGGGCATTGCCGTCGAGCGCGTGCTCGATCTCGCGCAGCGTGACCGCGAGACCCTGCTCTCGGCGCGGCCCGAGCGACTCGGCCCTGGCCCGCTCCCACAGTTCACCGACGATGTCGGTGCCGGCGTGCTTCTTACCCGACTCGCCGACCAGCGTGCGATCGCGCATCTCGGACAGGACTGTCTTCAGATACGCGACGTGCGGCGACTCGTCGCTGCGGATGTACGAAACGAGCTTCGCGGCCTGCTGCTCACCGGCCACCAAGTCGGTGTCGGACAGCACTTCCTCGGCCCATGCGAAGACGTGAAATGCCGAGATCTCGATCAGCAACAGCGAGGCCATGCGCTGGATGAGCATCTCCAGGCTGACGTCGATGTCGGTGAAGACGCGCATGCTCTCGAGTTGCTTGCGGATCGCCTCCATGTCGGGCGCCGCGCCAGTGCCGACGCCAGTGGGAATTCCCATGCGCTCGAGCATGATCGCCGTCTGGTCGTCGGTGACCGGGTTCTCGAAGGCGACGTCGCGCGCCGCGAACCACATCTGCTTGTGGCCGCCCTCGTCCTCGTAGCCCGCCTCGTCGCGCGCGTGCGCCTCGTACAGACCGCGGTCGAGGTGCGTCATCGCCGTGCCCTTGATGTCGTCGTCGAAGCACGCCTGCATGTTCGGGATGTTCGAGTAGCGGATCATGGCGCCGAAGCCCTCGACGGTGCCGATGCGCGTCAGCGTGGAGATGATCGGGTCGCGCACGCCTTCTTTCAGCAGGTATTTGGCCTGGGCGACGTTCGGGTAATTGGCGGGCCAGGCCGAGAGGTCGATGTCGAGGAGCGGGGTGCCGAAGTCGGCCTCGCGCTGGGCCTGCCAGTTCTCGATCGCCGGCCAGCGGTTCTTGGTGCGCGGTGACACATACGCGCCGTCGTCGTCGAAGCCGCCGTGGCACTTGACGCCCCCCGCGATGAGCGGCTCGGCGACCGGATGCGTCGTCAGCAACTCGTCCTCGGTCCACTCCAGCTGAAGGTTGGCCACGGCGCTCTCCTGTCCCGCGAGGTGTATACACGGGAGTATACACTTGGGGTCGTGGCGAGCAACCCGCGCGTGCTGTTGGACCGCGAGACCCGCCGCGAGTCGATTCTCCAGGCCGCCGCCACCGCCTTTGCCCACCAAGGGTTCGCGTCGACATCGATGGACGACGTGGCCGCCGAAGCCGGCATCACCCGGCTGATCCTGTACCGCCACTTCGATTCGAAGGAGGCGCTCTACATCGCGGTGCTGACCCGTGTGCGCGACCGGTTCACCGAGGAGTTCATCGAGGGCGCCGAAGGCCGCCGGGCGCTAAGCGCGATCCGAGCCCTGCTCGTCGTCGCCCGCGAGAACCCCGACGCCGTCGTGCTGCTGTGGCGGCACGCGGCGCGCGAGCCCCAGTTCGCGCCCTACGCCGAGGCCTTCCGCGAGCGAACCGTCGAGTTCGCCCGGGCTCTGCTCGCGCCGACCAGCCTCAGCGGAGGTCCGAGCGAGATGTGGGCGGCCGAGACGCTCGTATCGTTCGTATTCGACGCGCTGCTGCACTGGTTGGAGGACGGCTCGCCGGCGCGGGACGACGAATTCCTCACGCTCATCGGCGCGTCGCTGCCCGCGCTCGTCAGCGTCTGGGCCGCCGCCGGTAACTAGCGTCGTCGCATGCATCGACGGCTGGCCCTGCTCGTGATTCTCACCGCCGCGGCACTCGGCGCGTGCGGCGGTGGTGACAGTGACGACGCATCATCGGGTTCGACGACGACGTCCACCGCCGCCGGAACCACGACGTCGACCGCCTCGGCGGCGGCGACCACCACATCGGCGGCGAAGAAGTCGTCGTCGTCGTCCGCCAGTGCCGTCGCCCTCGACCGCCTCGTCCTCGTCGCCGCCGACTTCCCGGACGGTTGGACCGCGTCGGCGCCCGATCCGGGCAACGACGCGGACGACGCCGCGCTCGCTGCGTGTGCCGGATCCAGCCCACCATCGGCTGACGTGGCCGAGCTGGACGGCCAGGACTTCGGCAAGGACGAGGACCAGATCTCCTCGGACGCGTCGGTCGTCAAGGACGACGCGTCGTACAGCAAGGACATGGCCGCGATACGGAGCTCCAAGTTCTCGACCTGCCTCGAGGACTTCCTCACGAAGGAGATCGAGAAGGACGCCGCCGGCGCGGAGACATCGATCGACGTTGCCAATCTCGATATTCCGAAGCACGGCGACTTCGCGCTGGGGCGACGAGTGAGCGTCGAGCTCAAGGCGAACGGCCAGACGTTGCACCTGTTCGCCGACTTCGTCGTGTACGGGAAGAAGCGCATCGAGCTGTCGGCGTCGTTCCTCGGCTTCGGCCGCCCGGTCGACACCGGGTTGCGCAACTCGCTCGCCAACAAGCTCGGCGCCCGCCTCGACGCCGCGCCTGCGCCGTAGCCGTCGCACACGGCCGCTGGGCGCGACCCACGTAACGAGGGCGCCGTCCGGGAGACTGGTGTCTTAGTGAGCGCCGAGTCGTTGGAGGAGGCCGAGCTTTCCGGCACGCCTGTCGGGCGCCGCGTCATCCTGGCCATGGCCGGCGTCGGTGCCGCCGGCATCCTGTTCGGCGGCAAGGTGCAGGACGCCCTCGGCCGCTGGCTGGCCCCGATCACTGCCCGCGACGGCACCGGTCTCACGTCGCTGCTTCCGGTCGGTCGCTTCCGGATTTACTCGGTGACGAGCAGTCTTCCGTCGCGCTCGACCGCGGACTACCGCCTGCAGATCGACGGTCTTGTCGACAAACCGGTGACCCTTACCTACGGCGACCTGCTGGCGATGCCGGCTACCGGCATCACGCGCGACTTCCAGTGCGTCACCGGCTGGCGCGTGCACAGCGTTCCCTGGGTCGGCGTGAAGCTGGCCGACCTCTTGGATCACGTCGGTGCTCACGCCGACGCCAAGGGCGTGACGTTCCAGTCGTTCGACGGCTTGTACACCGAGAGCTTGTCGATGTCACAGGCCCGTCTTCACGACGTGATCGTCGCCTATCGGATGGAAGGCAAGGGCGTGTCGCGGATCCATGGCGGTCCGGTGCGGCTCTATGTCGCGCCCATGTACGGCTACAAGTCGTGCAAGTGGCTCGAGCGCATCACGGTGGAGAACGAAGTGCGGCCTGGGTACTGGGAACTGCGCGGCTACGACCAGGACGCGTGGGTCGGGAGGTCCAATGGGCGCGACGACGATCCGACCTGAGGCGCCGCCGCCGCCCGCCGCGCCGCGGTTCAGCGTCGGTGAGCGCGTCCTTCACTGGGTGAACGCGACGCTCTTCCTCGTCCTGCTGTTCACCGCCGCCGCGCTCTACGCCGGCCCGGTCTCGGCGCTCGTCGGCCGCCGCGATCTCGTCAAGTGGATCCACGTCATCGCCGGGCTGTGCCTGCCGGTCCCGCTGCTCATCGCGGCGTTGCGGTCGCCCGCGTTTCGCGCCGATGCCGGCCGCCTCAACAGGTGGACGAGCGAAGACTGGAAGTGGCTCCGCCGGCGGCCGAGCCGCGTCGGCAAGTTCAACGCCGGCCAGAAGGCCAACGCCGCCTTCATCGCCGGCGCGGTCCCCGTGATGCTGGCGACCGGATCGATCATGAAGTGGTTCCACCCGTTCGCGCTGTCGTGGCGGACGGGCGCCACCTTCGTCCACGACCTAATCGCCATCGCCCTGCTCATCGTGATCGTGGGTCACATCGTCAAGGCGCTCACCGAACCCGGCAAGCTGAGTGCGATGTTGCGGAATCGAACAAACGTTCGATAGACTCGCACCGGATGGCAACTCCGGTGCGCTGGCGGACCAACGACGACGATGATCCCCAAGGCTCGCTGTTCGACGCCGACACGCTCGCCGACCGCCACGTCGGCCGGGGCGAGTTCCGCGGCCTCGAGTTCCTCCACGTCAACGCCAAGCGTCTGATCAACGAGGTCCCCAACGCCTCACGCATGCCGTTCCGCTACACGATCAACGCGTACCGGGGCTGCAGTCATGCCTGCGCGTATTGCTTCGCGCGGCCGACGCACGCGTATCTCGATCTCGACATCGGGCACGACTTCGACACGAAGATCGTCGTCAAGGTCAACGCGGTCGAGCGGGTGCGCGCTGAGTTGCATCCCAAGCGATGGGGCGGCCACCACATCGCGATGGGCACCAACACCGACCCGTACCAGCGGGCCGAGGGCAAGTACCACCTGACGCGCGGGATCGTCGAAGCGTTGACCGAGGCCCGCAATCCGTTCTCGATCCTCACCAAGTCGACCCTCATCCTGCGCGACCTCGACTTGCTGGTCGACGCCGCGCAACACGCCGACGTGCACGCCAACTTCTCGATCGGCACGCTCGACGAGGAGGTGTGGAAGCTCACCGAGCCGGGCACGCCGCACCCCCGTCAACGGGTCGAGGCGGTCGCTCGCCTCAATGCGGCCGGCGTGCCGTGTGGTGTGCTGATCGCACCGATCCTCCCAGGCCTGTCGGACCGACCCGAGCAGATCGAAGCGGTGAAGCGCGCGTGCCGCGACGCCGGGGCCACCTCGGCGGCGGCGATGAAGCTGCACCTCCGCAAGGGCGTGAAGGAGCACTTCATGAACTGGCTGGCCGACGCACGCCCCGATCTGGTCGACGAGTACGAGCGGCTGTACCGCGGTCGGGCGTACCTCCCTAGCATGCGCTGATGCCTTCGCCTCTCGACGCGTTCCGACTCGACGGGCGCGTCGCCATCATCACCGGCGCGTCCAGCGGCATCGGCGCCCGCGCTGCCACCGTCCTTCACGCCGCGGGTGCGTCGGTCGTCCTCGCCGCGCGGCGACGAGATCGGCTCGACGCGCTGGCGGCGGAGCTGGGCGAGCGGGCGATGGCGGCGACCGTCGACGTCGCCGACGACGAGTCGATCGATGCCCTCGCCGCCGCCACGCTCGAACGTTTCGGCGCGGTCGACGTGATCGTCAACAACGCGGGGTTCGGCGTGCCCGCCGCCGCCGAGACCGAAGACCGCGACTCGTTCCGCCACACGATCGCGGTGAACCTGGTCGGACCATTCGTGCTGACCCAGGCCGTCGCCGCGCACATGCTCGAACGCGGCAGCGGGAGTGTCGTGAACGTGGCGTCCACGCTCGGGATGGTCGGCGTCGGCCGCGTGTCGTCGGCGAGCTACTGCGCGAGCAAGGGCGGCCTGCTCAATCTCACTCGGGAGTTGGCGGCACAGTGGGCGCGCCGCGGCGTGCGGGTGAACGCGCTGGCGCCGGGCTGGTTCGACACCGAGATGACCGCCGAGTTCTTCGCCGACGAGGGCAGCTACGCCTGGGTCAAGCGCAATACCCCCATGGGGCGGGGCGGGGAGCTGACAGAGCTCGACGGCGCCCTGTTGTTCCTGGCCAGCGACGCGAGCAGCTTCGTGACTGGGCAGGTTCTCGTCGTCGACGGGGGTTGGACGGCCGTCTGATTGGAAAAAAACATGCTCAAAGGCGCACGAAATACCCCGGTTCGACCGTTGGTTGACTAACACTGGAAGTCGAAGAACCGGACTCCTCACCGCAAGCCGAACAAAGGGCGGATATGCAGAAACACGACGAAGACGACGCACTTTTGACCCCCGCTGAAGTGGCCCGCATGTTCCGAGTCAGCCCCAAGACGGTCACCCGCTGGGCCCGCGCCGGCAAGCTCACCGCCATGCGCACGCTCGGTGGCCACCGCCGTTTCAAGGCGTCCGAGGTCCGGGCCCTGCTGGGCCGGGTTGAAGAGGTCAGCGACTAGGGCAGCAACACGAGCTTTCCCAACTTGCCACCCGCGGCGAAGCGCTCATACGCGGCCGCCGCCTCGGCGAGGGGGAACGTCGCGGCCACTGGTACGCGGACGCGACCGGCGTTGACCAACGGCAGCACGTGGGCCTCGACGGCGCGCGTGGCTGAGGCCTTGTCTTCGAGGGGCCGGGCGCGCAGCGTCGACCCGTGAATCCGGCCCCGTGCCGCCATCAACGTAAGCAAGTTGATGTCGGCGTTGGCGCCCGCGCCCACTCCGATCACACTGATACGCCCGCCGATTGCCAGCGCGCCCAGGTTCGCGGCCATGTTGGTCGCGCCGACGAGCTCGAGGATGACGTCGAAAGGCCCCTGCGCGGCGAATTCGTCCGGCGCGACGACGCGATGTGCGCCGAGGTCGGCGACCGCGTCGCGTAGGCCCGCGTTGCGGACGGTCGCGGTGACGACAGCTCCGGCCGCCGCGGCCAGCTGCACTGCCGCGGTGCCGACGCCGCCCGCCGCGCCGTGGATGAGCGCCCGGTCGCCCATGGCCAGCTCGCACTGGGTGAACAGCGCGTCGAACGCCGTCGTGAAGGTTTCGGGGAAGCCGCCGGCCGCCGCCCACTCCAACGCGGCGGGCACCGGCATGGCAACCCGTTCGTGCACGACGGCCAGCTCGGCCTGGCCGCCACCACCCAACAGCGCCATCACACGATCGCCGACGGCGAACCGGGTGACGTCGGCGCCGACCGCGGCGACCTCGCCGGCGATCTCCATCCCCGGGATGTCGGGCGGGCTGCCGGGCGGCGCCGGGTAAAAGCCGGCTACCTGCATCAGGTCAGCGGCGTTGAGCCCGGCGGCGCGCACGCACACCAGCAACTCACCCCGCCCGGGGGTCGGCTCGGGCTTGTCACTGACGCCGATCGTGCCGTTCATGACGGTGGCCGCGTTCACGGCGTCAACCTAGAGTCCGCGCCATGCAACTCGACGGGAAGATCGCGGTCATCACCGGTGGCGCGTCCGGTATCGGCTTGGCAACGGCCGAACGGTTCGCCGCCGAAGGTGCGTCGGTTGTCATCGTCGATCGCAACGCCGACGCAGGTGAGCGCGCCGCCAAGGAACTCAGTGGGCGCTTCGTTGCCGCCGACGTCGGCAGTCCCGACGACTGGCGCGCGGTGGTCGCCGCCGCCGAGGAGGCGTTCGGTGGTCTCGACATCGCTTATCTGAATGCCGGCGTGACGACGGGGGAGTCGAACATCGACGCCCTGACCGACGACCAGTACCGCCGCATCATGGGTGCCAACGTCGACGGCGTCGTGTTCGGCCTGCGCGCCGTGGTGCCCGCTATCGCCGCACGCGGCGGCGGAGCCGTCGTCGCGACCGCGTCGCTCGCCGGTCTCATAGCGTTCCCGCCCGACCCGATCTACACGCTCACCAAACACGCGGTCGTCGGCCTCGTGCGCAGCATGGCGCCCCAACTCCAGGCCAAGAACATCACGGTCAACGCGATCTGCCCGGGCGTGGTCGACACGCCGCTCGTCGGCGACGCGGCGGCGATGTTGCGCGAGGCCGGCTTCCCCATGATCGAGCCGTCGGAGATTGCCGCCGCGGTTCTCATGGCCGCGACGGGGACCGCGACCGGACAGGCCTATGCGTGCCAGGCGGGCGCCGAGCCGGTGGCCTATGAGTTCCGCGAGGTGCCGGGACCGCGGCGAGGCGAGCAGCGCGACTGGAGCGCGATTACCCGCTCGTAGCCCGCTTGGCCGCGTAGCTGTTCTCGGTCAGCACGTCGAGCGTGCGCGCCTGCTCTTCGGCGCTGCCGAAAACGGCGGCGACAAAGTCGGTCGCGCCGGCATCCATCACCCGCTGGATCTCCTTCACCACCGTGCCCTCATCGCCGACGATGGCGACGTCGGCCGGACCGGCCGCGCCTTCGCGGTCGAGCATGGCGCGGTACGACGGCAGCTGGCCGTAGATCGCGAACACATTGCTGGCCTGTTCGCGCGCCGCGTCGGGGTTGGCGGTAACCGACACGGGTAGGCCCACGCCGATGCGCGGCGCCGGCCGGCCCGCACTCTCGGCCGCCTTGGTGATCGACGGGACGATGTGATCGCCGACGGTGCCAGGGCCCGTCATCCATGTGACGGTGCCGTCGGCCACCGCGCCCGCGAGTTCCAGCATCCGCGGTGCGAGGGCGGCGAGGAGGAGTGTGGGGGGCTCGGCGCCGGCGATGTCGAGCGGACCCATGCCGCGCCACGTCAACCCTTCACCGTCGAAGGCGACGTTCTCCCCGTTGAGCAAGGGCTTGAGGATCGACAGGTACTCGCGCATATGGCGCGCCGGCTTGTCGAACGACATGCCGTACATCCCTTCGATCACCAGTTGGTGTGACAGGCCGATGCCGAGGGCGAGGCGATTGCCGATCGCGGCCTGGACGGTGAGCGCTTGCATGGCCAATGCCTGCGGGTGGCGCGGGTAGGTCGGCACGACCGCGGTGCCCAGTTCGATGCCGGGCACCTCGCGGCCGATCACGGTGATCGCCGTCAGCGCGTCGAGCCCGAAGATCTGGGCGAGCCACGCCGAGCTGAGGCCCCGTCGCTTGAGGTCGGCGACCTGCTTGATCGCGTCGTCGATGCTGTTGCTGCTGACCATGGTCCCGATGCGCATGGCCGGCAGGTTAGGGCGAGCTCAGTAGACCCTGCCGCCCTGCTGTACGAGGTCGGAGCGGTAGATCGACGCGTAGCGAACAACCTGACCGGTTGATGGCGCCTCGATCATCTGTCCATTACCGACGAACAGCCCCACGTGGTGCAGGTCGCTGCCGAAGAACACGAGGTCGCCGGGCTGCAATGCGGAAACGTCGACGCGCGCCGTCTCGTTCCACTGCGCGCCGGTGTAGTGCGACAGCGTCTTGCCGCCCGCCTTCCATGCCCACGCCGTGAGGCCCGAGCAGTCGAACGTGTCGGGGCCGGAGCCCGCCCACTCGTACGGCTTGCCGAGCTGGCGTTTGGCCTCTTCGATCGCCTTGGCCGCGCCGGCGTTGGGCGGCGGCGGCGGGTTGACCGGCGCGGTTCCGGTGTTGCGATTGAGGACGACGGGCGCGCCGCTCCCGCCGCCACCGGTGCGGCGGGCGGCGATGGCGGCCTGGACCCGTCGGGCTTCCTCGTCGGCCTTGCGCTTCTGTTCGGCGGCGACGAGGGTCGCCAGTTCGCCGTTGGCCTTGTCGAGCAGCGCCTTCTGCTCCTTGACCGCGGCGGCGGCGGCGACCCGCTTGCTCTCGACCGCAGCCAGGGCTTGGCGCGACGCCTGCTTGGCCGCGTCCAGCTCCTCGCGCCGGGCCGCCGCGTCGGTGCGGGCGACCCGCAGCGAGCGAAGCGCGTCGGCTTGCCGGTCGGCGACGACGTTCATGTACTTGCGGCGCACGCTCAGCTCGAGCGCGCCCTCGGGGGTGGTGAGGTCGCCGCCGCCCCCTGGCAGGAAGCCGCCGTGCACGTAGGCCTCGACCGCCGACGCCTTCAACGCGACCTGGGCGCGACCGACGGCGGCATCGGCGACCGCGAGCTGCTGCTCGGCCCTGCGGGCGTCGGTCTCGGCACCGCCGGCCTTGAGGCGCGCCGCGTTGTACTGCTCGGTGAGGATCTCGGCCTGGTTGCCCTTGGCTTCTAGTTGGGCGGCCAGGCGCGCCGCTTCGGCCTTTTTGTTGGCGATCGGATCGGCGCCGGCCGGTCGTCCAAGGAGCGCGGTGCCGAGCATCAGCGCGGCGACGACCGCCGTCGTGAAGCGCTTCACAATGGCGCAAGAGGCTAACGACAGGCGTCACGGCGTTCAAGGACCCCCGCGTCGTGCCGGAGGCACGCAAGTGGGCATGGCAGGGGTACGTTCGGTCCATGAGCGACGAGTACCGCATCGAGCACGACTCCATGGGCGACGTCCGCGTGCCCAAAGACGCGAAATGGGCGGCCCAGACCCAGCGCGCCGTCGAGAACTTTCCGATCTCCGGCCTCCCGATTCGCCGCGAACTGATCGCGGCGCTGGCCGCCATCAAGGGCGCGGTCGCGGCCGAGAAGGCCAAGCGGGCGATGCTGTCGAAGCCGATGGCGGCGGCCCTGCAGGCGGCGGCGGCCGAGGTCGACGCCGGCGAGTGGGACGACCACTTCCCGGTCGACGTGTACGGCACCGGCTCGGGGACGTCGTCGAACATGAACATGAACGAGGTCTTGGCCACCTTGGCGTCGGAGCGCCTCGGCGAGAAGGTCCACCCGAACGACAACGTCAACGACCCGCTGTCGTCGAACGACATGTACCCGTCGGCGATTCACATCGCGGCGGCACGCGGCCTCGTCAACGACCTGACGCCCGCCTTGGGCCATCTGGCCAAGGCTCTCCGCAAGAAGCAGCGCCAGTTCAAAGACGTCGTGAAGTCAGGCCGCACGCACTTGATGGACGCCACGCCGGTGACGCTGGGCCAGGAGTTTGGCGGCTACGCGCAAGCGATCGAGAACGGCATCGAGCGCGTGAACGACTGTCTGCCGCGCGTCGGCGAGTTGCCGTTGGGCGGCACCGCGGTCGGTACCGGCATCAATGCGCCGAAGGGTTTCGGCAAGGCGGTGATCAAGCGACTGGCCGATGACATGGCCCTGCCGCTCACCGAGGCGCGCGACCACTTCGAGGCGCAGGCGTCGCGTGACGCGCTCGTCGAGTGTTCGGGCGTGCTGCGCACGATCGCCGTGTCGCTGTACAAGATCGCCAACGACCTGCGCTGGATGTCGAGTGGGCCGCGGTGCGGGCTGGGCGAGATCCACCTGCCCGACCTCCAGCCCGGTTCGTCGATCATGCCGGGCAAGGTCAATCCGGTCGTTCCCGAGGCGGTGTGCCAAGTCGTCGCCCAGGTGATCGGCAACGACGCCGCCGTGGCGTTCGGCGGCGCGGCCGGCAATCTCGAACTCAACGTCATGCTGCCGGTGATCGGTCGCAACCTGCTCGAGGCGATCTCGTTGCTGGCGTCGATGTGCCGCACGTTCGCCGACAAGTGCATCGCCGGCATCGAGGCCGACGTCGAGCGCTGCCGCAACTATGCGCTGTCGTCGCCGTCGATCGGTACGTCGCTCAACCCGTACATCGGGTACGAGGAAGCGGCCAAGGTGATCAAGCAGTCGCTGGCCGAGGGCAAGACGCTCCGCGAGGTCGTCCTCGAGCGCAAGCTGCTCACGGAGGAAGAGGTCGACCGCGCCCTTGACGTCATGGCCATGACCAAAGGCGGAATCCTGAAATAGGGGTCAGGCGTTCGAGGTGGCGCCGAGCGCGGGCGAGCCTTCGAACGGCCCGGGGTCCTTGGCTACCGGGACGTTGGGCGCCTTCCACGACGTCACCAAGGCGAGGTGGTCGGCCACCGCCTGCCACTCCGGCGGATTCCAACCTTCGGCCGCGTTGGCGACGGTGCCGTCCATGGCCAAATGCACGAACGCCGGCAAGCGCTCCAGGCCGAAGCCCTTGATCGCGACCCGGTCGGGATCGCTGAACGTGAGGGTGTCGCGGCTGTGGCGCCCGAGGAACATCTCGCACTCTTCGGGCGTCCCGGCGACGAGGAAGGCGACGCGGGCGTCGGACTGCTCGAACGTGCTGAGGATTCGGATCGCCGTCGGCAGGATCCAGGCGCTCTCGTTGGTGAACGGATCGAGGGCGACGAACGCGAGATGGAACGTCGTCAGCCACGCTCCCAGGCTGCGACCTTCGCCGGCCAGCGGCGTGAGAACGAGGTCCTGCGGCGGATCGGCAGCCATCGGCGGGAGACGGTAGCGCAGGGCTATCGTCGGCTTCGAAATGGGCATAACGAGTGGCGGTTACAAGCTCCTGCTCCTGCTGCACATCCTGACGGTGGTGGTCGGGATCGGCAGCAACACACTCAACGGTCTGTACGGCCGCGAGTCGCGGCAGCGGCAGGGCCCCGAGGGCCGGGCGATCGCCGAGGCGACGCAGTTCGTGGCGCAGATCGCGACCTACGTCATCTACCTGATCCCCGTCACCGGCATCCTGCTCGTGCTGAGTAGCGACAGTGTGTACAAGTTCAGCGACACCTTCGTATGGGTGTCGCTCGTGCTGTACGTCATCGGCCTCGGGATTTCGCACGGCGTGCTGCGACCCAACCTCCAGACGATGATCGGGCTGATGCGCGAGCTCGAGGCGGCCCCGCCGGTCGCGGCGGGCCCGTCGGCCCCAGAGACACGACATGGTCCGCCCCCGCAAGTCGCCAAGCTCGAGCGCCACGGCCGCATCGTCGGCATGTCGAGTTCGGTGCTGCACGTGCTGCTCGTGGTGTTCCTCGCCCTGATGATCTGGCAGCCGCGTTAGCCGGTGCACCCCATCGAGCGTCTGCGCTACGTGGCCCGGGCCCGTGGCGCAGGCCCCTCGGCCATCGGGCGCGAGGCCGCCGGCGCGCTAGCCGGGTTCGCTGACGATCCGCCGGCGTTAGTGACCGCGTGCCGCCGGCTCGTCGACCGCCATCCGACCGACGGCCCCGTCTGGTGGCTGGCGGCGCGAGTGCTGTCGGCGGCCGATCCCGGCACGGAGGCGTGGCGTTCCGCCGAGATCCTCGCCGACGACGCGACGGTGCCCGAGGTGGCGGCCGCGTTGCCGGGTGACGCGACAGTCCTCGTCGTCGGCTGGCCCGAATCGGCGGCCGAAGCGGTGCGACGGCGCGGCGACCTTGTGGTGCTGGCGCTCGACGCTGGTGGCGACGGCGACGAGTTGGCGACGCGGCTCGCCCGCCAGGGCAGCGACGCCATCACCGTGCCCGACGCCGGCGTCGCCGCCGCGGTGGCCGAGTGCGACCTCGTGCTGTTGGAGGCGACCGCGATGGGATCCGACGGCTTCGTGGCCGGGATCGGCTCGGGCGCTGCCGCGTCGGCGGCGTGGGTCGCCCAGGTGCCGGTGTGGCTCGTCGCTGGTGTGGGTCGGGCGCTGCCCGATCGCCTGTGGCAGTCGCTGTTGCAACGCATCGACGGCGACGGGATGGATCCGTGGGACCGCGCCTTTGAGGTCGTCCCTCGCGAGCTGGTGGGCCGCATCTTCGGTCCGGCGGCCCCTGAGTGCCCGATCGCCCCGGAGCTGCTCCGCCCGATCGCGTAGGTTGCGTTGCCGATGAGTAGACGCAATCAGATCCAGATGTCCGAGGCCGAGATCGAGGAGTACCTCAAGGGCCGACACACGATGAACGTGGCGTCGTTCAACCATGACGGCACGATTCACCTCGTGGCCATGTGGTACGGGTTCCTCGGCGACGCGCCGGCGTTCTGGACCTACGGCAAGTCGCAGAAGATCCTGAACCTCAAGCGCGATCCGCGCATCACGTGCCTCATCGAGACCGGGGACGTGTACGAAGAGTTGCGGGGTGTCGAGCTGGTCGGCCGCGGCGTCGTGATCGAAGACACCGACGTCGTGCAGGAGATCGGTCGCAACGTGTACGAGCGCTACTGGGGCGAACTCAACGAGGCGGCGGCCGCCGGTGTCGCGGCGATGGGCGCCAAGCGGTTCGCCGTCCGCATCGACGTCGACAAGGTCGTTTCGTGGGACCACGGAAAACTGGGAGGAACCTACTGATGGGTGACACCGTCGAGTTCGCAAGCAACGGCAATACCGCGTCGGGATACCTCGCCCTTCCGGCGAGCGGCTCCGGTCCCGGCGTCATCGTCCTCCAGGAGTGGTGGGGCCTCAACCCGCAGATCAAGGGCGTGGCCGACCGCCTCGCGGTTGAGGGGTTCGTTGCGTTGGCGCCCGACCTCTATCACGGCGAACTCGCGGCCCACGACGAGATGGACAAGGCCGCGCAGCTGATGACCGCGCTGCCGCCGGACCGAGCGGCTCGGGACATGGGTGGCGCCGTCGACTACCTGTTGGCGCGCGACGACACGACCGGCGCGGCGGTCGGCGCGATCGGGTTCTGTATGGGTGGGTTGATGGCGTTGCTGGTCAGCGCCCTCCAGGGCGACAAGATCGGCGCCGCGGTCCCGTTCTACGGGGCGCCGCTCGGCGACTCGGCGCCGGACTGGAGCGGCCTCACCGCGCCGGTCGAAGGTCACTACGCCGAGAACGACGATTTCTTCGGCCCGACCGCCATCAAAGCGCTGGAGGAGCAGCTCCGCGAGATGGGCAAGGACGTCGTGTTCCACATCTATCCGGGCACCGGCCACGCCTTCGCCAACGAGACCGACGCGTTGGGCACGTACAACGCGGATGCGGCGGCGACGGCGTGGGGCCGTGCGGTGGAATTCCTCAAGTCCAACCTCACGTTTTAACGGTGCTTATGGTGGCGGCCGACGCCCTCCGCTGCGCTTCGGGACTCCCCGCCACGCGCGGCGGGGTCCCCATCCCCGCCGCCTGACGTTCCATCGGACGTCACCTATTGTCGTCCGTATGTCCGCACGCTCACGCGACCTGCCGCGTCGCTCCTGCCTGTCCGTCCCTGCGTCCAGCGAGCGCTTTCTCGCCAAGGGTCCGACCGTCGCCGCCGACATGACGTTCCTCGACCTCGAGGACGCAGTCGCACCGCTCGAGAAGGAAGGCGCCCGGGCCAAGGCCGTCGACGCCATCAAGAACCTCGATTGGGGCGAGCGCGTCCTGTGCGTACGCGTGAACGCGTGGGACACCAAGTGGACCTACGGCGACGTGATCGAGGTCGTGGGCAGCGCCGGTGAGCGGCTCGACGAGATCATGCTCCCGAAGGTCAACACCGCGGCCGAGGTCGTCGCCCTGGACCTCCTGCTGACCCAGGTCGAGATCAACTCCGGCCTGCCGATCGGCCACATCGGCATCGAGGCGCAGATCGAAACGGCGCGCGGCCTCATCAACGTCGAGGAAATCTGCGCGGCGTCGCCGCGGCTCGAGACGATCATCCTCGGTCCCGTCGACTTCTCGGCATCGATGGAGATGCCCTCGCTGGCGGGTGGGCTACAGATCCCCGAGTACCCGGGCGACTACTTCCACTACGTGTTCATGAAGATCCTCATGGCGGGCCGGGCCAATGGCCTACAGGTGATCGACGGGCCGTACGTCAAGGTGCGCGACATCGACGGGTTCCGCGACTACTGCACGCGAACCCAGCTCCTGGGCTTCGACGGCAAATGGGCGTTGCTCCCTGCGCAGGTCGACGTTCTCAACGAGGTGTTCTCGCCGACGCAAGAGCAGTTCGACAAGGCCTGCCAGGTCCTCGACGCGTACCAGCAAGCGACCGAGGGCGACCGTTCCGGTGCGGTGATGTTCGGCGACGAGATGATCGACGAAGCGTCACGCAAGGTCGCCGTCAAGCTCAAGATGCGCGGCGAGCGCGCCGGCCTGTCGCGCAGCGCGTAGCGTTTTGATCATCGACGCGATCGTTCCGGCGAGGAACGAGGCGTCAACCATTTCGGCGGTGATCGCCGCCTTGCGCGGCGCGGCGTACGTGCGCGAGGTCGTCGTCGTCGACGACGGCTCGAGCGACGGCACGGGCGAGGTCGCCGCCGCGGCCGGGGCCAAGGTCGTGCGCCGTGACGCTGCGCACGGCTCGAAGGCACACGCCATGGCCGCGGGCGTCGCGGCAACCGACGCCCAGGCGGTCTTCTTCGTCGACGCCGACCTCATCGGCGTGACGAGCGCGCACCTCGACGCGATCTGTCGGCCCCTGGTCGAGCATCGCTGCGTGATGTCGATCGGCACGTTCGACTACGGGCTGCGCAACCCGCTCATCCTCCGGTTGCCGCCGACGACGGGCGAGCGAGTGATGCCTCGTTGGGTGTTCGAGTCGATCCCTCCGGAGCGGCTCGCCGGCTGGACGATTGAGGTCATGATCAACGAGGTCATCGCCGAGGCGCGGCTCCCGACTGTGGCCCGCGTCATGAAGGGCGTGACGCACCGCAACAAGCGCGAGAAGTTCGGGCAGATCGAGGGATGGCGTCGTACGTGGCGGATGTTCAAGTCGCTCTTCGCCCTGCCGTTCAATGGCGTGGTCCGCTGGCGCACGCATTGGTTCTATCTGCGCGGCTTGACTATCGACCGATGACCGACGAGAGCGTTATCCCGACTGCGTTCGACACCTTCACGTTCGTCATCCTCCGCATGGCACCCAACCCGCCTGTGCAGAGCGACGACGAGGCTATGGCCCAGCAGCTGGCCCACCTCGGTTTCCTCAAGTCGCTCCAGGAGCAGGGGAAGTTGCTCGCGGCCGGTCCGCTGCTGGGGCAGGCCGACGAGTCGGTGCGCGGGATCGCGTTCTTCAGCGTTCCGCCCGACGAGGTACGGGCGCTGTTCGAGAAGGACCCGCACGTCGTCGGCGGCACGATGGTCGTCGACGTCATGGAGTGGATGACCCCCGCCGGCGGCGTCACCTTCACGCCCGCCTGGGACTAATCGCTGGACCCACCTCCGGCCGCTTCCTACCGTCGGGTGCATGGGCAAGTACGACCGCGTTCGCCAACAAACGGGCTGGGGAATCCCGGACCGCGTTCGACTCGCGCCCGACCAAGTCGCCGAGTTGCTGGAGCTGACGCACGACGACGACCCGTTGGTGCGGCGCGTGGCGGCCAAGAATCTTTGCCCCTGCCGCATGAAGCGCGACGTCGAGCCGGTGTGGGAACGGCTCTTCGAGATGACCACCGATCCTGACCCCGGTGTTCGTCACGATGTTGTGCACGCGCTCACGGACGGATCGCCGCGTACGTATGCGGCGGGCGTCTACGAGGTGATCGACCGGATGCGCAACGACCCCGATCGCAAGCTGCGCAAGTACGTTCGCTATCTGGCCGAGCGGCAGCGCCGACTTGGCAAGGTCAACGTCGGCTGACTTAGCGAGCGTTCTTGATGAGGTTGCGGAAGATGACGCTCAGGGCGAGGACTTCATCGGCGCCTTCGAAGATCGAGAGCACGCGGGCGTCTACGTAGTACCGGCTCACCGGAAACTCCTCGGCGTAGCCCATGCCACCGTGAACCTGCATCGCCTCGCGCGTGACCCACTCGGCGGCACGGCATACATACGCCTTCACCATCGCTGCCTCCATCGTGCCCTGCCCCTTGGCCATGAGCCGGGCGACGGAGTACATGAATTGGCGGGCGGCCTGGATGACCACTGCCATGCGGGTGAGCTTGACTTGCGTGAGTTCGAACTGGGCGAGCGGCTGGCCGAACACGCTGCGGTCGCGCGCGTAGTCGCGCGCCGCTTCGTAGGCGGCCTGCATGACGCCGACGGCGCGGCCGGCGGTCTGCAACCGCCCGTTCTCGAAGCCCGCCATGCAGAGGTAGAAGCCGCGACCGATCCCCGCTTCGCCGCCGATGAGGTTGGCGGCCGGCACGCGCCACCCGTCGAAGCTCACCTCGTACGAGTGCATCCCCCGGTAGCCGATCGTGTCAATGGCGCGGCCCTCCATGCGGCCGCCGCCGGGCTGGTCGAACTGGAAGCTGTGGCCCGGCGCCCGCTCCTTCGGCACGATGAACAACGACAAGCCTCGGTGCTTCAGGCTGCGATCGGGATCGGTCCGCGCCTGCAGCATCAGTGCGTCGGCCCGGCCCGCGAAGGTGCACCAGGTCTTAACGCCGGTGATGACGTAGTCGTCGCCATCCCTGGTCGCCGCCGTCTTGACGCCGCCAGAGTCCGATCCGAAGTCTGGCTCGGTGACCGCCACGGCGGCCATCACCTCGCCGCTGGCCAGCTTGGGGAGCCACTCCTGCTTCTGTTCCTCGGTCGCGCCGGTCACAAGGGCGCGGGCAAGGATCTCGGGCCGAGTGATGAGAGAGCCGGCGACGCCGAGCGACCCTCGTGACAACTCCTCGGTGGAAACGACCATCGCCATGTACTCGCCCTCGCCGGGCGTGGCGAAGCCGCCGTACTCCTCCGGAATCGACAGGCCGAAGGTGCCCAGTTCGGCCAACCCGCTGATGATGTCCTCGGGGATGTCAGCGTTCTCGCGATGGATGTGCTCAGCGACGGGGCGGACCTTGTCCTCGGCGAAGCGGCGGAACGAGTCCTGCACCATCTCGAAGTCGCCGTCCAGATGGCGCGGTCCCTCCTCGCCGGCCAAGCCGGCAAGGAACTCTGCGCTGCGGTGTTCGCGCACGAACGGCAAGGCACCGTGGATCATGCTGAGCTCCACGCCCCAAGCCGCCTCGCGCCCGAGCAGTCGCGTCGCGACGTCGTGGATCGCCTCGGCCGCGAATGCCTTCGCTATCCGGTTCTCGACGTCGCCCTTCTCGCCGTATGCGAGGACGGCGGACGCGTTTTCGACCGCGGCCGCGGCGTGGGCGACGTCGTAGGCGACGACCTGCTCAGCTTCGGGGTCGTCCGCGGCGGCCAGGTGTCGCACGGCGGTGTCGATCACCCCGCGCGCGATCGCGACGGCGTCGGCTGCTTCCGTAGTCATGCCTACCAACCTATGTGTCGGTGCGAGAGCAACGGAAAGCGCAACCTGACACCGCCGGACCCGTCCGCTTCGAGGCCTACCAGTGCCCTGTCGCTAGCGACAGGGCACTGGTGGCGGGTCCGCGAACGGGTTCGGCGCCGACACGTGGGGTTAGGCGGGGCGGCGGGCGACGACGGTGACGAGCGGGGGGAGGACGACGGGGTCGTCGCCGGGGTCGACGCCGGTCATGGCCTCCAAGTAGTCGCCGACCGCGCCGCCCACGCCGGCCGGCGCCTCGGCCCACGCGTCGACGATGTCGAGCCCCGCCTTCCGCACCAGGGCCGGCAACAGTGCGCCCACGTCCGGGTGCCGCGCGTCGGGCATCGACATCGGGTCGCCGTTGATGCGGCCGGCGCTGGTGATCGGCTCCTGGGCGACGACCCAACCGCCGGGCCGGACCGCGGCCGCCATGCGCTGCAGCGCGACCAATGGATCGACGACGTGCAGGAGCAGGAACCGGCAGAACGCCAGGTCGACGGCTTCGGGTAGCACCAGGTCCTCGCCGGCCTGGGTCAGGGCGACGACCTGCGCGTGCTCGGCCGCCAGCTTGGCGACCTCGTCGCGCCGGGCCGGATCACTGTCGACCGCGTAGATGCGGCCGTCCTGGCCGACGATCTCAGCCAGGGCGACACTCACGTCGCCGCCGCCCGCGCCGACGTCGACGCACGTCCACCCCTCGCGCAGCCCCAAGCGGTCGAGCGCGGTGGCCAGCGGCCGCCGGTACACGTCGTTGCGCAGTCCGAGTTCGATGATGCGAGGCTAGGCGGCGTATGAGGACCCCGACTGATCCCGCACTGGCCGACGCACTCGTCGACACCGTCCGTTCATTCGTCATCAAGGACGTGCTGCCGGTCGCGTCGGAGTTCGAGCACGCCGACCGGTACCCGGCCGAGCTCGTCGAGACGATGAAGCAGATCGGCCTGTTCGGGTGTCTGGCGCCGGAGGAGTTCGGCGGCCTCGACCTCGACACCGTCACCTACGCCCGCATCATCGAGGAGCTGGCGGCCGGGTGGATGTCGCTGTCCGGCTTTCTCAACACCCACATGATGTGCACGACGTTGCTCAAGCTCCACGGCACCGACGAGCAGCGCAAGCGGCTCCTCCCGAAGCTGGCGACCGGCGAGATCCGCGGCGCCCTCTCGCTGTCGGAGCCCGACGCCGGCAGCGACACGAAGTCTCTCCGCTGCAAGGCGACGCCCGACGGCGAGGAGTACATCCTCGACGGCACGAAGATGTGGGTGACCAACGGCGAGCGCTCCGGTCTTGTCGCCCTTGCCGCCCGCGCGCCTGAAGGCATCACCTGTTTCATGGTCGAGAAGGACCCGGGACCGCAGTTCGGCGGCATCTCGGTGTCCAAGACCATCGGCAAGCTCGGCTACAAGGGCCTCGAGACGGTCGAGATGACGTACGCCGGCCACCGCGTTCCGGCCGAGGCCGTCCTGGGTGGTCCCGAGAACCTCGGTAAGGGACTGCATCAGATCCTCGGCGGCATGGAACTGGGCCGCGTCAACGTCGCCTCGCGCGCGGTCGGCGTCGCTCGCGCCGCGTTCGAAGCGGCCATCGCCTACGCGCAACAGCGCGAGACGTTCGGTGTTCCGATCGCCAAGCACCAGGCGATCCAGTTCAAGCTGGCCGACATGGCGACGCGCGTCGAGGCGGCGCGCCTTCTCACCCGCTCGGCCGCCGAGAAGCTCGACCGCGGCGAGCGGGCCGATGTCGAAGCGGGGATGGCCAAGCTCTTCGCGTCCGAGGCCGCTCTCGACAACGCCGTCGAGGCCATGCGCATCCACGGCGGTTACGGCTACACCACCGAGTTTCCCGTCGAGCGGTACTTCCGCGACGCGCCGCTCATGATCATCGGTGAGGGCACCAACGAGATCCAGCGCATCGTGATCGCGCGGGGCTTGTTGTCGCGGTACGCCGAACAGTGACCGTCGTCGAGCTGTCACCGCTCCTCGGCGGCGGCGGCACCGATGCCATGATCGACCTGTGCGAGCGCTTTGCGCGCTACGGCATGTACAGCCAGGAGCACGTCGACTCCGACATCGGCCGCGGCATCCCCCAGCGATACGACGCAGCGCGAAACTTCGTGCGAACCGGTGGGCGGTTCGCTCGCGACGAGCCCGCCGCCGTCCTGGCCGCCCGCACCAACTACTTCCGCGAGGAGTACGCGTACGGTCTGAAGGGCGTCATCGACGGCATCGACGCCTTCTTGCACCACGAGGCGTTCGTCGACGCCGCCCAGCAGCTCTTCGACCGGCCGGCGATCGAGCCCGCCATTGTGTTCGCCAATCTCATGGTCCCCGGCCAGGAGCTCGCGGTGCACACCGACGTGCCGGAGTTCCGCGGCTGCAATCGCAAGGTGATGCCGCAGTGGTTGCTCGTGGCCATGCATCACTCGCGCCTGTTCGACGAGTACCGCATGCCGATCGCCACCGGCGTGGCGTGGTTTCACGACAGCCCGGCGGGCGGCGAGTTCGCGTACTGGCCCGACGGCGCCGATGCCGCGCCGGTCGCCCACTCCATACGGAGTGATACAGCTCTTGTGCTTGATGCCGACAGCGTGTTCCACGGCGTCGACCGCGTGGCATCGACCGCGACCGACATGGCGCCCCTCAAGCCCGGCATGGCACTGGAGTTCGCCGGCGGAGGCGAGTGGACCATCGCCGGCGACGACGGTGACGACCTGGTCCGCTACCGCTGGGACGAGTTGCGGTTCAGCGTGTCGTGGAAGGCGTACTGCTTCGAGAACGCCGCCGAGCAGGCCGCCTGGCGCGACCACGCCAACGACCTCACGGTCGACGCAGTCGTCGATCGGTTCGTCGACGACCTCCGTGCACGCGGTCGCGTGCCCGACGGACCGGTGACCGTCGGTCCGGAGCTGGGCCAGCTCATCATCGACGAATACATCGCATTTCCGTCCGCTTCCTGAAGCAAACCCGGCTAGCCGCCGATAGAGACCTGTATGTCTGGCTCTGCCGACGCGTCCGAACGCCTGCGGCTCCTCGAGTCAGTGGTCGGCAACGCCAAGGACGCCGTCGTACTCACCGACTTCGACGCGGACGGCGAGCCTCGCATCGTGTTCGTGAACCCCGCCTTCACCGAGCAGACCGGCTACCAGCCCCATGAGGTGCTCGGGCGCCATCCGCGGATGCTGGTCGGGCCCGACTCCGACCGCGATGCGCAGTTGCGCCTCCGTCGAGCCGCGGAGCTACGGGAGGCGACGACGGTCGAACTCACGCACTACCGCGCCGACGGCACCTCGTTCCTCGTCGAGAACACGGTGAACCCGGTCATCGACGACACCGGACGGCGCACCCACCTCGTCTCGATCCAGCGAGACATCTCCGAGCGCAAGCTGGCCGAGCGCCAGCTCGCGTACCAAGCGGTGCACGACCCGCTCACGCGGCTTCCCAACCGCACGCTGTTCGCCGATCGGCTGAGCCAGGCGCTGTCCGGCGCCGGCCGCCACGGCTCCTACGTCGGGCTGCTCCTGATGGATCTCGACCGGTTCAAGGCGATCAACGACACGCTCGGGCATGACTTCGGCGACCAGGTACTGGTGCAGGTCGCGTTGCGTCTGGCCACGGTGTTGCGCTCGACCGACACCGTCGCCCGCCTCGGCGGCGACGAATTCGCCTTCGTCCTCCCCGACCTCGACAGCCCCGACGAGGCGGAGCTGGTGACTGCCAAGATCCTGCTCGCCCTGGAAGCGCCGTTTGAACTCGGCGGGATCACGATCCCGGTCGACGCGAGCATCGGCGTGGCGCTGGCGCCGATCCACGGCTCGGAGGCGTCGGTACTGATGCGACGCGCCGACGTCGCCATGTACCGGGCCAAGGAGCAGGTGACGGGCTACGCGGTGTACAGCGACGCGCCCGACGAGGGCCGCCTGAACGGCCTCGGCCTCATGGTCGAGCTGCGGCGCGCCATCGAGGCCGGCGAGCTGGAACTTCTGTACCAGCCGGTGGTCGACCTGCAAACGATGGAGGTCGTCGCGGTCGAGGCGCTGTCCCGTTGGCAGCACCCGACCCGCGGGCTGCTGCTGCCGACCGAGTTCATCCCGCTCGCCGAGCAGACCGGCGTCATCCGCCCGCTCACCGACTGGATGTTGACCACCGCACTGAACCAGCTCCAGACGTGGCACGAGGACGGATGGCCGGTGCGGCTATCGGTCAACATCTCGGCCCGGCTCGTCGCCGATCGCGAACTGCCGGGCCGCATCATGGCGGGGATCGAGCGGGCGGGCGTGGCGCCGTCGGCGCTGCAGATCGAAGTCACCGAGAGCACGGTGATGGTGAATCCCGAGTGGGCGCTCGACGTCTTCACCCAGCTGACCGCGCGCGGCGTGTTGCTGACCCTGGACGACTTCGGCACCGGCTACTCCTCGCTCAATTACCTGAAGCGACTGCCGGTGCACCAGATCAAGGTCGACAAGTCGTTCGTCCTCGACATGCTGGATGACGGTAAGGACGCATCCATCGTCAGGGCGATCATCGACCTCGGCCACAATCTCGGCCTTACCGTCGTGGCCGAAGGGGTCGAGGACGCGGCGACGCTGGACGCGTTGGTGGCCCAGGGTTGTGACTTCGGCCAGGGGTATCTGCTCGGGCGGCCGGTAACGCCCAGCGCGTTAACTAGCGTTGGCGCCCATGGGCACCACCTACGACCGGCCCTTCGGGCGGTATTACGAGGACTTTGAACCCGGCGACATCTACAAGCACTGGCCGGGCAAGACGATCACCGAGTACGACGACCATCTCTTCTGCATGATGACGATGAATCATCATCCGCTTCACACCAACGAGTGGTTCGCCGAGCACGAGACGGTGCAAGGCAAGAACGTCGTCGTCGGCAACCTCGTGTACTCCCTCGTCCTCGGCATGAGCGTGCCCGACGTCAGCGGCTCGTGCATAGCCAACCTCGAGGTCGAGTCGCTGCTTCACCGAAAGCCGACGTTCCACGGCGACACGATCTACGCCGAGACGCGCGTGCTCGACAAGCGAGAGTCGTCGTCGAAGCACGACCGCGGTGTGGTCACCGTCGAGACCAAGGGCTTCAACCAGAACGGCGACGAGGTCTGCTACTTCCGGCGCAAGTTGATGGTGTGGAAGCGCGACGACGCGCCGGCGCGGCAGCGCCCGTACAGCGACGCTTGGGGCGAGTGACCCCTGCGATCCACCACTCGGCCGAGCATTTCGGCGGCGCGGCCGAGGTCTACGAGCGGGGCCGGCCCGGCTACCGCAGCGAGGTCGTTGCCTACATCGCCGACACGCTCGACCTGCGACCCGGTCGCGTCGTTGTCGACCTCGCGGCCGGCACCGGCAAGCTGACGCGGGAGCTGGTGCCGACCGGCGCCGACGTCATCGCCGTCGAGCCGGTGGCCGGGATGCGTGACCAGTTGACTGCGGTCCTCCCCGGCGTCGACGTGCGCGACGGGACCGCCGAAGCCATGCCGCTCGCCGACGGTGCCGCCGACGCCGTCACGGTCGCCCAGGCGTTCCACTGGTTCCGTGGTGACGAGGCGCTGGCCGAGATCTCCCGAGTACTGCGGCCCGGCGGCCGCCTGCTGCTGGCGTGGAACCGGCGCGATCTCAACGATCCGCTGAACGGCGCCATCTCCGAATTGGTCGAGGAGCATCGCGGCGACACGCCGGCGCACGCCACGGGCAAGTGGCGCGAGGTGTTCTCGCGCACCGAGCTGTTCGGGCCGCTGCACGAAGTGCAGTTGCCCGGCACCGAGCAGTGGGTCGATGCCGACTGAGTGGCCGAACGCGTCGCGTCCATCAGCGTCATCGCCGGGCTGCCCGACGAAGAGCGGGCGCGATTGCTCGACCGCGTTCGCGCTCTGGTGGATGCCGACGCCGCGCCGCGACTGTTGCCGTACATCACCGACGTGTACTGGTGCGACCGGCACTCCTGAGTTGGGGCGAGTCCCAGCGCCGCGACCTGCCGTGGCGCCGGACCCGCGACCCCTGGGCCATTCTCGTCAGCGAGCTGATGCTCCAGCAGACGCAGGTGCCGCGCGTGATCCCGAAGTACGCCGCGTTCCTGGACGAATTCCCGACACCGGCGGTGTGCGCCGCCGCGCCCCGCGCTGCGGTCGTGCGGGCGTGGGCCGGCCTCGGTTACAACCGGCGCGCCGTGAGCCTGCATCGCGCCGCCATTGCGATCGGCGACGGTCCGTTCCCCAACACGCTGGCAGCCTTGCTGGCGCTGCCTGGTGTCGGCGCCTACACGGCGCGCGCCGTGCTCACATTCGCGTTCGAGGCCGACGTCGGTGTGCTCGAAGTCAACACGTCACGCGTCGTCGCCCGGCTGACCGGCGCGGCGGCGACGCAAGCCGCGGCCGACGACCTGGTCCCCGCCGGCCAGGGCTGGGCGTGGAACCAGGCCATGATCGACCTCGGCGCGACGGTCTGTCTGCGCCGCGACCCGCGATGCGGCGAGTGCCCAGTACGTCGCTGGTGCCGCGCCCCGGGCGCCGACGCACCACCGCCGACCCAGCAGTCGCGGTTCGAGGGGTCCGACCGCCAAGGTCGCGGTCGGCTCGTGGATGCGCTGCGGTCCGGGCCGGTGGCCTGGGCTGACATCGCTGGCGTGATGGGGTGGCCCGACGACGAACGCCGGGCCCGGCGGGTGGCGGAGACGCTCATCGTCGACGGCCTCGTCGACGCCGGCGACGGCGGCCTCCGCCTGCCTGCCTGATCCGCTCAGGCGTGTCCGCTTTCTGCCGATGCATCACCCAACGGCAGGAGGGTCGCGGGGATGGTTCGCAGTCTCAGGGCAATTGGCGTGGTGCTGGCGGTCGCCTTGATGGCCGGCGCGGCGTCGAGCGCGCACGCGTCCCCCGACTCGCCGCGGCACCTACGGCGCGCCGCGCGCGTCAAGGTGAGCCACGATCCGACGCCCGAGCCCGTCGCCGGCGAGGTCGCCGTGCGCTTCCGCCGCGGCGCGTCGACGTCCGGCGTGGCGATTCCCGGCACCGAGTTCCGTCGCGTCAAGACTGACGGCAGCCCGACCAAGGCCAAGGCCCGACTCGAGGCCGACCCCGATGTCGCCGAGGTTGCACCGATCTACGTGCGCCGGGCGACCGCGGTTCCCAACGACGAGCTCTGGCCGATGCAGCGCGACGGCGTATTCCGCCAGCAGCACCTCAACGAGGCGTGGTCGGCGAGCACCGGTGTGGGCGTGACGATCGCCATCATCGACTCGGGCGTCGACGCCAACCACCCCGACCTGGCCGGCCGCGTGCTGCCGGGGTACGACTTCGTCAACAACGACACCAACGCGAGCGACGACTTCGGCCACGGCACCGCGGTCGCCGGCATCGCCGCCGCCAAAGCGAACAACTCGATCGGTATCGCCGGCGTGGCGTACAACGCCCGCATCCTCCCAGTGAAGGTGCTCGACGCCACCGGTTCGGGCAACGACCCGGTCATCGCCCAGGGGATCGTGTGGGCGACCGACCACGGCGCCAAGGTCATCAACATGTCGCTCGGCGGCTACGGCGACAGCCCCGTGCTGGCGCAAGCCGTCGCCTACGCGCTGGCGCACAACGTCGTCGTCGTCGCCGCGACCGGCAACGACGCGACGAACACGCCGTCGTACCCGGCCTCGTCGCCGGGGGTCATCGGCGTGGGCGCGACCGATCTGACGGGCCGACTCGTGCAGTTCTCGAACTACGGCGATCAGGTCGATGTGGCCGCGCCGGGCTGGGACATGGTGTTCCCGTATTACCTGTCGCAGGGCTACGGCCAGGGGAGCGGTACCTCGTTCGCCGCGCCGGTCGTCAGCGGCGTGGCCGCGCTCGTGCGCTCGTTGTCGCCGTCGATGAACCAGGCGACGGTCGCCGCCCGGTTGAAGGACACCGCCACCGACGCCGGCCCCGACGGCGATGACCAGTGGTACGGCAACGGTCTCGTCAATGCGTGGGCCGCGCTGGGCGGCCCGGTGCTGGACCCCGCTACCGAGGTCAAGGACGCGGGCGAGGCGGGCGACCGCCCGGACACGGCGATCCCGGTCGGCAGCGGACCCACGCCGCGGATCTATCCCGAGGGCGACGAGGACTGGTACACGCTCGACGTCCCGGCGGCGGGAACGATCGTCGTTTCGGTGCAGGTCAACGGCAACGCCGATGACCCGCAAGCGATGGACGCCGTCCTCGAGGCGTACGGGCCCGACCTGCAGATCTTCGCGGCGGTGGACGACGAATGGACGCCGGCGACCGGCGAGTCATTCAGCGGGTCGGTCGGTGGTCCGGGTCGCATCTACATCCGGGTGCGCAACTGGCTGCCGAGCGCGTCGACGGCGGGATACAGCATCGGCGCGAACTTCTACGCGCAGCCGGGACCTGTGAATCCGCTCCCGCCCGAGCCCATCCCGCCGCTGGTTGTCCGCGGCACGGCCCCCGACAACAACACGATTGGCGCGGCCGGCGTGTCACCGACGGTGCGGTTCTTGAGCAGCGTGGCGCCGGCGTCGCTCTCCGGCGCGGCGACACTTACCCGCCTCGACCTCGGGACGACGGTCGCGTCGACCGCGACGTTGAGCGCGCCGGACACGGTGACCGTGGACCCGACGACGCCGGCTCTCAAGAGCGGACCCTACGAAGTTCGCATCGCTGGGCTCACGACGACGTCCGGCACGCCGATACCACCGGTCACGACGCGCTTCACGGTTCCAACCGTCGGGCCCTACGCGCCGTTCGGATCGGCCAGCGACTGGGTCGCCCGCTCGTACATCGACTTGCTGACCCAGCCCGGCGACCCGGCCATGGTTTCGTGGCTGGCGAGCACGGCGACGTCGATGAACTGGCCGCCGGACATGATCGTCGACTCGTTCTTCAAGACCCCCGAGTTCACCAAGGTCATCGCGCCGCTGACCCGGTTGTTCCTGGCCTACTTCAACCGCGCGCCGGACTACCCCGGCCTCAAGGCGTGGGTCGTCAACATGCACAGCGGCTGGACGCTGGCCGACGTATCCCAGTCCTTCGCTCGATCGTCGGAGTTCACGTCGCGGTACGGCACGCTCAGCAACGCCGCCTTCGTCGACCTCGTGTTCCGCAACGTCCTCGGGCGGGGGCCGGATGCGGCGGGCTTCACCAACTGGCTCGCCATGCTCGACAGCGGCCGCGTCACCCGCGGCGGCCTCATGCTCGGGTTCTCCGAGTCCGCGGAGTTCCTCAAGGCCAGCGCGGCACGCGTCGACGTGTCGATGGCTTACGTAGGAATGCTGCGCCGGGCGCCGTCGGCCGTGGAGCAGTCGGGCTGGGTCGCCGGGCGGATGTACCGCACCCGCCAGTCGTTGGTGGCCGACGTCATCTACTCGGCGGCGTACCGGGCCCGCTTCGGCGCGTAGCCTCGCGCCATGGCGCGTATTTCGTTCCCCGAAAGAGGCTTTGGCGAGCACGTCGACTGGGCCCTGATGCGGACCGACATGGCCGTCGGCATGGGCGCCCTCTCCGAAGCGGTGTACGGCAACACGCAGCTCGCGCTACGCGAACGCGAAGCGGCGCGGTGGACGATCGCGCTCATCAATCACTGCGAGGTGTGCCAGGACACCCGCGCCCGCGATGCAGAGACGAATGGTGTCGACGAGGGCTTCTACGCCGACGTGGCGCGGTGGGCCACCACCGATGCGCTTTCCGAGCGCGAGAAGCTGGCGGCCGAGTTCGCGCAGCGCTTCGCGCTCGACCATCTGGCGATGGACGACGCGTTCTGGTCGCGCTTGCGATCGGCGTACGCCGACGACGAGATCGCCGACCTCACGATCTGCTGCGGCATGTTCCTCGGTATGGGCCGCGCCCTCGCCGTCATCGGCGTGAAGGCCCCCGAGGAACGCATCATCGTCTGAGCCGCGGTTACGCCGTCACCCAGTCGAGGATCAGCTGGTTGACCTCGTCGGGCTTCTCGACGTGCATGAAGTGACCGGCGCCTTCGATCAGGGCGACCTTCGACCCCGGCGGTAGGTGCGCTTCGGCGCCGCGCGCCAGGTCGACGCTCAAGCAGCCGTCGGTCGTGCCGTGCAGATAGAGCGTCGGCTGGTTGCCGCCGCCCGGAATGCCGCCGGACGTGAAGATGGCGCGGTAGAAGCCGATCGCGGCCGAGAGGTTCGCCGAGTCGCGCAATGCGTCCTTCACGTAGGCGACGTCTTCCTTGTTCGCGTACCCGGGAGACCAGTCGTCCCACAGGCGTTGGATGAACTCGAGGTCGTTCATGCTGACGACCATCTCGGCGAGCGGCGTCTGGAAGAAGAAGATGTAGAAGCTGCGCTTGATCTGGTCGTAGTCGAAGAAGGCGCTGGCCATGGCGCCGGTCGGGGGGACCGCACCGGCGACCACCCGCCGCCACCGGTCGGGCTCTGACGCCGATGCGCCGTACGCGATGCCCGCGCCCCAGTCGTGGCCGATGATGACGGCCCGCTCGTCGCCGCCCAACGCCGCATGCAACGCGTTGGCGTCGGCCGCCAGCGCGACCTGGTCGTAGCGGCCGTCGGCCGGCACCGCGGACGGCGCGTAGCCACGGAGGAACGGCGCCACGGTGTGAAAACCGGCACTTGCGAGGGTAGGCAGCAGGAACCGGAACGTATGTGCAGAATCAGGAAAGCCGTGGAGGCAGAGGGCCAAAGGACCATCAACCGGCCCGGCCTCGAGGTACTCCAGCTGAACGTCGTTGACGGTGACCGTTCCCATGGCCCGACCGTAAGCGGCGGTCGAGCGCTCGGCGAGCGGCGTGACTTTCGTCACACACGGTCATCGCGCGTTCACTTGTCAGTAACCTCCGCCGACACTGGTCAGGTGAGTGCCAGCCACAAAAGGATCGTGGGGGTCCTCCACTGAAGGTCACGTTCTACGGTGTCCGGGGCTCCTGCCCGTGCTCATCCGAAGCGAATCGTCGCTACGGGGGCAACACGGCTTGCGTCGCGCTCGACGTCGCCGGCGAGGACCCGATCATCTTCGACCTCGGCACCGGCCTGCGGCAGTTCGGCGCGACCCAGCCCACTGACGGCAGCTTCCGCGGAACCGCGTTCGTAACGCACATCCACTGGGACCACGTTCAGGGCCTGCCGTTCTTCCCGCCGATCCATCGGCCCGGTGCGCGGCTCGACATCTACGGGCCCCATCAGGAAGAAGGACCGCTCGGCGAGGTGCTCGGCGGCCTCATGTGCCGGCCGTACTTCCCGGTGCACTTCAGCGAGTTGGAAGGTGACGTCGAGTTCCACGACGTGACCGACGAGGACGTGAAGGTCGGGCGGGCCAAGGTCAAGGTCCGGCCGGTGCCGCACAACGGCCCGACCGTCGGCTACCGCGTCGACTGGGACGGATGCAGCGTCGCGTACATCAGCGATCACCAAGCGCCCCACGACCTCAAGTCGATCGCCGACGCGGTGCTCGAGTTGGCCGACGGCGTCGACCTGCTCATTCACGACGCGCAATACACGCCGGCCGAATTCGCAATGAAGGAGACCTGGGGTCACTGCACGATCGACTACGCAGTGCTGGTCGCCAAGGAGGCGGGCGCCAAGAAGCTGGCGATGTTCCACCACGACCCCGCGCACAGCGACGACGACCTCGATCACCTTCTCGAGATGGCCAAGTGCACCGGCCTCCACTCCGGAGTCGAAGTGGTGTCGGCCTACGAGTACCTTTCGCTGAATCTTGCCGACTGAACTCGACGTCGCCCGCCTCAAAGAGGTGATGGGCCACTTCGCCACCGGAGTCACCATCGTGGCCGGTGTCGAAGGCGGCGAACCGATCGGCTTCACCGCGCAGTCGTTCCAGTCGCTCTCGATCGATCCGCCGCTCGTGCTCGTCTGCCCGAACAAGACGGTCGCCAGTTGGCCGCGTATCCGCACGTCGCGCTCGTTTTGCGTGAGCATCCTCACTCGCGACCAGGAAGCGCTGTGCATGGCGTTCGCGAGCAAGAACCCCGACAAGTTCGACGGCGTCGGGTGGACGGCGGCGCCGGGCACCGGTTCGCCGATGATGGACGGGGCGGCGGCGTGGATTGACTGCGAAGTCGAGGCCGAGCACGACGGCGGCGACCACACGATCGTGGTGGGCCGCGTCGTCCATGTGGACATCGCCGCTGGCGACTTTCACCCGTTGCTGTACTACCGGGCGGCGTTCGGACAATTTCAGGCGTAGCGGCCGTCGCCCTCGGAGCGGTCTTTCTCGGCGCTGGCATCACCAAGCTCGCGGCGCGCCAGCGAACGGTCGTTGCCGCGGTTGAGGTTGTGCTCGGCAGCCTCATCGCCGCGCAGGTGGGTTTGCCGTGGACGGGCTACGCGGCCACCGCGCTGCTGGCCGGCTTCACCGTGTGGCTGCTTACCCACCGCGGCGTTCCGTGTGCGTGCTTCGGCGCCTGGTCGCAACGGCCAGCGGGCTGGAGCGACGTGGCCCGCAACGTCGCGCTCCTCGCGCTGACCGCCGTTGTCATCGCCCAGCATTAGGTTTGGCCCGATGGCCAAGCTCATTGACTCCACCGACATCGACGGCGTCGTCATCGTCGAGCCCGACGTGCACGGCGACCAGCGCGGTCGCTTCGTCGAGACCTATCGCCGCGACTGGTTCGGGTCCTCAGGTCGGGAGATGTTGCAGGGGAACCGGGCGGTGCGGGCCGCCGGTGCCATTGTCGGCCTCCACTATCACCTGCACCAGGCCGACTACTGGTACGTCATCGCCGGCCGGGCCCGGGTCGTGCTGCACGACCTGCGCGACGGGTCCAAGACCGAGGGCGCGACCATGAGCTTCGACCTCGACGGCGACATCGAGAAGGGCGTGTTCATCCCGCCCGGCGTCGCCCACGGGTTCGCGTCGCTCACCGACCTCACGCTCACGTACCTCGTCGACGGCTACTACAACCCGGCCGACGAGCTGGGCGTGGCCTGGGACGATCCCGAGATCGCCGCCGACTGGGGGATCGCCGACCCCGTCCTCTCGGCCCGGGATCAAGCCAATCCCCGCCGGGCCGACATCCCCGCCGGGCGCAAGCCCTACGCCGGCCTTCGGGGGTAGGGCAGGAGTTTCACCACGCACGGCGAACCTTCTTGACCACGCAGAGTGATCAAGGAGGCCGTTTAGGCATGGCGGAACTGCAGACGCTGGGACACGACAAGGTGCTCCGGTCGACGGCCGACGTCGCCCACGACCGGGAGCGGGCTCGGCTCGGCCGCGTCGGCAGGCTGGCGGTTGCGATCGCCCTGTTCGACATCGTCCTGTGGGGCCGCTGGGCCGCCGGCCACCCGGTGCACTTCGGCTGGCCCCATCTGAATGACACCTGGGCACCTCTGCTCCCGATGCTGATCATCGTGGTGCTGCTCGCCAGCGTCGTGATCGTCCCGATGCTGGGCATGGGCAAGTCGCCGCACATCCTGTACCGCCCGTCGGAGATCGACGTCACCCTGGCCGACGTGAAGGGCGCCGGCGTCGTCGTCGAAGAAGTCGTCAAGTCGCTGAACCTGTTCCTCGCTCACAAGACGTTCAAGGAGCAGATGGGCGGCACGGCTCGCCGCGCCGTCCTGTTCGAGGGCCCGCCCGGCACCGGCAAGACCTACATGGCCAAGGCCATGGCGCGCGAGGCGGGCGTGCCGTTCCTGTTCGTTTCCAGCTCGGCGTTCCAGTCCATGTACTACGGCCAGACCAACCGGAAGATCCGCTCGTACTTCAAGCAGCTGCGCAAGTACGCGCGCAGCGAAGGCGGCGCGATCGGGTTCATCGAGGAGATCGACGCCATCGGCGCCGCCCGCAGCGGGATGGGTGGCTCGGGCCGGAGCGAGGGCGTGAGCGGTGTCGTCAACGAGTTGCTGATCCAGTTGCAGTCGTTCGACACGCCGGCGATGGGCGCGCGGATCGTCGGCAAGCTCGTCGACATCGTCAACCGGTGGCTGCCATTCGCACGCCACATCCGCAAGCCGTCGGTCGTTCCCGCCAACGTGCTCGTGATCGGCGCGACCAACCGCGCCGCCGACCTCGACGCGGCGCTGCTGCGTCCCGGTCGCTTCGACCGTTCGATCTTCTTCGACCTCCCGTCGCGCAGCGGCCGGCGCGAGATCATCGACTTCTACCTCGGCAAGAAGGCGCACGACGTCGAGCTCGACGAGCCGGCGCGCCGCGAGACGCTGGCCGCGCTGACGTCGGGTTACTCGCCGGTGATGATCGAACACGTCCTCGACGAAGCGCTGGTGTGGGCCCTGCGACGCGGCGCGGATCGCTTGAGCTGGGCCGACATCCAGCAGGCCAAGATGACCGAGGAGATCGGGCTCGCCCAGCCGGTCGAGTACACCGAGGCCGAGTTGCGCACGATCGCAACCCACGAAGCCGGCCACGCCACCGTTGCCCATCTCGTCGGCGTCGGCCGCAAGATGGAGGTGCTGTCGGTCATCAAGCGCAAGGACGCCCTCGGTCTGCTCGCCCACTCCGACATCGAAGAGCGCTTCATGAAGACCAAGACCGAGATCGAGGCGCTGGTTCGCATCTGTTTCGGCGGCATGGCGGCTGAAGAGCTGTTCTTCGGCGACGTGAGCACCGGCATCGGCGGCGACCTCGAGCAGGCGACCGCGTACGCCGCGCAGATGATCGGCCAGCTCGGGATGGGCGGCACGCTGCGCACGTTCGACGCCATGGACGACGATCAGGGCAAGGTGCGGATCGAAACGATGCTGGCCGAAGCCAAGGCCGACGTCAGCACCATGCTCCTCGAGCATCGCCATGTCGTCGAGGCGTTGCGCGACGCGCTCCTCGATCGCAAGGAACTGATCGCCGACGAGATCACCGACGTGATCGAGCGGGCCCTCGCCGACCGCGACATCGACCTGCGTGAGGCCTTCAGGCGGTGATGCCGACGGCGTCGAGGATGAAGGCCTGGTCGAAGGCTTCGTCCTTCCACGCGTTGTAGCGGCCCGACGGGCCCATGTGGCCGGCGCCCATCTCGGTCTTCAGCAGCAGGAGGTTGTCGTCGGTCTTGGTCACGCGCAGTTTGGCGACCCACTTGGCCGGCTCCCAATACGAAACGCGCGGGTCGTTGAGACCGGCGGTGACGAGCATCGCCGGGTAGTCCTTGGCCTCGACGTTGTCGTACGGCGAGTACGACTTCATGTACGCGTACACGTCGGCGTCGGCCTTCGGGTTGCCCCACTCATCCCACTCGATGACGGTCAACGGCAACGTCTCGTCGAGGATCGTCGTGAGACAGTCGACGAACGGCACCTGGGCGACGACGGCTTTGAACAGGTCCGGCCTGAGGTTGACGACCGCGCCCATGAGCAGACCACCGGCGCTGCCCCCGCGGATCACGAGTCGATCGCTGGCGGTGTACTTGGTGGCGACGAGGTGTTCGGCGGCGGCGATGAAGTCGGTGAACGTGTTGCGCTTGTGCAGCATCTTGCCGTCGTCGTACCAACGGCGGCCCATCTCGCCGCCGCCGCGGATGTGGGCAATGGCGAAGACGAAGCCGCGGTCGACGAGGTTGAGTCGGATCGACGAGAACGACGGATCGGTGCTGCTCTCGTACGACCCGTAGCCGTAGAGCAGGCACGGCGCGCTGCCGTCGACCGGCGTGCCGTTGCGATACACGAGCGACACCGGCACCCGTTCACCGTCGGTCGCCGTGGCCCACACGCGCTCGGTCACATACGCGGTCGGGTCGTAACCGCCGAGGACGGGCTGCTGCTTGATCAACTCGCGCGTGCGGTCGACCATGTCGTAGTCGTAGACAGACTGCGGCGTGACGAGTGAGGTGTAGCCGTACCGCACGACGGTCGACGCGAACTCGGGGTTCGAGCCCGGACCCGCGGTGTACACCGATTCCGGCTGTTCGATCGTGTGGATGTCGCCATCGGCCAAACGCATCACGCGGATGCGGCGCAGCGCTTCAGCCCGTTCGAACAGGACGAGGTAGTCGGCGAAGCCGTCGACGCCGTCGAGTTTCACGTCGTCGCGGTGCGGGATGACCTCGGTCCAGTTCTCCATTCCCGGCGCGTTGACCGGGGTCTCCATGAGGCGGAAGTTCACGGCCTCGTGGTTGGTCGTGATGAAGAAGCGGTCGCCGTGGTGGTCGGGGGAGTACTCGAGGCCCGGCACGCGCGCTTGGAGGATGATCGGCTCGGCGTCGGGCTGGTTGGCGGGGAAGTACCGCCACTCGTCGGTGATCTTGCTGCCGGCGTGCAGCATGATCACCTGTTCGTCCTTCTCGAGGTGCACGCCGAGGAAGTAGGCGTCGTCGTCCTCCTGGTACACGAGCACGTCGTCGGCGACGGGTGTGCCGAGCCGATGCCGCCACACTTGGTACGGCCGCATGGCGCCGTCGGGCCGTGTGTAGAAGAACGTGGCGTTGTCAGTCGACCAGGCCGAGCCGTAGTAGGCGCCCTCGATCACGTCTTCCAGTTCGTCACCGGTGGCGAGGTCGCGGAACCGCACCGTGTACTTCTCGGCGCCGCTCGTGTCGGTGCCGTAGGCGAGGAGCGCGTGGTCCGGACTGATGTCGAACACGCCGACCGCGAAATAGTCGTGGCCTTCGGCCTCGGCGTTCTGGTCGAGCAGGACCTGCTCGTCGGCGTCCAGCGTCTGGAACTTGCGGCAGTTGATGCCGTACTGCAAGCCCTCGACCGTGCGGCTGTAGTACCACCACTCGCCCTTGCGGACCGGCGGCGACAGATCGGTCTCCTGGATGCGGGCGACGATCTCGTCGTACAGCTTCGCCTGGAGCCCCTCGGTGTGACCGAGCGCCGCCTTCGTGTAGTCGTTCTCGGCCTCGAGGTAAGCCAGCACCTCCGGGTCCTCGCGGTCGCGGAGCCAGAACCAGGGGTCCACGCGGTCGTCGCCGTGGGCGGTCAGCGTCGTGGGTCGGGCCGGTGCGCGCGGCGCGGTCGCGGAGGTCGATTTGGACATGCCTTCAATGTGCCACGGCCGGTAGAGTCAGGCACATGCCTTCCCCCGCCGCTGGTCCGTCGCGCCGCGACGGCTGGCGTCTGCTGGGCGAAGCGGTCCGCAACCACCGGGGCTGGGTGATCGTCGGCGTACTCGCCGGATTGGTGTGGACGGCGGCCAAGGTCACGATCCCGACGCTCACGAAACACGCCGTCGACGGCGGCATCGTCAAGAACGATTCGGGCGCCCTGCTGATGTGGGCGCTGATCATCGTCGCCGTCGGGATCGTCTCGGCGGTGTGCACCGGCCTACGCCGTTACGCAGCATTCGGGATCGCGTACCGGGCCGAAACCGAACTGCGCGACCGGCTGTTCGCCCACCTACAGCGGCTGCACTTCGCGTTCCACGACCAGACCCAGACCGGCCAGCTCATGTCGCGGGCCGCGACCGACTTGCAGCAGATCAACGGGTTCGTCGTGCTGATCCCGATCACGATCTCGAACGCGCTGACCGTGGGCTCGGTCGCGGTGATCCTGCTGCTGATCAACGCCAAGTTGGCGATCCTCGCCCTCTTCGCGCTGCCCGCGTTGAACGTCTTCGCCCGCCGCTTCTCGTCGCAGATCCACCCGGTCTCCCTCGAGTTGCAGCAGCAGCTGGCGCGGGTGTCCGAGGTCGTCGAGGAGACGGTCACCGGAATCCGCGTCGTCAAGGGGTTCGGCGCCGAGCAACTGCAGGCCGACCGCCTGCGTGAGCGCACTGACCGCGTCTACGACCGCGCCATCACCGCCGCTCGCATCCGGGCCCGGTTCATGCCCCTCCTCGACTTCCTCCCCCTGCTCGGCCTGCTCGCCGTGCTTTGGTACGGCGGCCACCAGGTGATCGCCCACAAGCTCACCCTCGGTGGGCTGATCGCGTTCAACACGTACATCGTCATGCTGATCGTCCCGCTGCGGATGACCGGGATGCTCATCGCCCAGACCCAGCGGGCTGTCGCCGCCGCGCAGCGCATCCACGAGATCCTCGCCACCGCGCCGGCGATCACTGACTCACCGCGTGCGCGCCCGCTGCCGGTCGGCCGCGGCGCGCTGCGCTTCGAGGGCGTCTCGTTCGGCTACGTCCCCAACGCCGCCCATCCGGTGCTCGACGGCTTCGACCTGGTGTTGCGCCCTGGTGAAGCGGTCGCGTTGGTCGGCGCCACCGGATCGGGGAAGACCACGGTCGCCCGCCTGATCCCGCGCTTCTACGACGTGGACGGCGGGCGGGTGCTGCTCGACGGCGTCGACGTGCGCGAGCTCAAGCTGCGCGAGCTGCGCAAGACCGTCGGCATCGTGTTCGAGGACACGTTCCTCTTCTCCGACACCATCCGGGCCAACATCGCCTTCGCCCAACCGGACGCCAGTCAGGAGCGGGTTGAAGAAGCCGCCCGCCTGTCGGGCGCTCACGACTTCATCGAGTCACTGCCCGACGGGTACGAGACCCAGATCGGTGAGCGCGGCTTCTCGCTGTCGGGCGGCCAGCGGCAGCGCATCGCGCTGGCCCGGGCGATCATCGCCGACCCGCGCATCCTGATCCTCGACGACGCCACCTCGTCGGTCGACCCAACGAAGGAACACGAGATTCGCGCCGCGCTGGCCACGGTGATGGAGGGGCGCACGACACTCGTCATCGCCCACCGCCCGGCGACGATCGCGCTGGCCGACCGGGTGGTTCTCATGGACGAGGGCCGCGTCGTCGCCGAGGGAACGCACGAGGGGCTGCTGGCCACCAACGAGCGCTACCGCCAGGTGCTGGCTCAGGCCGAGGGCACCGAGGGCGGCGGCGGAGACGACGCGCCGGTACCGATCGTGAGCACGCCGTGAGGGGCGGCGGTGGCGGCATGTGGGGCGGCCTCGGCCTGACCGACGATGAGCGTCTGAACCGGGCCGACGCCGGCCGGGTCATGCGCCGGGCGTTCAAGATGCTGCGGCCCTACCGCGGTGAAGTGATCCTGGCCGTCGTCGTGATGGTCGGCTGGACGTCGGCCAGCCTGGCCGGGCCGTACCTCATCCGCTACGGCATCGACAACGGCTTGCGCCTCAAGCACCCCGACGGCGGCGCCCTCGATCGGGCCGCGATCGGTTACGCGTTCGTCGCCGTCGCCGCGCTCGTGCTGGCCCGCTTGCAGATCATGAAGGTGACGCAGGTCGGCGAGAAGTTCCTACGCGATCTGCGGGTGCGCGTGTTCGCCCACATCGAGTCGATGTCGATGGCGTTCTTCGACCGCGAGCAAACCGGCCGCCTTGTCGCCCGCATGACGTCGGACATCGACTCGGTGCAGGACCTCATCCAGCAGGGGCTCGTCGCCTTCGTCACCAATGCGCTGCTGTTGGCGTGCACCGTCGTGCTGCTGATCACGCTGTCGCCACCGCTTGCCGCGGTGTGCCTCGTCTCGCTGCCGATCGTGATCATTGCCAGCGTTCGGTTCCAGCGCAGCTCGAACAAGGCGTACCTCACCGTCCGCGATCGCATCGGCCAGACGCTCTCGACGTTCCAGGAGGGCATCTCCGGCGTGCGCGTGATCCAGGCCTTCGGCCGCGAGGACGTGCAGGAGCGGCGGTTCGCCCGCCACAACCGCGCCCAGCTCGATGCCAACGTGCACGCGGTCAAGCTGTCGGCCCGCTACTTCCCGCTCATCGAGTTCGCCGGCGTGTTCACGACCGCGGCGGTGATTCTCGTCGGCGGCCTGCTGTTCCACTCGGGGGGCGTGACGATCGGGACGATCTTCGCCTTCCTCCTCCTGCTGACCAACCTCTTCGAACCGGTGCAGCAGTTGAGCCAGATGTTCAACCTCGTGCAGTCGTCGGGCGCCGCACTGTCCAAGATCTTCGGGCTGCTCGATACGCGATCGAAGGTGGAGGAGCGGCCGGGCGCGGTCGACCTGCCCGACAGTGGCGTGCTCGAGGCCAAGAACGTGACGTTTGCCTACGACGGCCGCAAGAACGTGCTGCGCGACGTCGACCTGGTCGTCGCGCCGGGCGAGCGGCTCGCGCTGGTCGGTCCCACCGGCGCCGGCAAGTCGACGCTCGCCAAGCTGCTCGCCCGTCTCTACGACCCGACCGAGGGTTCGATCACCTTCGGCGGTGTCGACCTGCGCGACGCCACGTTGCACTCGCTGCGCAAGCGCATCGTCGTCGTGCCGCAGGAGGGCTACCTGTTCCAGGGGTCGATCGCCGACAACGTGCGCATCGGCCGCCCGGGCGCGACCGACGAGGAAGTGCACGAAGCGCTGCGGCTCATCGGCAGCGACGAGCGCTTTTCTTCATTACCCGAGGGACTGGATACCGAAGTGCGCGAGCGAGGCTCTCGCCTGTCGGCCGGCGAGCGCCAACTCGTTTCGCTGGCCCGCGCCGCGCTGGCCAATCCCGAGGTGCTGGTCCTCGACGAGGCGACGTCGAGCCTCGACCCCGGTACCGAAGCCGATGTCGAAGGGGCGATGGCCGCGCTGATGGAGGGTCGCACCGTTCTCGTCATCGCCCACCGCTTGTCCACCGCCGAGCGGGCCGACCGCGTGGCGGTGGTCGACGCCGGCGGCCTGGCCGAACTCGGCACCCACGACGAACTCGTCGACGCCGGCGGTCGCTACGCCGCGCTGTACAGCTCATGGAGCGGCGGCGCCGGCCAAGTCGCCTAGCTCTCGAGAGCTCGCGGAGTTCAGAGCTGGCGGAGGCGCTGCGTGTCGGCCGGCGTGTAAATGCAGATCACGTCGTGGAAGTAGCCGAGCGACTTGGCGGCGCCGAGCATGGCCGCGCCGGACAGGACCTCGGGCAGGTGCGACGTCAGCACCACGTACGGATGCCGCTCGGGTAACGCCGCCAGCAGGGCGCCGTTGGCGATCGCCTTCTTGAGGGTGTCGGTTCGCAGCAGTCCGGGCCGGCTGCCCTGCACGCTGCCCTTGTATTCGAACCAGATCGTGCGGCCGCTCGGCGCCGTCGCCACGCGGTCGATCTCGACGCCGACATCCTTGAGCACCAACCGCGACCCGATCTCGTAGCCGTAGTGGACGAGCAACTGGTCGCACTGCTCCGCGAACTGGCGACCCTGTATCCCCGACGACGCCTGGAAGTCAGTCATCGCGAAACAGCGGCTGGAACTGCAATTCGAGGTTTGTGACATCGGCCGCAACGGTGGCGTCGGTCCAGACCCGCAGGCCCGACGGATACACGTCGAGTCGCTTGTCCGAGAAATGCCGCATCCACAGCTCAGTCGCCCGGCCCCACTCCTCGTCGAGCAATGACTCGCGGATGTCGGCGAGAACCTCGGATGCAAAGAACGTTGACGGTGTTTTGGCAACGATCTCGAGTGCGATGACGCGATGCAGGACGTCGATGTCGTCGGCGACGAAAATCTGCGGGGGATCGCCGTGCAGCACTGCGTAGGCGTAGTCCACCGCCGTTCCTAGGCCAGGCGGGCGATGTCGCGTTCGGTCCAAAAGCCTTCCAGTGGGCGATGGTGCCCGCCGTGGGCGTATTCGGCGAGGCGCGCTTGGCCGGCGCCGTCGTACATCTCCATGGCGTCGAAGAACGCTTCAGGACCGGCCGCACGCAATGCGGTGTCGCCGGCGCCGCCGCGCGGCGGCAGGTGTGACGTGATGAAGACGAGCGGTATGCGGTCGCTCGGCGTGGTTTCTCGGTTGACCTTGTTCTGGATGACGTGGGCCCGGCCCAGGCACTTCCACAACGTGTCCGTGCGGATAAGCCCGCCGCGGGTGGTGGTGAACGCGCCGGTGATGTCGAACCACCACGGCCGCCCGTCGGCGTCGTTGGCGACGACGTTCACGGTGACACCCGTGCCTCGCACCTTGTGGTTCTTCTGGACCACCGTAAAGCCGGCCTCCTCGATGACGCGCAAAGCGATCGCCTGCGCCGTCTTGCCCTCGCGTGTCGCCCGGGCCTGGAAGTGCTCGGCGGGGTCAACCTCGGGTGGACCAGGCCCATCCATCGGCAGCGCAGCGAGCTGCGCATCGAGCTCCGGGCCGCGCCCTACCGTGGTGGCGCTGACGCGGCGATGGGCGATGTCGACGTAGCCAGCGTCGGTGTCATATCCGACCCAGCGGCGCCCCTGCGCCTTGGCGGCGACAAGCGTTGAGCCGGACCCCATGAACGGATCGAGAACGAGGTCGTCGTAATACGTGTAGAGATGGATGAACTGTTCGGGGAGCTTCACCGGGAACGGCGCTGGGTGCTCGACTCGCCGCGCACTCTCCGGCGGCATGTTCCAGAGGTCGAGCGTGGCATTCATGAACGCCTCGGGGGGCAGCGAGCTGACGTGCGGGTAGCCCTCGGCTTCACGACGCTGGGTCGAGACCGCTCGATCGAAGCGTCCTTTGCTGGCGATGATCACTCGTTCGGTGATGTCACGCAGGACTGGATTCGCCGCGCTCCGAAACGAACCCCAGGCGCAGTTGCCCGAGGCCCCCTCGCCCTTCTGCCAGATGACCTCGCCGCGCAGGAGCAGACGGAGGTCGTCTTGCAGGATGCGGATGACGTCAGCCGACAGGCTGCGATAGGGCTTGCGCCCAAGGTTGGCGACGTTGACTGCGATGCGGCCTCCCGGCTCGAGCACCCGCTTGCACTCGCCGAAGACGTCCCGCAGCATCGCGAGGAAGTCGAGATAGTCCGTGGGCACGCCACCCTGGCCGAGCGCGACCTCGTACTCCTTGCCGGCGAAGTACGGCGGAGACGTGACGACGAGTGCCACCGAGTTGTCGGGAAGGTGCGACATGTCGCGGGCGTCGCCGAGGATGCAGCCGTCGTGGGGGAGTTCCGGGGCGACCGCGATGGTCTCGTCGATGCTGAGTTCCGGCGATTCGAACCGCGCGTAGAAGTCGGAGGCGTCGTGGCTCTCGCGGCGGCCGACCCCGAATTTCGACGTCGACGTCCCGGTTGGCTTGCTGTCCACGATGCTCCTCTTGCTCTTGGCGGACGGTACCACCACCGAGTTACATGAATGTGGTTAAGAATATCGAACAGGTGTTTGTGCTACGCACGCCGGCCCGAGCGGAAGGTTCAGGCACGGGGGGTTGTTACTATCTACGTAGGGGAAATTACGCGAGTGCCCCATGGAGTTGAGCCAAACCGATGACCACCACTGATCTCGATCTCGGCCGATACAAGCTCGGTTGGGCCGACAGTGTCGACGACTACGTCTTCAGGCCGGCCAAGGGGCTGAACGAGGACATCGTCCGCGAGATCTCTTGGTGGAAGGGCGAGCCGGAGTGGATGACCAACTTCCGGCTGCGGGCGCTGAAGATCTTCGAGCGCAAGCCGATGGCGCCGTGGTTCTCGGTCAACATGCCGCAGCTCGACTTCCAGGACATCTACTACTACCTCAAGCCCACCGAAGGTCAGGTGAGCGAGTGGGAAGACCTGCCCGAGCAGATGCGGGTCACCTACGAGAAGCTCGGCATCCCCGAGGCCGAACGCAAGTACCTCGCCGGCGTCACGAGTCAGTACGACAGCGAAGTCGTGTACCACAAGAACAAGGAAGACCTCGAGCAACAGGGGATCCTGTTCACCGACATGGACTCCGCGCTGCGGGACTATCCGGACCTGGTCAAGAAGTACTTCGGCAAGCTCGTTCCGCCCGGTGACAACAAGTTCGCGGCGCTGAACTCCGCGGTGTGGAGCGGTGGCTCGTTCATCTATGTCCCGCCGGGTGTGAAGGTCGAGATGCCGCTACAGGCGTACTTCCGGATCAACTCCGACAACGCCGGCCAGTTCGAGCGCACGCTCATCATCGCCGACGAGGGCGCGCAGGTTCACTACATCGAAGGCTGTTCGGCGCCGGTGTACACGAACGACTCGCTGCACTCCGCGGTGGTCGAGCTCGTGGCGCACCCGAGCGCGCGCATCACGTACACGACCATCCAGAACTGGTCGCCGAACGTCTACAACCTGGTTACCAAGCGGGCGCGGGCCGAAGCCGAGGCGCACGTCGAGTGGATCGACGGCAACATCGGATCGAAGCTCACGATGAAGTACCCGTCGGTGTTCCTCGTCGGCCCCAAGGCGTCGGGTGAGGTGCTCTCTGTTGCCTACGCCGGTGCGGGTCAGCATCAGGACGCCGGCGCCAAGATGCACCACTTCGCACCGGAGACCACGTCGACGATCATCTCGAAGTCGATCGCCAAGGACGGCGGGCGCTCCGACTACCGCGGTCTCGTGCACGTGGCCGAGGGCGCCAAGAACGCCAAGAGCTTCGTGCGCTGCGACGCCCTGCTGCTCGACGACCACTCGATCTCCGGCACCAAGCCGTACATGGAGGTGCAGGAGCGGGACGCCCAGATCGGCCACGAGGCCACCGTCTCGAAGGTCGGCGACGAGCAGCTCTTCTACCTGATGAGCCGGGGCCTCAGCGAAGAGCAGGCCATGGGCATGATCGTTAACGGCTTCATCGAGCCGGTCACCCGAACGCTCCCCATGGAGTACGCGGTCGAGTGGAGCCGGCTCATCGAACTGCAAATGGAAGGCTCCATCGGCTAGACATCGGCCCGACATTTCTCCATAGGTGTCCGTCGATTCGCCCGACGAACACGCTGCGACCGGCCTGCAGATGGCCGGTCGCAGTCGCGTTAGGGCTCGGAAGGGTTAGACGCCCTCGTAGGCGACGGTGGCGACCCGCCAGTCGTTGTTGGTGACGGTGAGGTGGAGGCGGACGAGGCCGTCGTCGTAGCGGTACACGCAGTCGGCGCCGAGGTTGGCTGACGGGCTGACCGCGCAGTTCCGGAACTGAACCGGTTTGGCCGGCTTGGCGAACAGGGCGGCGACCGCCTCGGCCGTTGCCGCCTGGCCCGCCGCCTCGCGGTCACCGGCTTGCCACTGGAGGACGAGGTGGTCGATCGCGCCCTTCGGCGTCGTGAAGTGCAGCGTGGGCGGCGGCGGCGCCGTCGGTGCCACCGCGGACGTGGTGGTCGTGACCAGTGTGGGTAGCGCGGGCTTGCCGCCACCGCCGCACGCGACGAGTAGGGACGCGGCGGCGAAAAGAACGGCGAACTTCACGAGGCGCACCGATACAGTTTCGCCTCCGCAACCGGGCCGAAGGGGTGATGCGGACTGCGTTTGTACTGGGAAGTCGCCCGCCGCGCCTTCCGCCGCTACGCCACGTACCGCGGCGCCACGGTCGGCCGTATCTTCACCGGCTCGGTGTTCGGGTTCATCCGCGCCTACGTGATGGTGGCCGTCTACCGGTCGCGCGTCGACATCGGCGGGTTCGACGTCGTCGACGCGGTGACCTTCGCGTTCGTGAGCCAAGGCCTGCTCGCCGCCATCGAGGCGTTCGACACCGACGAGATCGCCCAGCGGATCCGCACCGGCGACATCGTCACCGACCTGTACCGACCACTGGACTTCCAGCGCTACTGGTTGTCGCAAGACCTGGGCCGGGCCACGTACCACGTGCTGGCGCGCGGCATCCCGCCCGTGCTGGCCGGCGCGCTGGTGTTTCATCTGCGCGTCTCGTCGTCGCCGACGGTGCTCGTCGCGTTCGTGCTCAGCGTCGTCCTTGCCGTCGTCGTGAACTTCGGAATGCGATTCATCGTCAACCTCATGGCGTTCTGGTTGGTCGACATCCGCGGACTGCTGCAAATGTTCACGCTGTCGGAGATGTTCTTCGCCGGGCTGATCGTGCCGATCACGTTCTTCCCGCACTGGCTCGAGACGCTCGCCCGCTTCCTGCCGTTCGCCGGTGTCCTGCAACTCCCGGTCGAGATCTTCCTGGGCAAGCACGTCGGTATCGAGCTCGTGGCGACGCTGGCGACACAGGTGGCCTGGGCGATCGCCCTGCTCGCCGCCGGCCGGGCGTTGGTCGCCGCCGCCACGAGGAAGGTGGTCGTCCAAGGTGGCTGAGCTGGCGGCGATCTACGTCCGGCTGGTCGGGGCCCGCATCCGCGGCGACCTCCAGTACCGCACGTCGTTCGTCCTGTTCATCACCAGCCAATTCCTCGTCGCGTTCCTCGACTTCCTCGCCATCGCGATCATCTTCAGCCACGTGCCGCGGTTGGCGGGCTGGTCGCTGGCCGAGGTGATGTTCCTCTACGGCGCGACCAACGTGAGTTTCAACCTGGCCGACGTGTTCATCAGCCCGGTGGAGACCCTGCCCGGCCGCGTCCGCATGGGAACGTTCGACGCGCTGCTGACCCGCCCGCTCGGCCCGCTCTTCCAGCTGGCGACCGAAGAGTTCGCCCTGCGCCGGGTGGGCAAGCTGATCCAAGGTGTCGTCATCCTCGTCCTCGCCATCACCCGTCTCCACGTCGAGTGGACCGCGGCGCGGGTCGGCCTGACGGCGGTCATGTTGATCGCCGGCGCCGTGATCTTCAGCGCGATCTGGATCGCGACCGCTGCGCTCAACATCTTCACCGTCGAGACCACGCAGTTCGGGAACGCCTTCACCTACGGCGGCAACTTCCTGTCGCAGTACCCGATCGACGTGTACGGCGTGTGGCTCCGCCGGGTGTTCGCCTATCTGCTCCCGATCGCGTTCGTGAACTACTTCCCGGCGCTGTACATCCTCGGTCGAGAGTCGTCGCTCGGTGTTCTCGCGCTGCGGTTCGCATCACCGTTCGTCGCGCTCGCCACCGCGCTGGTCGCCGCCGCGATCTGGCGCTTCGCCATCCGTCATTATCGGAGCACGGGATCATGACCGGCCCGCTCATCGAGCTCACCGACGTCGAGAAGACGTTCGTCGTGCGGCGGCGCGCCGGGCGGTTGCGCCGGGTTCGCACCGAGGTGCCCGCCGTCGCCGGGATCAGCTTCTCGGTCCCCGCGGGAGCGATGGTCGGCTACATCGGCCCCAACGGCGCCGGCAAGTCGACGACGATCAAGATGCTCACCGGCATCCTCGTCCCGAGCGGCGGTGCGCTGCGCGTGGCCGGCGTCGACCCGCAACGCCGTCGCGTGGAACTGGCCCGGCGTATCGGCGTGGTGTTCGGCCAACGCACCCAGCTGTGGTGGGACCTGCCGCTGCGCGACTCCTTCGAGCTGCTGCGGCACATCTACCGCGTGCCGGCTGACCGGCACCGCGCCAACGTCAACGCGTTCGTCGAGTTGCTCGACTTGGGTGCGCTCCTCGACACGCCGGTGCGCCAGCTGTCGTTGGGTCAGCGGATGCGAGGCGACCTCACCGCCGCGCTCCTGCATGATCCCGAGATCGTCTTCCTCGACGAGCCGACCATCGGCCTCGACATCGTCAGCAAGGTCGCGGTGCGCGACTTCCTCGCCGAGATCAACCGCGAGCGGGGGACGACGGTGCTCCTCACGACCCATGACCTGGCCGACATCGAGCGGCTGTGCCCGCGCATCTTGATCATCGACCACGGCCGGGTCATCTACGACGGCTTGGTCGACGCGGTGAAGGAGCGGCTCGGCGGTGAGCGCACCCTCGTCGTCGACCTCGAGGAAGAGGCGGCGCCGCTCGACATCGCGGGCGCGCGCGTCTTCCGCGTCGAAGGCCGCCGTCAGTGGTTGCGCTTCGATCGCGACGAGACGACGGCGGCGCGCCTCGTCGCTGAGGTGGCGGCGCAAGCGGCGCTCGTCGACCTGGCCGTCGAGGAGCCCGATATCGAGGAGGTCGTGCGCCGCATCTACGTAGAGGGCATGTAATGGCATCCTTTTCCGAATGCCGATGCGCGAAGACTGCCGGTTCTACGAGAGCCGCACGTACAACTCGGGGGAGGTCGTGCGGATGTGCCGCCTCGACCTCGCGCCCGACGCGCCGTGGAAGTGCCCGGACAATTGCCCCAAGTTCGCTCGACGCACGTTCGACGCCGGCTGGACCGTCGCCCCGCTCGTGCCTACGCCCGTGCCGCCGGCCCCGCCCGAGGTCGGCGACGGCGCCTCCGAGTTGCTGGACGCGGCCGAGGACATCATCAACGCCATCGGGCCCGACGTGCTCAAAGACATCAAGCGCCAGCGTGAAGGCCGCAAGAATCCGATCGCCCGGGGCGCCAACAAGCTGCGGAAGAAGCGGAAGAAGCGCTAGGTAGACTGAGCGCCTTATGCGTGGGCAGTGGTGGATTCCCGTAATTGCGATCGTCCTGGGCACCGGCCTGGCCATCGCGATCGACAAGCTGCCGGGCGGCGGCGGTCACAGCGACGTGAAGCTCGACCTGTCGCAGCACGCCACCACCGCACCGCCCACCAGCATCGAGGACACGACCACCACGTTCTTCGAAGAGACCACCACGATCCCCGACATCGCGCAGTTCGCGGCACCTGACTCGAGCGGCTCGACGAGTGCCAAGGCGCCGAGTCATTCGACCACCGGCACGACGCGGCGCAGCGGCGGCGGGGGCGGCGGCAACGGCGGCGGGACCGGAACCACGACCGCGACCACGGCGCCCAGCACGCCGCAGACGACGGCGGCCGGCGATCCCGGCAGCAAGGAGTGGTGCGACAAGCAGCCTCCCGGCTCGAGCGCGTACGAGTACTGCCACAACCGGTACGGCGGTGGCAGCGGCGGCACGACCGACACGTCACGGCCCAAGAAGACCAGCACCACCGAAGATCCCGACGCGTAGTTGACCCGGCTTCGTTACCGGATCGTCGACGTCTTTTCGGCGCGACCGCTCAGTGGCAACGCGCTCTGCGTCGTCCTCGATCCCTGTCCCGAGTCGCTGATGCAGGCCGTCGCGCGCGAGGCGAACCTGAGCGAGACCACGTTTCCCGTGATAACCGCCGACGACGCGTATGACGTGCGGATCTTCGCGCCGGGCATGGAGTTGCCGTTCGCCGGTCACCCGTCGATCGGCACCGCGTGGACCCTCGGCCCGCGGGCGTGGACCCAGACGAGTGCCGGGGCCACCGTCGTGGTTGAGGCCGACGCTGACGGCGCGGTGATGACGCAACCGGATGCAGAGTTCACCGACGTCGATCCCCAATCGCTCGTCGATGCCCTCGGGCTACCCGGTAGCGACGCGGCGGCGACTGCGGTGGTGGGCGGCATGTCGTTCACGATCGTCGCTACCCAGGCGCCGATCGACGCGCTGCAACCGCGCATGGCTGACCTGGCGACGGCGGCGAGCGCTGCCGGCGGCGTCGGCGTGGCGACCGTTCGGCGGTTGAGCGACACCGAGCTGCACGTGCGGGTGTTCGTTCCAGGCGCGGGTGTGCCCGAAGATCCGGGCACCGGATCGGCCGCCGGCCCGATCGGCGTGTTCGCCCGCAAGGTGTGGGGAACGGCCGCTGACGTGACCATCGCCCAGGGCGCCGAGATCGGCCGTCCGTGCCGCATCGACGTGCACGCCGAGCTGGGCGGGGTGCGGGTCGGGGGCCGGGTTTCTGGTTGTGCCGAGGGCACCTTTACGCTGTAGCCGAATCACCATGCCGACCCTCACTCACTTCGGAGCCGACCAGGCCGCCCGTCCGCCGGACGCCGAGCGGTTCGCGGCGGCCGCGCTGCCCACCGAAGAGGAGGAAGTGTGGCGGTACAGCCGCATCGACGACCTAGACCTCGATCGGTACCGGCCGGCGACTGGCAGCGGCGGCGCCGCGGGTAGCCCGGTCGCCGACATCCTGCGCACGGTTGGTGCGCGGTCCGGCACGATCGTCATGACGAACGGTGGCGTGGCCGAGTCGCACCTCGACGAGGGCCTGGCCGCCAAGGGCGTGCGGCTCGAGATCGCCGACCCGGCGGGCGCCGACTGGGCGCCGCCCGAGGTCGACGACGCATTCGTCACGCTGAACGCCGCCTTCGCCGCGCAGCCGGTGCTGCTCGATGTGCCCGCCGGCGTCGTCGTCGAGCAACCGATTGTTGTCGCCACGTGGATCGACGGCGACGGCACGATTGTGTTCCCGCGCCTCGTTGTGCGCGCGGGTGAGCAGAGCCAGGTGACGGTGCTCGAATACGCGGCGTCGGCCGACATCGACGCGCTGGTCATCCCCGTCACCGAGCTGCACGTCGCGCCCGCGGCCAACGTTCGTCACGTGTCGGTGCAGGACCTCGGCCGTCGCATGTGGCAGCTCGGCTACGTAACGAGCCGCGTGGAGCGCGACGGTTTCCTCGAGTCCGCTGCCGTTGCGCTCGGCGGCGATTATGCGCGCCTGCGCACCGATGCGCGTGTCGTGGGCCAGGGCGCGTCGTCGAACCTGCTGGCCGTGTACTTCGGGACCGGTACGCAGATGCACGACTTCCGCACGTTGCAGGACCACAACGCGCCGCGCACGACGAGCGATCTGCTGTTCAAGGGCGCCGTCGGCGATGAGTCGAGCTCGGTGTACACCGGCCTGATTCGCGTCCGGCCCGGTGCGAGCGGCACCAATGCGTTCCAGACCAATCGCAACCTGGTGCTGAGCCAAGGCGCCCACGCCGAGTCGGTACCGAACCTCGAGATCGAGGAGAACGACGTCCGGTGCAGCCATGCATCGGCGATCGGGCCGGTCGACGAGGAGCAGCGTTACTACCTCGAGTCCCGCGGCATTCCCACCGACGTTGCCGAGCGGTTGATCGTCCTCGGCTTCTTCGACGAGATCATCGATCGCACTGCGATCGCCGCCCTGCGCCCGTTGTTGCGCGACGCGGTCGTCACCAAGCTGGAGAGCGCGAAACGGTGAGCGAGTTTCGGTTGTGCTCGGTGAACGAGCTGGAGCCTGGGGCCGCCAAGCGGTTCGACATCGACGGGCACCGCATCGCGCTCGTGCGCATCGGCGACGACTTCTACGCGATCGGCGACCGATGCAGCCACGAGGACTTCTCACTGAGCGAGGGCGAAGTCATCACCGAGGAGTGCGAGATCGAGTGCTGGAAACACGGGAGCACGTTCTCGCTGACCACCGGAGAGCCGCAGTCCCTGCCGGCCGTCAAGCCGGTGCCCGTGTACGAGGTGTTCGTGAAGGCTGACGACGTGATCGTGAAGGTGTCATGACGGTCCTCGAGATCCGCGATCTACAGGCGCGGGTGCCGGGCCGCGACATCCTCCGCGGCATCGACCTGACCGTCGCCAGCGGCGAGGTCCACGCAGTGATGGGACCGAACGGCTCGGGCAAGAGCACGCTGTCGCACGTCCTGATGGGCCGACAGGGTTACGAGGTCACCGGTGGCTCGGTCACGCTCGACGGCCAGGACCTGCTGGCCATGACGACGTGGGAACGGGCCCAGGCGGGGCTGTTCCTCTCGATGCAGTACCCGATCGAAGTGCCGGGCGTCAGCCTGGTCGACGCGCTCGAGGCCGCGTTCACCGCGTCGCCGGATCGCGACCCGGCCGACGTGCGCGAGCTGGTGACGGCCGAGGCCGGCCGCATCGGCTTCGAGACGCGGTTCCTGTCGCGGCCGCTCAACGTCGACTTGTCGGGTGGCGAACGCAAGCGCAACGAGACGCTGCAGCTCGGCGTGCTGCGCCCGCGCATCGCGGTGCTCGACGAGATCGACTCTGGGCTCGACATCGACGCGCTCCGCGCTGTCGCCCGTCGCATCGAGGCGGCGACCACCGAGGACAACCTCGGCGTGCTGGCGATCACGCACTACAGCCGGTTGCTGCACGAGCTCAAGCCCGACGTCGTTCACGTGCTGTCCGGCGGCCGCATCGTCGCCACCGGCAGTCCCGAGCTGGCGGCCGAACTCGAAGAGACCGGCTACGGCCCTTACGGCGGCGACCCCGACGACACCCCGGCGGCGCCCGAGCTCTAAGGCGGGGGCGGCGGCGTGCTGGAGGTCGTCGTGTTGTTGTTGAACGGGAAGCCCATCGTCGTCGGCGGGCTCGTCGTGGTGGTCTCCGGCACCGAACTGGGTGGCGCGCCGTTGGGCGCCGGCTCGTTGAACGGGACCGGCGCGGCCTTGCCGTTCAGCACGTAGACCGGCGTGTCCTTCGGTAGGTGCGACGGCAGCCACTCGGCAGCGGAGAGCGGTACGCGCACGCAGCCGTGGGACGCCGGGTAGGTCGGCACCGATGTCGCACCGTGGATCGCGATGCCGCCGTTGAAGAACAGCGGGTTGTACAGCTTGCCCAGGCGACTCGTGTGCCAGCCCTTCACGCGCCACGTGATCCGGAACGACCCGCCGGGCGTCACCGCGTAGGCGCATTCGCCGTCGACGCAGTAGCGCTTGCCACTGCCCGTCGACACCGGGATGATCCGGTAGAGGGCGTCGCCCTCGAACAGGTAGAGGATTTGGCGGGTGATGTCGACCTCGACCCGCTTGGCGCCGCCGCCGGGGACCATGGCGGGCGGTGTCGACGCAATCTTGAGCCGCTCGAACACGTCGTCGGTCGCCCGACCGGTACGGGCCAAGCGTTCGACCTTCTGGAAGGCGATCACGGCGTTGACCGTCATGCTGTCGAAGTAGCCGTCGACCGCGCCGACGTCGTAGTGCATCTCGGCCAGTCGTTGCTCGAGGGTCTGCACCTCTGGACCGCGAGCGCCGCGGCCCAGGCCGGGCAGGGGCGGTGCCGCCTTCGCCGTCGTGGGCGGGATCGTGGTCGCGGTGGTCGTGGTCGTCGACTCAGTGGTGGTTGTGGGCGCCGCCGCGGCGGTCCGCGTCATGCGAGGGTCGTCGTGGCTGCACGCGGTGAGGCCGAGCACGAGCGCGCCGGCCACCGCCACCCATCGTCGAGAGACCGCCGTCCACTTCATTTGGCTGACAAGTATGACGGACGCCGCGCCGCCATCGTTACGATCCCTTCCCTATGCCGGCATCGGTCGACGCGTTCCTTGACATCCTGCTGAGTCCCGATCTCGTGGAGATGGTCGTGCGGTCGACCGGCCCCGACGCGTATGAGGCGCTCGCGGTCGACGGTTCGGTGGCGTTCAACCGCGTCGATGGCGCGCTCACCGTCGACGCTGTTACTGGTCGTAATCCGCTGGCCGATCAGGCCGTCGACCGTTTCGTGGGCGCGGACCTCGAGCAGTCGCACCGTTATCCGGATCGCACGGCGAACAGCTACCCGCACGCGTACGAGGTCGTCGCCCAGGTATTCGACCACCCGTGCGCGCCCGACCTCTGCGTCATCCACACCGCCGGGCACAACTGGGAGGACCAGGGTGGCCACCGAGGCGAGCACGGATCGCTCGACGTCGTGCAGGCGCGGGCGCCGTTCATCATCGCCGGCCGCGGCGTGCAGCGGCTGGGCTTCGTCGACCGGGCCTGCCGCTTGATCGACGTGGCGCCGACGATCGCCGAGCTGCTCGGTGCCGGTCCCATGCTGGGCGCCGACGGCGTGCCGCGCCTCGACGTGCTCGACGACGGCACGCGGCCGGATCACGTCGTTGGCTTCCTGTTCGACGGCGCCAACCCGAACGTGTTGTACGCCATGGCCGAGGCGGGCGACGCGCCCAATGTGGCCCGGCTCATCGAGATGGGAACCGCCTTTCGTTACGGCGCGATGAGCTCGTTGCCGACGGTCACCTTGGCGAACCACACCGCGATCCTCACGGGCGCCCATCCCGGCCATCACGGCATCCTCCACAACGCGTGGTACGACCGGGCGCGCCGCGAGCAGGTCATCACCAACTCGCCCGCAACGTGGGCCGGCGCGCGCGATTGGTTGTGGCCCACGGTCAATACACTCCACGAGGCCGTCCTCGGTTCCCGCGACGACGCGTTCAGCGCGTCGGTCAACGAGCCGACCGACCGCGGGGCGAGCTGGTCGACGTTCGACGAGATCCGGTCCGGCTCGTATCAGCGCCCGGACTTGCCGCCCGAGTTGCCCAACGCGACCGAGCGGTTCGTACGTCCGGTCAAGGAGTACCGGTGGTCGTCGAAGGTCGATCACATCGGAATGGAGCACGCGGTGCGGCTCGTGAGCGGTGACGCCATGCCCACGTTTCTGTGGGTCAACTTCACGCTGACCGATGCCGCGTTCCACGAGGGCGGGCCCCATTCGGAGATCGCCGCCGCGTCGGTACGCGACACCGACGCCCGCCTGGGCCGCATCCTCGACGCCGTCGACGCCGCCGGTCGTATGGACCGCACCGCGTTCGTGCTCGTGGCCGATCACGGCATGGAGGAGACCAACCCGGCGTGCACCGGTGACTGGGGCGTGGCCCTACGTGACGCGGGGCTCCGGTTCCGGGACGAGGCCTACGGGTTCCTCTATCTGGATGGGTGAGATCGCGTCGGGACCCACGTCGCCGAGATCGGCGAACAGGTGCGGGCGCTTGGTCCAGATGTAAGCGAGCACCGCGAGCATGAGGCCGCACGCGACCGCAGTTGTGTGGCCGAGGCCGACGCGGTCGCCGAACCAGCCCTGGATCACACCGCCGATCGGGAACAGCCCGCCGAGGGACACGAGGAAGATCGACAGCACGCGACCGCGCACCTCGGCCGGCGCGCGCAGCTGCACCGTCGTCTGGAGCCCGGCCAGGATGCCGATGTACAGCGAGCCGACGACGGCGAGGGCGACGGCGGCCGTCGCCACGTTGGGCGCGTAGCCGTAGAACACGAGCGCGATCGGCGTGGCGACCAGGTCGAACAACAGCAGGTTGCGCCGGCTGTAGCGGTGCGCCAGTTCGGCGACGACGAGGGCGCCGATCACCGCGCCAATGCCCTGCGCGGTCGTGAGGACGCCCGTCGCTCGGGCCACGGCCTTGTCGGTGCCGTCGGTCAGCTCGAGGGCGCGCGCCGAAATCAGCGCGATGAAGGGGGCGGCGAGGAAGGCGGCGATGGCCATGAGCATGATCGCCGACCGGCAGCCCGGTTCCGCGTTGGCGGCGCGCGCGCCGTCGGCGATGCGGCGCCAGATCCGCTCGACGACAGGCGGCGGGCGGTGCGGCACGCGCACGAGCAACATGGCGATGATCACCGCGCCGAACGACAGCGCGTTGAGTGCGAACGCCCACTGATACCCCCACAGCGCGATCGTCCCGGCGGCCAGTGTCGGTCCGATCACGCGTCCGAGGTTCCATTGCGCGGCGGTGAGCGACGCGGCCGCGAGTAGATCTTCGTGCGGCACGAGGTCGGGCAGCAGCGCCTGGTTGAACGGCAGCCGCAGCGCGACGAGTGACCCGCCCACCGCGACGATCCCGGTGACCAGGCCCGGCGTGGCCCGGCCGCTGACAACGAGGATCGCCAGCGCGGTGGCGACGGCTGCTTCGCAGATGGTGGCGACGATCAGGAAGATGCGCCGGTTGAGCCGGTCGGCCAGCGCGCCGCCGATGGGCGACAGGATCCCCTGCGGGAGGAAGCCGGCGACGAAGGCCAACGCGGCCCACGCGCGCTGGTGCGTCGTCGCCGCGACGTAGGAGCCGACCGCCACCGTCTGCATCCACGAGCCGGTGTTCGAGATCATCCCCGACGTCCACACCAGCGCGTAGTCGCGGTGGCGCAGTGGACGCAGCGAGGCGGGCATCACGTCATTCTGGAGGCAATAGCTCGCCTATTAGGCGAGCTATTGCCTCGAGAACGCGCTCCTCTCGGCGATGAGGGCGCGGTAGCGCATGAGCTGACGAGGCATCGAGAAGGCGAGGGCGCCGACGAGGCGGCCGTCGCGTCCGAAGCCGGCGACGAACTTGCGATCGGCGATCGATCCTTCGAAGACCTCGAAGTCGTCGGTGGGCGCGGCGACGCCGACGAACTGGATCTTTACGTCGTACTGGTCGGACCAGAAGTAGGGGACCGGCGCGAACGGCTCGCGGGCGCCGAGCAACGAGTGGGCGGCGACCTCGGCCTGCTCGGCCGCGTTGGTCCAGTGCTCGACGCGCATGAGCTCACCGTCGAACAGCGCGTTGGGCCACCGGGCGATGTCGCCGGCGGCCACCACCCGATCGTCGCCGCCGAGGGCGCGGCACGTCTCGTCGCACACGACGCCGTTGTCGAGGGTCAGGCCCGAGGCTTCGAGCCACGCGGTGTTGGGCGTGACGCCGATACCGACCACGACAATGTCGGCGTCCAGGGCGGCCGCACTCGTCACGGAGTCGCCGAAGCGCAACGTCACGCCTTGCTCGGCGTGGATCGCGGCCAGCGCGTCGCCGATCGGTTCGGGGAACACGCGAGCGAGGGGCCGGGGGAGGACCTCGACGATCGTGACGTCGCAGCCGAGTTCGGCGGCGGTCGACGCCACCTCGGAGCCGATGAATCCGGCGCCGATCACGGTGACCTTGGCGCCCGGCGTGAGCGAGGCCTGGAGCCGGCGCGAGTCGTCCAGCGTCCGGAGCAGGAGCGCGTCCTCGAAACCCGGCAATGTCCGCGGCGACGCGCCGGTCGCCAGCACCAGCCCGTCGTAGGCGAGCGTGCCGCCGTCGGCGAGGGTCAGGGCGCGTGCGGCGACGTCGAGCGCGACCGCGGCGACACCCAGACGGAGGTCGGCGTCGAAGCCGTCTTCGATCCGCAGCCACACCTTGTCCATGTCCCACTTGCCGGACAGGTACTGCTTCGAGAGCGGCGGCCGGTCGTACGGCGGGTGCGATTCGTCGCCGAGGAGGATCAGGTCACCGGTGAACCCGTCACGGCGCAAGGTCTCGGCGGCGCGCAGGCCGGCCAGCCCGGCGCCGACGACGACGATGCGGTCCACTCGCGCGGGTTACGCGGATGCGGCTTCGTCGAGGCCCTGGGCGAGGGTGTTCCAGGAGAGGGTCGCGCACTTGATGCGCACCGGGAACTTCACGACGCCTTGCAGCGCGGCGAGGTCGCCGAGCTTGATTTCGGGATCGACGGGCTCGGGCTCGCCGTCGTCGCCTTCGAGGCGCGACTCGTGGATCGACATCATCCCCTTGAAGGCCCGGATGAGAGCGCGGGCCTCTTCGACGGTCTTGCCCTTCACGGCGGCCGACATCATCGAGGCCGAGGACTGCGAGATGGAGCAGCCCTGGCCCGTGATCTTGACGTCGACGACCTGATCGCCTTCGACGAGGAGGTAGACGACGATCTCGTCGCCGCACAGCGGGTTGAAGCCCTCGACGCGCTGGGCGGGCGGCGCGGGGAGCTCACCGCGGTTTCGCGGGTTGCGATAGTGATCGAGGATGATCTCGCGGTAGAGGTCCTCAAGTCCGGGCATGGCGGTGGAACCCTACTTTCGTGTGTCGCCGAGGAAGAACTCGCCGGTGTGGGCGAGGGCGTCGGCGAGCGAGTCGATGTCGGCCTCGTCGTTGTAGATGTAGAACGAAGCGCGCGCGGTGGCGCCGACGCCCAGGCGCCGCATCAGCGGCTTGGCGCAGTGGTGGCCGGCTCGTACGCAGACCGCCCGCTCGTCGAGCACCTGGCTGATGTCGTGCGGGTGGATCCCCTTGTACGAGAACGAGATCACGCCGCCTCGGTCGTCGGGGCTGGCCGGGCCGTACAGCGTCAGCTCGTCGCCCAACCGGTCGGGTAGGGCGCGCAGCGCGTAGGCGGTGAGCTCGCGCTCGTGCGCCCGCACGCGGTCCATGCCGAGGTCGGTGAGGTAGTCGACGGCGGCGCCCAGGCCGATGATCTCGGCGATCGGCGGCGTGCCCGCTTCGAATTTCCACGGCAACTCGGTGGGGGTGAAGCCGTCGATGCGGACGTCGCTGATCATCTCGCCGCCCCCGAGGAACGGCGGCATGGCCTCGAGCAGTTCGGCCCGGCCCCACAGGCAACCGATGCCGGTTGGGCCGAGCATCTTGTGGCCGGTGAAGCCGACGAAGTCGGCGCCAAGGGCGGCCACGTCGGTCGTGTTGTGCGGGACGTACTGCGCGGCGTCGACCAGCACGACGGCGCCGGCGGCATGCGCCGCGTCAGCGATTCGCCGCACCGGGTTCAGCGTGCCGAGGACGTTGGACATGGCGGCGACGCCGACCAGCTTGACGCCTTCAACCATCCGGGCCAGATCAGTCAGATCCAGTTGGTAGTCGTCGTCGAAGTCGAGCCAGCGCAGTTCGATGCCGCGCTCGTCGCGCAGCATGAGCCAGGGCACGACGTTGGCGTGGTGCTCCATCATCGTGAGCAGAACGGCGTCGCCCTCGCGCAGGTTGTGCCGGCCCCACGAGTAGGCGACGAGGTTGATCATCTCGGTGACGTTCTTGCCGAAGAGGATCTCGCGCGCCGCGCCAGCGCCGACAAACCGGGCGACCTTGGCGCGGGCGTCTTCCATGCGCGCCGTGGCCTCCTCGGCGATGGCGTACACGCCGCGGTGCACGTTGGCGTACGTCGTCTCGTACACCTCGTTCATTACATCGAGAACCGCTTGCGGCTTCTGCGATGACGACGCCGAGTCGAGATACACGAGCCGGCGGCCGTGGACCTCGACGTCGAGGATCGGGAAGTCCTTCTTGACGGCGGCGACGTCGAACGTCATGGGGGCACTCACGCTTCTGGGCGGCTCGGCCGCCATGCGTCGTAGCCGTCGACCTCGAGACGCTTGGCCAGCTCGGGCCCGCCGCTGTCGACGATGCGGCCGTCGATGAGGATGTGCACGCGATCGGGCTTCAGCTCGTCGAGGATTCGTTGGTAGTGCGTGATGAGCAACACGCCGAGTTCGGGTCGGGTGCGCTGCACCTCGCGCACGCCGTTGGCCACCACGCGGAGAGCGTCGATGTCGAGGCCGGAGTCGGTCTCGTCGAGAATCGCGACTTCGGGCTCGAGGATCGCCATCTGGAGCACCTCGTTGCGCTTCTTCTCGCCACCCGAGAAACCTTCGTTGAGATAGCGGTCGCCGAAGCTCGGGTCCATGCCGAGGCGTTCCATCCACTCCATGATCGTGAGCCGGAGTTCGAGCACCGACAGGTCGATGCCCTTGCGCGCCGAGAGCGCCTGGCGGAGGAACTGCACGACGGGGACGCCGGGGATCTCCTCGGGATATTGGAACGCGAGGAAGATGCCGGCTTTGCCGCGGATGTCGGTGGGCCAGTCGGTGATGTCCTCACCCTTGAACAGGATGCGGCCCTTGGTGATTTCGTAGTCGGGGCTGGCGAGGAGCGTGTTGGCCAGCGTGGACTTGCCCGAACCGTTCGGACCCATGAGCGCGTGCACTTCGCCCTCGCCGACGACGAGATCGATGCCCTTCAAAATGGGCGCGCCATCCACGGCGACGTGGAGGTCTTCGATCTGGAACAGTGGCGTTCCCACGGGCCAAGTCTATTTCCCCTACGGCGGTAGGGGAAATGTGCGGACACAAGGGGGTAGACGCATGCAACGCGGCTTTCCGGACTCGATGAGCGGGATCACGCCGGCCTGGCTTTCCGACGTCCTCGGGGCGTCGGTTCGTTCGATCGAGGCGCAGACGATCGGCGAGGGCGTCGGTATCCTCGGCGAGCTGGCCCGGCTCACGATCGACTACGACGACGGGGCCTCGGGCCCACGGTCGGTCGTCGCCAAGATCCAGTCGCCCTACGCCGAGAACCGGGCGGTGGCCACGCACTTTCGCTTCTACGAGCGCGAGGTGCGCTTCTATCAAGAGCTGGCGACGAGCGCGGCCGCGGGTATCGGCCTGCCGACGTGCCACTTCGCCGACATCGATCTCGAACAGGCCGAGTTCGTGTTGATCCTCGAGGACCTGGGTGACGGGCGTTTCGGCGATCAAGTCGCCGGGCTCGACTTGGCGGACGCTCGCGTCGCCCTCGAGGGATTGGCCGGGTTCCATGCGACCTTCTGGGGTGATCCCAAGCTCGAGAAGCTCGAGTGGCTGCTTCCGGTCAGCCACCCGATCAACAAGTCGGCCCAGGACCGGTATCAAGCGTTGTGGCCGCTGTTCATCGAGCGCTTCGGGCACCTGTTGTCCGACGAGGCGCGGGCCGTCGGCGAGCGGATGGGCGACCAGTTCCATGGCGTGCTCGACCGTCTGGTCGCGCCGCCGTTGACCGCCGGCCACGGCGACTTCCGCGGCGACAACCTCGTGTTCGATCGCCCGGGTCATCCCGGCGTCTCGGTGTGCGACTTCCAAATCGTCGGCCAGGGTCACGGGGGCGCGTTCGACGTGGCCTACTTCATCGGCGGCAGCCTCGACGACGAGGTGCGCCGCGGCCATCTCGACTCGCTGCTCCGGGAGTACCACGAGAGCCTGTGCCGTCGCGGCGTCACCGGGTACGACTACGACGCACTCGTCTCCGACATGCGGCTCGGCGCGCTGATTTGTCTGCTCTATCCCGTCAACGCCGCCGACCTCGATCTGGCCAACGAACGCGGTGTCCGCCTCATGGAACGGATGACGCACGGGTACTTCGGGCTGGCCCTTGATTTGGAGGCGGTCTCTGCGCTGTAAGTTCCGCGTGACATGACCGACCCGTGGAACTTCGAGGGCGAGAGCACGTCGCTGACCCAGGTCGGCGGCACGCTCACCCTCGTCGAGGGTTCGTCGTTCTGCATCTCGGGCCGCTCCGGCGACATGACGTTGGGTTCGCCCCACGGTCTCTTCTTCCAGGACACCCGTTTCCTGTCGCGTTTCCAACTCGAGGTCAACGAGTTGCCGCCCGAGCCGCTGGCCGCCGCCATCACCGAGCCATTCAGCGCGGTCATTGCGGCGCGCACCAAGCCCTCACCGGGCAAGGCGGACAGTCACTTGATGCTGTTCCGCAGCCGCTGGATCGGGCGGGGGATGCGCGAGGACATCGAAGTCCGCAACTTCGGCGACGAGCCGGCGTACTGCTCGCTCTCGATCACCGTCGACGCCGACTTCGCCAACCTGTTCGAGGTCAAGGAGGGACGGGCGACGGCGCCGGGCGACCGCAACGTCGAAGCGAGTGCGCACGCCATGACCTTCCGCGTGCAACGGGGCACGGTTCGGCGCGGGGTCCATCTCGAGTTCGGCGAGGGCGCGATCATCGCCGGCGACCGCATCACCTTCGAAGTGATCGTCCCCGCCCACGGCCGTTGGGCGACGTGCGTGCAGGTGTCGCCCATCATCGACGAGACGCCGATCGAGCCGCGCTACAAGTGCGGCGAGCCGGTCGACCGATCGACGCCGGCGCAGCGTCTCGACCGGTGGCGCCAACAGATACCGATCCTCGAGACCGATCACGAGGCCCTCCGCGAGGTCGTTGTCCGCAGCGCCGAGGATCTCGGCGCGCTCCGCATCTTCGATCCCGACCATCCCGAGCGGGCCGTCATCGCCGCCGGCGCGCCGTGGTTCATGACGTTGTTCGGCCGCGACTCGTTGATCACGTCGTGGTTCGCGCTCATCGTCGACCCCGACCTCGCCCTCGGCGTCTTGCAGACCCTGGCCCGGTTCCAGGGCGACAAGGTCGATCCGCGCAACGACGAGGAGCCCGGCCGCATCCTGCACGAGATGCGCTTCGGCGAGTCGGCCACGCTGTCGCTTGGGAGCGGGCGCATTTACTACGGCACCGCCGACGCCACGCCGCTGTTCGTCATGCTGCTCGGCGAGCTGCGCCGCTGGGGGCTGGCGCGCGAGGCAGTCGACCAGTTGTTGCCGCATGCCGACCGCGCCCTCGAGTGGATCGAGAAGTTCGGCGACCGCGACCAGGACGGCTACGTCGAGTACCAACGGTCGTCCGACCGCGGCCTGCAGAACCAGGGGTGGAAGGACTCGTGGGACGGCATCCGCTTCGCTAACGGTGACATCCCGCGCGCGCCGATCGCGCTGTGCGAAGTGCAGGCCTATACCTACTCGGCGTACCTGGCCCGGCTGCACTTCGCGACCGAAGTCGGTGACATGCAGACCGCCGCCCTCTACCGCGACAAGGCGGCCGAGCTGAAGCGGCGGTTCAACGACGACTTCTGGCTGCCGGACAAGGGGTGGTTTGCGGTCGGGCTCGACAGCGACAAGCGGCCGATCGACTCGCTCACCTCCAACATGGGCCATCTGCTGTGGGCCGGCATCGTCGAGCCCGAGCTGGCGGCGGAAGTTGCGGACCGTCTCGTGAGCCCCGAACTCTTTACCGGTTGGGGCATCCGCACGCTCGGCCGCAACATGGGCGGCTACAACCCGATCAGCTACCACTGCGGATCGGTGTGGCCGCACGACAACGCCATCGCCGCCGCCGGGCTCATGCGGTACGGGTTCGTCGAGCAGGCCCAGCAAGTCATGATGGCGATGATCGACGCGTCGATGAGCCAGGGCGCGCGGCTGCCGGAGTTGTTCGCCGGCCTCGACCGCCACGAGTTCCCGACGGTCGTGAGTTATCCGACGTCGTGCTCGCCACAGGCTTGGTCGGCCGCCGCGCCGCTCATGTTCCTCCGCACGATGCTGCGCTTCGACCCGTGGATCCCCTACGGCAAGCTCTGGCTCTCGCCCGCGCTGCCTGAGCAGATCCAGGAGCTCCGCCTCGAGCGCATCCCCCTCGCCGGCGGCCGCGTCACCGTCGAGGTCAGCAACGGCAACGTCAAGTGCGAAGGCCTCCCCTCCGACCTCGAACTCATCACTCTCCCGCGCGACCCGCTGACCGCGAGTTAGCGGCGTCGGGCCACGAACTGTCAAGTTGGCGGTTCGAGTCCGCCCCAGCACCGTGTCGGCGGGGGGTTGCGTGACAAACAAGCGCATCGTCTTCACCTGATGTTCGCAACGGTCCATGCAGAGCCCGCCTGCGCGGCACTATCAGTGTGCCGCTGGACTGCTCGTACAGGCCCGGTGACGAACCCGGTGGTTGGCCGCGTCCTCGCCCATCCGCATCGGCGGCTCTGTCATGTGCGGAGGATGGATCCTCGCGGTGCTTGCGGTGGGCGTCTACCGTGTGGCGATGGGCGAACAGCCGTTCGAAGGTATCTCGTCTGACGCAAATCGCGCGCTCCGAGACGTGGATCGCTGGTTGCGCACGCAGCCGCACCCAACAGACGTTGTCGGTGCTCTAAATGCGGTACGTGTCGCGCACAGAGCCGCGGCCGCAGCGGAGGGCGAGCTCATCGTTTACTACCTGCGATCAGCGGGTCTCGAGGACGACGCCGAGCTCCCAGCGGAGTTGCGCGACGCGGCGGACATCATCAACGAGTAGGTGACATGGCAGGAGGCGTTTGATGAGGTGGTCCTGCAACGTCTGCGTGACGACGCTGCGTCGATAGAGATCTGGCAGCAGGCGAGGCGGGGCAACTTCGATCCGATGAATGCAGTTGCGGGTCACGGCCAACTCGCCGAACGAGGTTCCTGGCGCAACGCATGGTGGGGCGCGTTTCGCTACCAGCGCTACCACGCGGACGCGCTTCTCGACGCGCTCGAGGATCGATATGACGCGAAGGTCGATCGCGTCTTCTTCGACCTGGGCTGTGGTGCGGGCACCGTTGCGGTCGCGATTGACGAACATCTCCGCCGAACCGGCTCGTCGATCAGGATGTCGTACGTGGGGTTTGACCACAACCGGCACGCCATCTCACTCGCCGGCAAGATGCTCGCCACCCCTTCCTATGGTCATGTCGAGCCCGTGCTGACCACGACCAGTCTGGGCGAGGCTGTCGATGGGTGTCTTGTGCTCCGGCGTGAGGGCATGCGGCCCTTCGTCACGCTCAGTTATCTGCTCCGCCAAGACTCGGTGGATTCGACCGCGGTGGAGGCCTTTGCGTCGGCGGTCGCGGAGGTCGTAGCTGATGCCGCTCCGCACATGGTCCCGCTTGTGATCATGGACCTCGCCCTCCCGGCGACCCAGAATCTCGATCTCCTGTGCGACCGGCTGTCGGCGAGTGTCGCGATCGAAGGGTCGCGAGTTCCACGCACGCTGGCGGTTCCTCGTCGATTTCCGAACCTGTACCCTGACCAAGAGGGCTGGTTCCAGGTCCGTTCACCTCGGCCCACGATTCATGGCTGGACTCTCAAGATGACGGCACGATGACCGATTCGCCTCAGCTGCCATTCGCGGACCTGTATGACAGGGCCGAAGCCCCGGTGCCCGGGCTTGTCTATCGAGCCGACTTCATCACGGAGCGGACGGAGCGCGATCTCGTGGAGCACATTGATGGCGAGGTCTGGATGGATGGCATGTCGCGCCGGGTCCAGCACTATGGCTGGCGGTACGACTACAAAGCACGGCGCGTCACGCCCGAGCAGTACCTCGGTCCCCTGCCGGCATGGCTTGACTCCGTAGGTCGCCGTATCGCCGAGCTCGGGCTCATGAGCGTTCCGGACCAAGTCATCGTGAACGAGTACGAGCCGGGACAAGGCATAGCAGCACACACCGACTGCATCCCCTGCTTTGGTCCGACCGTGGCGATGGTCAGCCTCGCAGGCGATGTTCAGATGGATTTTGAGTCACCCGACGGCGATGTTGTTCCTCGGCTGCTTCGCCAGCGAAGCCTGGTCGCGCTGAGCGGACCGGCGCGCAGCTCGTGGAAGCACCGGATCGCGAAACGGCGCGTCGATCCGCTCTATGGCACACATCGGCACCGGCGCATCTCACTCACATTTCGTACCGTGGTCCTGGGTCAGACGTAATCGGTCCCATGGTCATGAGTCCGCGCGAGGACTGATCGCGACATGCGATCAGGCAGGCTTTTGGTCGACGAGGCACGCGGCGAGTGACTCCAGAGCTGGTGTGACAACTCGTCGACGCCGCCGCGACAGTCCGGGGCTACCCTGCGCCCGTGTCGTCCGGGGCGCTATCACCGATCAACCGCGGGCTCGCCCGCGTCGCAAGACGAGCCGACCAGAAGTCGGACGAACATCTTCGGAGGACGTTCGTTGACTCTGGAGTGACCGCCGCCCTCGAGATCGAGGATCATCAGGTGCTGTTCGGACGGCGCGGCACGGGTAAGACGCATGCGTTCCGCTACATCCAGGGCGAAATCGAGGGCGCCGGCGGTGTCGCGATCTACATAGATCTTCGGACAGTTGGGAGTCCCGAGGGTCTCTTCGGGGGCGGTGAACTGCCGATCACCGAGCGCACAGCGCGTCTCTTGGTCGACCTTCTGGGACAAGTCCACGAAGCGATCCTTGGCGCAATCCTGGACGACGACGAGCTGCTCGGTAACGCGGCGCTGGTGAACGGACTCGACGCCTTGGTCGACGGCATCACGGAGCTGCGGGTCGACGTAACTGAGGTCGAGCGCGAGAAGACCGATACGGCAACCGCGACCGCGGCTAGCGGGCTGTCCGTCGAGCTGAGCGTGAAGCCCTCGGCGAAGCTCGAGTTGCGATCGGACGAGACCGCAGCGGCGTCCAATGTCCGACGCGAACTCAGGAAGGGTCCCGAGCGCCTTCAGATCAGTTTCGGCGCCGTGGCCGATGCCCTCAGGGTTATCTCCGCCGAACTTCGTGGTCGGCGCTTGTGGCTTCTCATCGATTAGTGGAGCAGCGTCCCGCCCGCGATCCAGCCTTTGCTGGGGGAGTTTCTCGTCCGATGTGTGTTTCCGCTAGCGGGCGTAACGGTAAAACTCGCAGCGATCGAGCAGCAGTCCGTGTTCCGAGCTGCGCTTGACGACGGCAACGTCATTGGCATTGAACTTGGCGCCGACGTGACAGCGAACGTCAACCTTGACGACTTCATGGTGTTCGAACAGAACGAAGATCGAGCACGGGTGTTCTTCCGCGACCTGCTTACCGCTCACCTGATGTCGGACGACCTTCCCGCAGCCGTAGTAAACCGACCGGGCGGCCTTATCGCGAACGGCTTTCGGGACCGGCGCGCGTTCGACGAACTCGTTCGAGCAAGCGAGGGCGTCCCGCGAGATGCGATCAACGTCGCCTCGAAGGCCGCCATGCGAGCTAGCGACCAGAAGATCGCCGTGGAAGACGTGCGAGTAGCAGCCCAGAGCTGGTTCACGTCAGATAAGGAGGCTGCGCTCCGCAGCAGAGACGACGCGACACGGTTGCTCCGGTGGGTCATCGATCAGGTGATTCGTGGCAAACGGTCGCGTGGCTTTTTGGTGAATCAGGATCAGGCACGCGACCCCCTCCTGCTCACGTTGTTTGACGCGCGCGTCCTACACGTCGTGCGGCGCGGCTACTCAGCTCAGGACCGCCCAGGTGAACGGTTCGACGTCTGGGTCATCGACTACGGGGCGTATGTCGACCTCATTTCGACAAAGTTCGAGCCCCAGGGGCTGCTGCCTGCCGGGACAGACGATGACCCACACTGGGTTGATGTCCCAAGCCAGGACCTACGCGCGATCAGGAGGGCAATCCTCGATCTCGACCGCTTCCGCGCGGAGCAGGTGACCTGAGCGGTGTGCCGGGCGTTGTCCCGGCGCGAACGGGAGTCCACCGACTGCTGCGCGATCGCTACGCCATGTTCGGCATCTGACCTGGGCTCAGGGGTGTGGACGAGCTGGCGCTACGTTACGAACGCGATGCGTAGCACGACCTGTACGGCGCCCTCGACTCGAACCTTGATCGCCGTCAGGCGGGCGGAGTCAAACCGGCCGGCATCGCCATGAGTTCCGCTGTTGCGTTCAGCGAACAAGCCGAGAACGTTCTCTAGATCTGCCTCGATGAACTCCTCGAGGGCCCGCTCGTATCCCCGCGTCGGTTAGGCAATGACGAATCCGGGCCTGACGCCACACGGAGCCATTCGCCGTTAGAACGGCATCCGGATCGGCGGCGAGAACCTCGGAATCCGGGCGCCACGGCCTCGAGCAGCGATGTGAGTAGCTCGCGAGTCCTCGTACAGAAATGGCGGGATGCGTCCGGGTTGTCACGATTCAAACGACAACAGCGTTCCCCGTTAGCGAGCATCGAGGTTACGGCTGAACCCGCGGCCGTAGCAACGCCTGTCCAGAGTCAGTTGTTGTCGAGTTCGGCGAGGACTTCGGCGGTGTGTTGGCCGTGGGCGGGGACGGGCTTGGCCTGGGCGGGGGCGACGCTGAAGTCGATGGGGCTAGCGACTGACGTGTGGGCGCCGGTCTCGACCCCGGCGGGTACCTCGACGTAGGCGCCGGCCGCGAGGGCTTGTGGGTCGACCAGGACTTCGGACGCGGTCTGGACCGGCGCCCACCACACGTCGTGCTCGTCGAAGATCGCGGTCCACTCGTCGCGCGTGTGCGTGAGGAAGATCGCGTCAAGGGCGGCGACGCAATCGACCGCGTGCTTGCGGCGGCCGCGAGGGTCGGCGAAGCGCTCGTCGAGCAATGACGGCGGGTCGCCCAACGCCTTCATGAGGTTGGGCCAGTGGCGCTCGGCTTCGAGACCGAGCAGCCAGAACCACTTGTCGTCGCCGGCGCGGTAGCTGTTGACCATCGGGTTGGCGGCTTCGGACCGCGGCTGTGACGTCGCCAGCTTGTCGAACCGCAACTGGATGCCCAGTTCCCAGCCGATGCAGTAGATGCCGGCGCGCAGCAGCGACGTGGCGACGAGTTGTCCCTTGCCGGTGCGGTCCCGGTAGAGGAGCCCGGCGAGGATGCCGGCCAGCGCGGTCATCGACGTGATGTGGTCGCCCATGCCGGCGCGCACGCCGACCGGCTCGTCGTAGACCTCGCCCTGTAGATGGGCGAGCCCGCTGCGCGCGCTGAACGCGCCGACGTCGTAGCCGGGGCGGAGCCGGTCGGGCCCTTCGAGGCCGTAGCCGGTGACGCTGGCGTACACGAGCCGCGGGTACTCGGCCAGCACGGCCTGATGGTCGAGGCCCATGCGCTCGAGCGCATCGGGCCGCAGATTGGTGAGGAACACGTCGGCGGTGGCGAGCAGCTTCTTCAGCGTCTCGAGGTCGTCGGCCACGCGCAGGTCGAGGACGACGCTGCGCTTCCCGCGGTTGTCGAGGTCGAACGGCGGGCTCTCGGGTTGCATGTGACCCGAGCCGACCGCGAACACGCGGCGCATCGGGTCGCCGGCCGGCGTCTCGATCTTGATGACGTCGGCGCCCCAGTCGGCCATGACGCCGCCGGCGCCCGGCCCGGCGACCCACGCGCCCAACTCGACGACGCGGTAGCCCTCGAGAATCACGCGGCCACCCGCAACACGCCCGCCATTCCCGACTCGTCCTTGTGGAACTTGCAGAAGAACGGGGTCTCACCGGTCGCCGGGATCGTCACCTTGACGTTGGCCGTCCCGCCCGGCTGCACGTCCATCGCGATCGCATCGCCCAACGTGAAGTTGTGTACCGCCTTGCCCTGGTTTTTCAGCGCCAGCGTGACCTGCTGGCCGGGCGGGCCGATGATGACGTTGGGCTTGAAGTAGTTGTCGTCGAGCTCAACCTCGAGCCCGTCGGCGGCGATGCTCGAGCCGCGGACGATGGCGTCCACGCCGGCGACGTGCATCGTCACCGGGGGCGCCGTCGCCGACGTGGTCGTGGCGTCCTTGGCGTCGTTGTCGTTCGACCCGCCGCACGCGCCGAACGCCGCGAGCACGAGCAGCGCGGCGGCGACGCGGCGAATCACCGAACGGTGACGGTGATGGCGATCGTGACGACCTGGTTGTTCGCCTTCGCAGGCAAGTCGACGGTCACGCCGTCGTAAGTGGTGTTGCCGTTGTTCTCGGTGTGCAGCATCGGGAACACCTTGGCCGTGGCCTTGAGCGGCTTGTCGAGCTTCACCCGCACGTTCTTGGTCTCGCCGGCGTCGAGCAGTTCGGACACACCCAGCTGCTCGCCGGGCGCGCCGCCCTGGTCGGCGTGGATGACGAGGTAGCCCTTCTCCTGGAGGTACACCTCGGGGATCTTGACGGCCTTGCCGCCGCCGCTCTGATCGGCGGCGTGAATCGAGAACGTGGAGTCGTCGCCGATCACGTGCTCGTTGCCGAGCTTGATCCCCTTGCCCGACTTGTTGCACGCCGCGAGGGCGGCGCAGGTGGCGACGACAAGTACCCATTTGAGAACGGTCCGCATGACCGCGAACCCTACCTAGAAGCGGGCGGCGAACTGTTGCAGTCCGGCACCCGACAGGTCGTCGAGCGCGGCCTTGCGGCCGGTCATGGCCGAGATCAGCGCCGCGCCCGGCCCGGTGACTTCCGGTCCCGTGCCGGTCGACCAGTGGACGTCGTCGGCGGCGATCGTGAATCCGCTGATGCGCTTCTTGGCGCCGATGAGCAGGTTGCTGCCCTTGTAGAAGTCGGCGACGGCGACGAGGTGATCGGCCGGGTACTGATGCTTGATGCCGAGCGGCCGGCGGACGTCCTCGCCGTGAACGACGACCTCGCCGAGCCACGTGAGCGGCGGGCCGGGCGGGCTCGTCGTCGACGTGGTGATCGCCCGCAACTTGTCGGCCAGTTCGGTCGGCGAGCCGCTGTTCCACTGCTTGAGCTTCTTGTCGGCGAACTTGTTGAAGCTGAAGCCGGCGGCGAGCAGGCTGCCGAAGAAGTTGAGCGGCGACGTGTGCCCGGTGCCGATGACGTGGCCGAGCACGTCGCGCACGGTCCAGCCCCCGCAGAGCGACGGCTTGTCGAGTTGCGCCGGCTTGAGGCCGGCCACGTCGTCGGCGAGCGCGGTGCGCTCGGCGAAGATCTTGTCCCAGAGTTCCTTGTTGGCCATGGTGGGTTCCCTTTCAGTCGATCGCGGTTGCCAAGTCGTCGAGGGTGGACTTCAACCCGTCGATGTCGAACCCGAGGGCGAGCAGGATTACCTGGTCAACGCCGGCGTCCTCGTACTGCTTGACCTGATCGGCGCCCGCGCCCTTGAGATAGGGGCAGACGCTCACTTCGATCTCGCTCCGCGACCGGCCGCGGTCGGCAAGGAACTTGTCGAGCCGGGCGAAGTGCCCGGCCATGTCCTCGGGCAGCAGGTTGAAGCCGTACCAACCCTGGCCGAAGTCGGCGACCCGTCGGAGCGCGGCGTCGCTCTCGCCGCCGATGTGGATCGGCGGGTGGGGCTGCTGCACGGGCTTGGGGTACTGCCGCAGGGCCGGCATGTCGTAGTACTCGCCGTGATGCTCGGAGATCGGGTCCTGCCACAAGCGGCGCATGACCTCGATGTACTCGCGCGTACGCGTGCCGCGGTGGGCGAAGTCGACATTGCACGCGTCGAACTCCTCCTTGAGCCAGCCCACGCCGATGCCGAAGTCGAAGCGGCCGTTCGACAGCCAGTCGACCGCGGTCACTTCCTTCGCCGTGTAGACGGGGTTGCGCTGCGGGACGAGGCAGATGCCGGTACCGAGCCGGATGCGGTCGGTGACCGCCGCGATGAACGACAGCGCGGTGAACGGTTCGAGGATTCCGCTCTCGCCGCCGGCCGGGATCTTGCCGTCGGCCGCGTACGGGTACTGCGACGCGTAGTCGTCGAACAGCACCACGTGCTCTGCAGCCCAGATCGAGTGAAAGCCGCGGGCTTCGGCCTCGCGCCCGAGGGTGGCGATGTACTCCGGCGTCGAGAACGGGTTGCCGAGGGGAGCGAACAGGCCGATCTTCATTCGCCCATTTGTAATCGGTAGTCCCGCGCCGCGGCCCGGCCCTCGTCCTCGGTGAACGACCAGGCGAGGATGTCGGCGTCGGCCCATCCGGCCGGGCCCAGTCGCTCGCGGCCGAGCGCGCTGAACATCCCACGCGTCAGCGCGAGCGGCCCCGCGGGCATGGCGAGCAGCTCGGCGACGAGGGCATCGGTCGCCGGGGCCAGATCGGCGGCGGGGACGAGGCGCTGGACGAACCCGCACGATTGCGCCTCGGCCGCGTCGAGGCTGCGTCCGGTCATGACGAGGTCGCGAGCCAGGGGGAGTCCGATCTCGCGGGCGAGGCGGGGGACGCCCTCCCACGTGAGCGGGATACCGATCGCCAGCTCGGGGATGCGGACCCGCAGCGTGTCGGCCGCGATTCGGAGGTCGCACGCGGCGGCGAGCAGCGCCGCCCCGCCGATGCAGTGGCCGTGCAGGCTGGCCACTGTCACCTGCGGCACGTTCTCCATTAGTTGCAGCAGCCGCTGCCAGCCGCCGACCGCGTGACGGCGGGCGGCCCACGACGGACTGCTGGGCGGGGCAGCGGCGCCGACCAGGTCGGCGCCGGCCGAGAAGGCGCGGCCCTCGCCCGACAACACGACCACGGCGACGTCGGGCTCGTCGGCCAGCGCGGCGAAAGCGTTATGCAGGCCGGCGCGCACGTCGTCGTTCAGCGCGTTGAGCTTCTCGGGCCGGTTGAGCCGGACGCGCCACACCCGTTCATCCCGCTCGACAACCACTACATCAGTCATGAGTTCGCCTTGAGGTCTTCTTTCCACGTGCGGAAGCGCGCGTGGGTCTGTCCGCTCGGCCCGGCGCCTTCGCCGGTCCCGTCGGCGAACAGTCGGAACGTGTGCTGCGCAGTGACGTCGTCGGCGGCGACGGCCATGTACCGAGCATCGGCCTTGGTCGCCGGTCCGGCGCGCCACAACAGCCACTTGCCGATGCGCCGCTTGTAGTCGATGAGCGGCGCGCCGATGTCGTCGCCCAGGTGCAGCAGTTCGGGCGGCGCCTCGACCCACGCCGTTGCCGGGATGTTGCGTTCGCGCTGCGGGGTGGCGGGGAGATCAGCGGTGTGGACCGGCGCGTCGTCGTACGGGCGCTGGTTGTACGGAAGCGCGCTACCGGTACTCGACAAGACCCTCCAAGTCGGGCTCGTGCGGCGGGAGCTCGCGACCTTCGGCCGGCGTGCCGAGGTACACGAAGCCAACGATCGCGTCGTGGTCGGTGAGCGCGACGGCGCGCATGACGCGCGGGTCGTAGGCGGGCGGACCCGTCCGCCACATCGACGCGTAGCCGAGGGCGCCGGCTGCCAGCAGCATGTTCTGGGCGGCGGCGCCAGCGGCGAGCAGCTGCTCGACCCACGGGATCTCGTCGCTGTGCTGATTGATGGCGCACACGATCACGACGAGGGGCGCCCGACCGAGCTTGGTGCGTTCCTTCTTGAGCTGACCGTCGGTCGGCTCGGCGCCGATGGCCTGGCAGCGGGCGACGTAGGCGTCTTGGAGAACTTGGCCGAACGCGTCCTTGGCGTCGCCGCGCAGGATCACGAACTTCCACGGCCGCAGCTCGCCGTGGTCCGGTGCGGCCACCGCCGCTTCGAGGATGCGGGTCAGCTCGCCGTCGCTGGGCGCCGGTTCGACAAGCCGCCCGATCGATCGCCGAGCCTGGATGAGGTCGAGGACCTCACCACCCACGGTCGACCCACTCCTGGAGGTGGGGTTGCTCGGTGCCGATGGTCGTGTCGTCGCCGTGGCCGGGCATCACGATCGTGTCGGCCGGCAGCGCGAAGAGCCGATTCTCGATGGAGCGGATGATCGTGGGGAAGTCGGCGTCGGCCGGCGCGGTGTTGCCGGGCCCGCCCGGGAACAGGGTGTCGCCGCTGAAGAGCACGGGCGAGCCCTCTAGGCGGAAGCAGATCGAGCCGGGCGTGTGGCCGGGGGTGAGCAGCGTGTGGAGGCGCAGGCGGCCGATCTCGATGACGCTCTCGTCCTCGAGCACGAAGTCGTAGCTCGGCAGCATCGCCGCATCCTCGGCGGTGACGCCGACCTCGTAACCGGCGTCGCGGATGGCGGGCACAGCCTGGATGTGGTCCCAATGCCCGTGCGTCTCCAGCACCTTGCGCACGTTCAGCCGCTGGCACAGCTCGAGCAGCCTGTCGTGCTCATTGGCGGCGTCGATGAGCAGCGAGTCGCCCGTCTCCTTGCAGCGGAGCACGAAGACGTTGTTCTCGACGGGCCCGACGACCAGTTTGTGGATCTCGGCCTGAGAGTCTTCAAAATGCACTTGACCACCCGGTCTAGTAGAACGTTGGCCGCCCAGTTTCGCCCACAGGAGGCCACGCCGTGAACTTCGCATTCAGCGAGGAGCAGGAAGAACTTCGCCGGTCGGTCCGGCGCTTCCTCGAGGACAAGTCACCGTCCACCGAAGTCCGCCGCCTCATGGAGACCGACGACGGTTACGACCCCGCGGTGTGGACGCAGATGGCCGAGCAGCTCGGCCTCCAGGGCCTCGCCATTCCCGAGGAGTACGGCGGGTCGGGCTTCAGCTATGTCGAGCTGGTCGTGGTGCTCGAGGAGATGGGCCGGTCGCTCCTGTGCGCGCCCTACTTCTCGACCGTCGCCCTCGCCGCCAACGCGCTGCTGACCTCGGGTGACGACAGCGCCAAGAAGGAGCTGTTGCCCGGGATCGCCAGCGGCGAGACCATCGCCACCCTCGCCATCACCGAGGACAACGGCCGCTGGGACCTCGACGGCGTCCAGCTGGCGGCGACCAAGAGCGGTGACGGCTACGGGCTCAGCGGCCACAAGATGTTCGTGATCGACGGCTCGACCGCCGGGATCATCATCGTCAGCGGTCGCACCGACAAGGGCATCTCGTTGTTCGCCGTGGAGGGCGACGCGTCCGGGCTGACCCGCACGTCGCTCAACACGATGGACCAGACGCGCAAGCAGGCGCGCCTCGAGTTCAGCAACACGCCGGCCCGCCTCATCGGCGAAGACGGCGGTGCGGCCGCCGGCCTGGGCAAGACCCTCGACCTGGCTGCGGTGGCCCTGGCCGCCGAGCAGGTAGGCGGCGCCCAGATGTGCCTCGACATGGCCGTCGAGTACGCCAAGGTCCGCGTGCAGTTCGGTCGTCCGATCGGCAGCTTCCAGGCGATCAAGCACAAGTGCGCCGACATGCTGCTCGAGGTCGAGTCGGCCAAGTCGGCCGCGTACTACGCGGGCTGGGCCGCCGCCGAGGACAACGACGAGCTTCCGGTCGTCGCCTCGCTGGCCAAGGCCTACTGCTCCGACGCCTACTTCCACGCCGCGGCCGAGAACATCCAGATCCACGGCGGCATCGGCTTCACGTGGGAGCACGACGCCCACCTGTACTTCAAGCGGGCCAAGTCCTCCGAGCTGCTGCTGGGCGACCCGACGTATCACCGCGAACTGCTCGCCCAGCGCATCGGCATCTAGCGCGCGTCGCGGTGATCGAGACCGAGGGTCTCACCCATATCCACCTCGTTGTGCAGGACATGGCGCGATCACTGCGGTTCTATCAAGACGTGTTCGGGATGAACGAGCTCTTCCGCGAGGGCGATGACCTTGTCTTCCTCAACACACCCGGCTCGAGCGACACCATCACGCTCAACGCGAGCGGCGATCCGGCCACCGCGGGCACGAGCGGCGGCGTCGAGCACTTCGGGTTCCGATTGCGGGAAGGCGCCGACCTCGACGACGCGATCAAGCAGATCGAAGCGGCCGGTGGCTCGCTCGTGCGGCGGGGCGAGCACGCCCCGGGTATCGCGTTCGCCTATGTCCGCGATCCCGACGGGTACGAAATCGAGCTGTGATGGCCAAGCTCACTGAACTGCGGCCGATGTTGATCGCCAACGACCTCACCGAGACCATCGGCTTCTACACGAGCCGGCTCGGCTTCGAGTGCACGGGTATGTGGACGCCCCCCGACCACGAGGACGGCGTACCGGTGTGGTGTCAGGTCGTGCGCGACGGCGTGGCGTTGATGTTCAACAAGGGCGATCCGGAACCGCACGAGCACGAGAACGCACCGGGCCTGATCCATGCCGACGTTCCGGAGATGTCGGGTTCGATCTACATCAACGTCGACGACGTGGACGCGCTGTTCGCCGAGTTGCAGCCGACGGTGGAGACGTTCGAGTGGGAGCCGGCGACGTTCCCGCACGGCATGCGCGAGTTCGCGCTCCGCGACTGCAACGGCTACTTGCTTGTGTTCGGCGCTGACGCCGGATAGCTAACCCGCCTCGGCGGCGGCCTTGATGCGCTTGAGCGTCGCTTCCATGCCGGCGCGGTTGTGGTCCTCGCGATCGCCGACACCGGAAACGATCGTGCCGAGAAACTTGATCGTGCCGCCTCGCTTGTCCTCGAACGTCTCCGTGACCGTGACCCCGCCGGCGTCCGGCTCGAGGCGATAGCTCCAGCGGGCGACGGGCAGGCCGAACACTGACGTGATGTCGAACGACAGCTCCTCGCCCGGCGACGCGGCGACGACCGTGCCCTTCGTGCTCCACCGGCGCCACCCGATGCGGTTGCGGCCCTTGAATTTCACGCCCGGCGCTGCCGCGGTAGCGCCGCCGAGCCAGTCGCAGCGCTGACACTCCGGGCTCCACTTGCCCATGCTCGGCAGATCAGCGACCAGGTCGTAAATCGCTTCGGGGGCGGCGGCGATGTGGATGGACACTTCGGTCGGTTCCATCGGCGCATCTTTGTCGAGAGGTCTACTGTCGGCCACATGGCCCGCTTCGGTTTGCAACTGCCCAACTTCACCCTCGGCGTCCCCGACGACCAGCTGTTCGACAAAGTGGTCGAGTTCGCGACGGCGGCCGAGGACGTCGGCTTCTCCTCGGTCTGGGTGATGGACCACTTTTACCAACTGCCCGCACTCGGCGGCGGCGACCAGCCGATGCTCGAGGCCTACACCCTGCTCGGCGGTCTGGCGGCCCGGACGTCGAAGGTGCAGCTCGGCACGCTCGTCACCGGCGTCACGTACCGGAACCCGGCGATGCTCGCCAAGATCATCACGACGCTCGACGTCATCTCGAAGGGCCGCGCCATCCTCGGCATCGGCGCCGCGTGGCACGACATCGAGCACGAGGGACTCGGCTTCGACTTCCCGCCGGTCAAGGAGCGCATGGATCGCCTCGAAGAGGCGTTGCAGGTCTGCCGGGCGATGTTCCGCGACGACCACGCCAGCTTCGAAGGCCGCTACTACAACATCAAGGACGCCCGCACGTTGCCGCGTCCGATCCAGGCCGGCGGTCCCAAGATCATGGTCGGCGGCGGCGGCGAGAAGCGCACGCTCAAGCTCGTCGCCCAATATGCCGACCAGTGCAACGTCACCGGTGACGCCGACATGATCCGTCACAAGATCAAGGTCATCCACGATCACTGCGCGTCCGTCGGGCGCGACCCGTCGGAGATCGAGATCACGCGCATGGCGACGCTGGTGTTCACGTCGTCGGCCGAGGAGACCGCGCAGATGCGCGAGTTCCTCGCCAACGCCGCGGGTGAGGAGGCGGCGCGTACGTTCAACGTCGGCTCCGAGCAGGAGATCGTCGATCAGATCGCCGAATTGCTCGAAGCCGGCGTCGACGAGGCGATCTTCAACATGCCGCTGAGTCCCGTCGAGGACATTCGCCGGGCCGGCGAGCTGCTGACGAAGTCGTTCAGCTAGTCCATGACCGACGTCGAGGTCGCGTACAACCCGTTCGATCCAGGGTTCATGGCCGACCCCTACCGGCAGTACGCCGAGCTTCGTGTCCACGACCCGGTGCACGAGACGCCGTTCGGCGTGTGGGCCTTGTTCCGGTACGACGATGTCCTCCGGTTCCTGCGCGACCCCGAGCTCAGCGTCGAGGACGAGAACCAAGCCGAATCACCGATCACGGCGATGCGCGACGCCGCGTTCGCCGATCAGGAGCGCCGCGCCCGCATGGCCATGCTCGATCGCGACCCGCCCGACCACACGCGATTGCGCAAGCTGGTCTCCAAAGCGTTCACGCCGCGACGCATCGAAGAGTTGCGCCCGCGTGTGCAGGTCCTCGTCGATACCGCGCTCGATCGCGCTGAGGCCGCCGGCTCGCTCGACGTGATCCCCGATCTGGCGTTCCCCTTACCGTTCGCGGTCATCTCGGAGATGTTGGGCATGCCCGACCACCTGGGCGACCCGCTACAGCTGCGGGAGTGGTCGAGCGTGATCGTGCGGGCCCTCGAGCCGCCGTCGGACTTCGACCTGCTGCGTCGGATCGCCGAGGCGAACGAGCACATGGAGGCGTTCCTGCTCGACGTCATTCGGTGGAAGCGCGACCACCTGGCCGACGACCTGCTCTCCGCGCTGATCGTGGCCGAGGAGGAGGGGGACACCCTGAACGATGACGAGCTGCTCGCCCAGGTCGCGTTGCTCTTCATCGCCGGCCACGAGACGACCGTGAACCTGATCGGGAACGGGACCCTCGCCCTCCTGCGCAACGCTGATCAGCGCGAGCGCTTGGTTGGCGACACCGCCCTCGACGCACCGGCCGTCGAAGAGTTGCTGCGGTTCGATCCGCCGGTACAGATGACGCGCCGCATCACGCTGACCGACATCGAGATGGGCGGCAAGACGATCCCGAAGGGGACGTTCGTCATGTGCTCGCTGGCGTCGGCCAACCGCGACGAGGCCCATTTCGGTCCCGACGCCGGTGCGCTCGACCTCGGCCGTGACGATGCGCGAGAACACCTGGCGTTCGGCGGCGGCGCGCACTACTGCCTGGGCGCCGCGCTGGCCCGGCTCGAAGCGAGTGTCGCGGTGCCGACGTTGGTGAGGCGGTTCCCGGAACTAGCGCTGGCGGGGGAGCCCGTCTACAACGGCCGCATCAACCTGCGCGGCCTTGATCACCTGCCGGTGAGTCTCTAGGGCTGGCGCCCGAGGAACGCGGCGAGCTGGTCGTACGCCGGCGCGCTGGCGCTGCACTCGTTGGCGGGACCCCACACGCCGGGCTGACGGACGAGCTCCTCGGGGAACTGCTTGGCCATCTCGATGCCCGTCTCGGCGAGGGCGGCGTCCATCGCCGCGGTCTGGCCGGTTGCCCGAGCCAGGTCCCAGCCGTGCTGAAGGGCCTCCAAAGTGGCCACGCTGAGTGCCACTGCGCCCGGGACCGTGCCGAACGGCATGGCGACGGCCTCGTTCAGTACCGCCGGTGTCGCCGCCGCTTTGGCCGCCGCCGCGGCCGTGTTGAACGCGGCCGTCGGGTCGTCGCCAATCAGGTCCTGGGTGAACAGCGACAGGTCGGTTTGCCCGGTGGTGATGCCGGTGGTCAGCGCCGTGATCGCGCCGGTTAGATGATTGAGGAGGGCGCGGACGTCGAACTCGCTGCACGGCGTCTGATCGCCCAGCTGCTCGGGCGTGACGGCGCTGACGATGGCGCTGGTCTGGTCGAGTGACTGGTTAAGGGCGGCGATCGGGTCCATGGCGACCGGTCTAGCGCGATGATCTGCCGTATGCAGACGCGTGTGAGCGAGATGCTCGGGGTCGAATTCCCGATCCTCGCCTTCAGTCATTGCCGTGACGTGGTGGCCGCGGTCACCAACGCTGGCGCCTTCGGCGTTCTCGGCGCGGTGGCCCACAGTCCCGAGCAGCTCGAGATCGACCTCAAGTGGATCGAGGAGGAGACGCACGGCAAGCCGTACGGCGTTGACCTGCTCCTGCCGCCCAAGTACGTAGGTGCCGACGAGGGCGGGCTCGACCGCGAGACCATCACCCAGCTGCTCCCTGCCGCGCAGCAGGAGTTCGTCGACGACATTCTCGCCCGGTACCAAGTGCCGGAGCTCGACGACGACACGCAACGCATCGTGCGGGGCGGCGTCGGCATGGGCGGTATCCGCGTATCGCCCAAGGGGTACGAGCCACTTCTCGACGTGTCCTTCGCCCACAACATCCGCCTCATCGCCAGCGCCCTGGGCCCGCCGCCCCCCGATCTCGTCGAGCGGGCGCATGCGAGTGACGTCGTGGTCGCCGCCCTCGCGGGTACGCGCGTGCACGCCGAGCGCCACAACGCGGCGGGGGTCGACCTCATCGTCGCTCAAGGCACCGAGGCCGGCGGCCACACCGGTGAGATCTCGACCATGGTGCTCGTGCCGGAAATCGTGAAGGCGGTCTCGCCCACGCCGGTGTTGGCGGCGGGCGGCATCGGCAGCGGGCGCCAGGTCGCCGCCGCCTTCGCCCTGGGCGCCGAGGGCGTGTGGTGCGGCTCGATCTGGCTGACGACGCAAGAAGCGGAGACCCACCCCGTCGTGAAGGAGAAGTTCCTCGCCGCTACGTCGAAGGACACGGTGCGGTCGCGGTCGCTGACCGGAAAGCCGGCGCGCATGTTGCGCAGCGCGTGGACCGATGAGTGGGAGAGCGCCGACGCGCCGCCGACCCTCGGCATGCCGCTACAGAGCGCGCTGGTCGCCGAGGCGCAGCTGCGCATCAACCGCTCGTCGAACACCAAGGGCTCCGGCGCCGAGAACCTGGCGAACTACTTCGTCGGCCAGGTCGTCGGTCAGATGGACAAGGTCAAGCCCGCGCGCCAGGTCGTCCTCGACATGGTCACCGAATACGCCGACGTCCTCGACGAGTTCGCCAAACAAGCCTCCGGCTAGGCGACCGTTGCGCGATTTGTGTCGTCATCACGACCGAAATCGCGCATCGGTGAGGGTGGCGAAGACCCACCGGATTACGGCGTCGTGACTCGCCGCCGAGGTCGCATCCAAGATTCGCCAGCCGGCGGCAACTAGCCGGTTCCGCCTGGCGGCGTCGCGATCGAAGGCAGACCGGGTCGCGCCGTGATCGCGCCACCCGGCGTACTCAAGGCCCACCATCTCCGACGGCCAGGCGAAGTCGAGGAAGTAGTCGTGCCCGTCAACCGGGACGTATTGCTGGGTCACGAACGCCGGCACGCCTGCCGCGACCAGGGCCGCGCCAAGGTCACGCGCGGCGGGACTGTCGTCGTGACCACGAACACTCAACGCACGCTCGCAAAAGGCCTGAAGCGCCGGCGTCCCGCGTTGACGGCAGCCGGTCACCTCGAGGCAGCGCAGAATCGCGGCCGGCCCCGTCACCCGCCGTTTGAAGAGATCGTCGGCGACCCGTTCGGCGAGATAGCCGGCTCCCTCTTGGGCAAGCTGTACGACGAGCAGCGGCCCGTTCACCACAGGAATGGCGTGTCGGCGCGTCGTCCAGCTGGACGCGTCGAGGTGTGAGCGCCGCACGCGCACGTGTCGGATACGGCGCGCTGGCGCGCAGAACACCGTGAGTTCCGGAGGGGCCTCGGCGATGTCAGGCGAGTTCCATAGCCATCCGGCCGAGAAACCAGAGGCCGCGCTCGCTGGGCCGCCGAGGAGGGCCGCCGCCATGTGAGGTTGGAACGGTGTCCGGGGCGCGCCGGCGACGATATACACGCCGCGCCAGTTTTCGTAACGAAGGAGCCACTCGTCCTTGAGCGCCCAGCGGAGCGCCGACACGGAGCCGGTGGCGGTGACGAACTGGTCGGTGGTGATCAGCGAGTGCTGAACCTCCGTGATTCGGTCGATGTGGCTGCGGTCCACCGCCGGAGGGTGCCAGCGACCGTGACGCAACGCCATATCCAATCCGACCGTTGCGCGATTTGTGTCGTCATCACGACCGAAATCGCGCAACGGTGGGGGAGGGTCAGCGGCGGAGGAGCCAGCTGAGGTTGTCGGCGAAGAGGCCGGGCGCGGTGTCGGGGGTGAGGTTGGCCTGCGCGTAGTCGGTCACTGGCGTGGCGGTGCCTTCGCTGTGCGGGAAGTCGGAGCAGGCCATGAACATGTCGCCGCATCCGGGTGTGAGCATCTGTGGTTGCTCGTAGGCGAAGGCGGCAACACGGACGTGGCGCTTCACGTACGCGCTCGGCGGCATCGGCAGGTCGACGATGGACTCGCCGTGCAGCTTGCGGTGGAAGCGGTAGCCGCCGTCGAGGTATTGCAGGAACAGCGGCAACCACACCGCGGACAGCTCGAAGGCGCCGAGCCGGAGGTCGGGATGGCGTTCGAACACGCCGTTCAGCGTGAGGTCGGCGATCGCCAGCGCCGCGCCGCTCCAGAGGAACACCGAGCCCATGACGGAGTTGCCAGGGTGCGGCTCACTGGCGAGCCAGGCGTCGTCGAACGCAGGGGTGACGTTGGCGACGTGAAACGACGGCGTGATCCCGTGTTCGATGAACGCAGCCCAGATCGCGTCGTGATCGGGATGCGACAGCCGGCGTCCGTTGACCAGGCCCGGGGAGATCATCGCCAGTCGAATACCGGCGGCCTCGAGCTCAGCGAGCTGACCGCGGAGCCAGTCGGCGTCGCGCAACGTGAGGTGGGCGACCGGGTGCAGTCGCGGGCCGGCGAGCTGGGCGGCCCAGCGGTTCCACGCGGCCATGTTCGCCCGAGTCGCGTCGAGGTCGTTCTCGAGCACCCGCTCCCACGAAAGTCCGAAGTTCGGGAACAGCACCGCCTCGTCGACGCCCAGCGCGCCGAGGGCGTCGACGCGCGCGTCCGGATCCCACATCACGGGTGTGAGCTCGTCGTCGTACCGCGCCTCGGGCGACTCGCCACGCAAGGCGCGCTGCAAACGACGGCCGACCCGGTCGACGTCGCCCGGCGTGGTGACGTCGGCCAGCACGATGCGCTCGCCGTTCCACGTGAGCCACGCGTTGCCGAGCTCGTCGTCCTCGATTGCCAGCGCACGCGCCCGCTCGCCGGCCGGCATGTGGTCGGCCCACATCGTCCTCGGCTCGAGGATGTGCTGGTCGGCGTCGATGACGGTCAAGGCGCCGGCTTGATGTTGGCGTTGTGGCTGAAGAGATTGTCCGGGTCGTACTCGCGCTTGATCTGCGCCAGCCGGTCGTACTTCTTGGCGCCGTAAGAGGCGCGGACGCGCTCCTCGTCGGCGTCGGCCAGGAAGTTGACGTAGCCGCCGGAGTCTCGGGCATTAGGCCGCAGCTCGTCCCACAGCGCGCGGACCCATGTCCGCTCGACATCGAGCACGTCGGGGGCCATCGCCCCCGCTGACATGTTGAAGACCCAACCCGCATCGCGGCCGCCGCCGAACGCGGTGGCGTCCTCCGGCGTGTCGTGGAAGGCCCCGTCGAGGGGGAACACGGGGCAGAACGTCATGGGCGAGGTGACCTTCGGCATGGCGGCAACGAACGAGTCGACGACCGCGTCATCGAGGTTCTGCAGGTACAGCGCCTTCTCGTACGCGAGCAGCCCCCATGGCGCGCTTTCGTTGAACATCTTCTGCAGCTCGGTGTACGGGATGGGCGTGACTAGCTCCCACGCCGGCTCCACCGCGTCGCGAATGGGCGCCACTACGCGTGCGTGGTCCTCGGCCGATCCCCAGCCGCCGATGGCCAGCGCGAAACCAGGCGTGAAGTGATACTGCTCGGGGACGAACGGCATCGGTGGCGCGCTGAGGCCCGCGATCAGCGCGCCCATCCCGTCGGGCAGCGCCTTCACGAACTCGCGGGCGAAGCGCAGCGCTTCGGCGCCGTGCTCGGGCGTCCAGAAGAACATGCCGAGGTTGGCCAACGGGTTGTGGTCGTAGAGGCGGAACTCGAAGGACGTCACCACGCCGAAGTTCCCGCCGCCGCCGCGCAGCGCCCAGAACAGGTCGCCGTTCTCGTCGTCGGACGCCCGCAGGATGCGCCCGTCGGCGGTGACCACCTCGGCGGCGGTGAGGTTGTCGCAGCTCAGCCCGCACTTACGCGTGAGCCAGCCCATACCGCCGCCCAGCGTCAGCCCGCCGACGCCGGTGTGGCTGATGAAACCGCCCGTAACGGCGAGGGCGTGTTGCGCGGTGGCGCCGTCGAGGTCGGCCCACGTCGCGCCGCCGGCCGCGATTGCTCGCTTGGTCGCCGGGTCGACCGACACGCCCTGCATCCCACTGAGGTCGAGCATGACTGCGCCATCGGCGATGGCGTGACCGGCGTAGCTGTGGCCGCCACCCCGAACCGTCAGGTCCAGGCCGCCATCGCGCGCGTAGCGGATGACGGCGGCGACATCGGCCGCCGTCGAGCAGCGGGCCACGAGGGCAGGTTTGCGGTCGATGTCGCCGTTCCACACCGACCGGGCCGATTCGTACTCGTTGTTGTCGGGCTCGATCAGTAGGCCGTCGAATCCGGTAATCGCCATCGGCTACTCCTTGAGAAACCCAGCAACGAGTGAGATGAAGTCGTCCAACCGTTCGAGGACGACCATATGCCCGGCGTCGTCGAGAAGCTCGGCGCGGGCGTTCGGGATTGCGGCGACGAAGTCATCGGCATACGACGCGGGGATGAGCTTGTCCTTAGCGCCCCACGCGATCAGGGTCGGGGCCGTCACGCGATGCAGCCGGCGGCGGAGACCCTTGTCAGGGATCGGCCACATGAACTTGCCGACCGCGGTCATGCCCGTGGTCATCTGAAGGAACATCGCCAGCAGCGGGTCGTCGACGCCTTCGATGTCGGTGCGGGCCGGCGGCGGGGGCAGAACAGCCTTGGACGGATCGGCCCACAGCAGGTCCTGGATCTCGAGCGGGAAGGCCGGGAACATGTCGGCCATCGGCTCGTCGTCGCGCCACAAGCCGACGGGCGCGGCCAGCACCAGCCGGCCCACGCGGTGCGGGACATGGGCGGCCAGCTCGGCCGCGATCATCCCGCCGAAGCTGTGGGCGACGACCGACGCGCCGTCGAGGCCCAGGTCGGTGAACAGGTCGTCGTACCAAAGGGCGAGGTCGTGGACGTCGCGGATGTCGTCGATTTCGTCGAGCGAGTCGAAGCCCGGACACACCGGCGCGATGACCTCGTAGCCCTGGTCGGCCAACGCCAGCACGACCGGATCCAGTTCGGTGACGCCGCCGGCGTTGTGCAGCCACACGAGGGGCGGGCCCGAGCCCACCCGGATCACCCGGCCGGCCACCACTTGTCCTCCCAGTCGCCGAAGTGGTCGCGCAGCTTGGGCAACACATCGGCGGCGAACCGCTCGCTGTTGCCCATCGTCGCCTCGCGGCCCATCGAGCCGAACTGCAACAACACCATCAGGTGGCCGACATTGAGGTTGTCGACGATCTCGAGGAGTCGATCGACGACCGTCGACGGGCTCCCGGCGACGACATAACCGCGGTCGACGATGTCCTTCCAGGTCAAGTTCGGATCGCGGATCTGCGCCGCGGCCTGCACCTGACCGATGATCCCGCGCTTCATCGTCTCGAGACTCGTGTATCCCGGCGGGTTGGCGAAGCCCGGGAAGAGGTGGAGGCAGCGGTTGTAGAAGTACAGCGCGTGCTCGGCGTACAGCTCCTCGGCCTGCGCGTCGGAGTCGGCCACGCCGACGAACTGAAGGAAGCCGGCGCGATACGGGTTGCGGTCGACGCCCTTCTGGTCGGCCGTCTCCCAGAACCCGTCCATCACCCGCTTGCCCGACTCGTACCCGAAGTACGAGAGGTACGCGTAGAGGAAGTCGTTGTCGATGCACCACTCCCATGTCTCGACCGACCCACCCCCAGGGATCCACACCGGCGGATACGGCTTCTGGATGGGACGGGGCCACGGGTTGACGTACCGGAGCTGGGTGTACTTACCGTTGAACGCGAACGCCTCCTCGGCCTGCCACGCGCGCAGGATCAGCTCGACGCCCTCGCGGTACTTGTCGCGCAACGTGGCCGGCGTTTCCCCGTAGCAGTACGTCGTGTCCATCGGCGTGCCGACGGGGAACCCGGCGACCAGGCGACCGCCGGACAGCACGTCGAGCATGGCGAATTCCTCGGCGATGCGGGTCGGCGGGTTGTACAGCGCGACCGAGTTGCCCATCACCACGATCTTGGCGTTCTCGGTCTCGCGGGCGAGGATCGACGCCATCAGGTTGGGCGACGGCATCAGGCCGTACGCGTTCTGGTGGTGCTCGTTGACGCAGACGCCGTCGAAACCGAGCGACGCCGCGTGCACGAGCTCGTCGAGGTACTCGTGATACACGCCGTGGCCTCGTACTGGGTCATACAGCGAGGGTGGCGGGTCGACCCAGACCGAGCGGTGCGTTTCGCGGAAGTCGTCGGGCAGATGCGGCCACGGCATGAGGTGGAACCACTCGACCTTCACGGGCCTGAACGCTAGCTAGCCTCGACCCGATGGTTCTGTTCTGGGGCGTCCTCATGATCGCCATCGTGTTCACGGTGGCCGCCGTCGTGATCGGGCGCGAAGCCCGACGCCTCGACGCCGTCCCGCCCAATCCCACGTTCAACATCGACGAGGCAGTGGAGTGGGTCGCCGACCGGCTGCCGTTCGACGTGAGCGCGGTGCTGAGTCACGGCGACGTCCGCCAGATCATCGACTGGAACCTGGAGTACTTCCGGACGCGCGGCGTGAGCGGCAACGGGCATTCGGCCGACGTGGAAGGCCCGGTCGTGGTGGGCGGCGCCGAGACCGTCGACTACGTGCTCCACCGCGCCCGGGCGACGGGGGTCGACTTCACGCCGTCGCAGGTTCACGCCGTCCTCGACGCGCAGATGAGTTATCTGGAGGCCATCGGTGCCGTCGGTCCCGAGGCCCCGGAAGACCTTTAAAACGCGCCCAATTCTCGGTGGCCGTGTGAAAAGATACGGGCACCAGAGAAAGGAGGTGGTCCAACTGACTCATGACTTACGCGGGACCCTGGAGGTGACTGGCCGCTAGACGGCCCGTTGGACCACCTGGCGAAAACCAGCCAGACACCGCTCGATGCGCCGGACGGAAGTTGGTCCCACCCGGAGCTACCTGGCAATCGAGGCCTTTTTCACACGTTGTACGCGAGGGGCGCCCGTTCTGCGGGCGCCCCTCGTGCTGTTTGTAAGCTCACGCGCTTATGAGTCGGCCGGCGCGGTTCGAGACGCATCGATGGTTGGGTGACAAGCGCAGCATGATCGTCCACGACCTCGACAACGTGGCCGACCGCTGTGCGCTCGACGACCTCCTCAAGTCGGAGCGGTTCCTTGCCTTCGGGCCCGACACGCTCCCCGAGGCCCGCAATCGCTGCTTCCACGCCTGCCCGCACTGCGCCGGAGAAACTGCCTCCGATTAGCCCCACCGTGACGCTACGGTGACCTCATGGAGTTGCAACTCGACTCCGACGGCGTGCGGCTGAAGGCGTTCCTGGCCAACCCGCCGGCGGCGGCCAGCCCCTCCCGGGGATTGGTGTTGTGTCACGGCCGTCCCCCGGAGGCATCGTCACCCGTATCCGATGCGTCCTTCAACGAACTGGCCACGTCGCTCGCGGCGGCCAGCGGGTGGACGGTTCTCACCTTCGAGTTCCGCGTGACGGCCAAGGGCGGCGGCGCGCTCACGATGCGGGACTGGCTCGGTGATCTGCGCATCGCGTTCGAGCATCTGGCGGCGCGCGACGGCATCGCCGGCGTGTGGCTCGCCGGCTTCAGTGTCGGCGGCGCGCTGGCGTTGTGTCTTGCTGGTGCCGACGAGCACGTGCGCGGCGTGGCGTCGTTCGGCGCGCCGGCCGAGTTCGACGATTGGTCGACGACCCCGGGCGCACTGTGGCCGTTGCAGTCGATCAGCAAGGTTCCGCCCCGGCCCGTCCTGCTGGTGCACGGTGACGCCGACGAGCTGGTGCCGGTGGCCGACGCCCGCGCTCTCGCCGATGCGGCGGGCGGCGAGGTCGAGTTGCGGATCCTCGCCGGCGGCGGCCACGCCCTTCGCTATGACCCGCGGGCGACCGCGGTGCTCGAGGGCTGGCTCGACCGTCAGCCCGGCTGACCGGCGGCGGCGTCGATCGCGTCGCCTAGGCGGGCGGCGGCGGCGCGGGGGTCGTCGCTGTCGGTCAGGTAGCGCACGACGACAAATCGCGACGCGCCGGCGGCGGCCAGTCCGGGAATCGTTTCCGGCGTGACACCCCCGGTCACGTAGAACGGGTGGCGCGACGCGCCGGCCGCGTACGTCACGTACTCGAGGCCGGTGCCGGGCCGCCCCGGCTTGGTCGGTGTCGGCGCCACCGGTCCGGCCGACACGTAGTCGACGGGTGCGTCGGCGCTGGCGTCGAGTTCGGCATGGGCGTGGGTCGACAGCCCGACGATCATGTCGTCGCCGACGATGCGCCGCGCCAGTTCCGGAGAGGCGTCGTCCTGGCCGACGTGCACGCCGTCGGCCCCGGCGTCGATCGCCAGATCGGGCCGATCATTGAGGATGAACGGGACACCGTGGTCGCGACACACCGCGGCGAGCAATCGCGCCCGTTCGACGAGCGGCCGCGCGTCGAGGTGCTTCTCGCGGAGCTGCACGACGTCGACGCCGCCGGCAATGCACGCGGCGACGAACTCGGCGAGGTCGGGACGGTCGGGCGTGCACAGGTACAGCCGCCCCGCGATTGCGGGCATCGACCGAAGGTATCCGGTAGGGCTGCCGATAGAGAGCCGTGGCGTCGGTCGTGGAGCTCGCGGGCGTCCGGCTGGCGTTTGGGCGCTCGGTCGCGCTCGATGGCCTTGACCTCGACGCGCCGGCCGGCGAAGTCACCGTGCTCCTGGGGCCCAACGGCGCCGGCAAGACCACGGCCATTCGCGTCATCACCGGCGCGCTGCGACCCGACGCGGGCACCGTTCGCGTGTTCGGGCTGACCGTTGACGGTCCCGACGGCGAGGAAGTCCGCCGCCGCTGCGGGGTCGTGGCGGCCAAGCCCGCGCTGTACGACCGGTTGTCGGGCTACGACAACCTCGCGTACTCCGCCGCGCTCTACGACGCGCCGGCCAACCGCATCGCCGACGCCGCCGCCCGTTTCGGTATCGAGCACGCGCTCGACCTACGCGTCGGCGGTTACTCGACCGGTATGAAGACCCGCCTGGCGCTGGCCCGGGCCATCCTCCACGACCCTGATCTCCTCTTGCTCGACGAGCCGACGTCTGGTCTCGATCCCGAGTCGGCCGACGCCGTGCTGGCACTGATCGACGAACTGGCGGCGTCGGGCAAAGCGGTCGTGATGTGCACGCACTTGCTGCCCGAAGCCGAGGGCCTGGCCGACCGCGTCGTGATGATCGAGGCGGGCCGGGCGCTGGCCGCCGGCGCGCCGCACGAACTGGCGGCGCGCTACTGGCCCAACCCGCGCGTCGACCTGCGAGTCGGCGAGGGCGCGGTCCGCGTCGACCTCGATGACATCGATGAAGTCGGGGCGGTGGTCGCCTTGCTGGCCGGCGCCGGCGTCGAGGTGAACTCGGTGGTCCCGTACCGGCCGTCGCTGGCCGAGCTGTATCGGCGCGTGCGGAGCGAACGATGAACTGGCATCGGATTCGCACGATCGCCGTCGCCGATCTGCGCCAGCTGTGGCAAAGCCCGGACTTCTGGGTGCCGATGCTCGTCCTGGCCGCGCTGTTCTTTGTGCTGATCCCGCTGAACCTGCTGTGGGTCATCACGCGCATCGGCAGCGTCGAGGTCGCCCAGCGACTCAGCACCGTGCTCGACGTGCTGCCCGACACCGCGCTGCAACCGGTGCGCGATGCGGCGCCGTCGACCCAGACCGCGTACGCGCTCGCGGTGTACTTGTTCGCGCCGCTCGCCGTCATCGTGCCGATGACGATCTCGACCGCGGTCGGCGCCGCGTCGGTGGTCGGCGAGCGCGAGAAGGGGACCGGTGAGTTCCTCGCCCACTCGCCGGCGTCCGAGCGCGAGATCTACATGGGCAAGGTGATCGCCAGCTTGCTGCCGGGCTACCTGACCGCGCTGGCCGGTTTCGCCGCGTACTCGATCATGGTGAACCTCGTCGTCGGGCCCAAGGTCGGCGGGTGGTTCTTCCCGACGCGCAGTTGGTGGGTGCTGATGCTGTGGGTGATCCCGCCGTTTCTCGCGCTGACGTTGTCGGTTGTGCTGCGACTGTCGGCGCGCGTCCGCAGCGCGGCGGCCGCCCAACAGGCGTCGGGCCTCGTCACCTTGCCGCTGATCATCCTGTCGTTCGGGCAGTCGAGCGGCGCGCTGCTCGGCCGTGGATCGTCGGGCATTGTCGTGGGCGCCATCACCTGGTGCATCGCCCTCGCCGGTCTGGCAAGGGGCGGCAAGTCGGTGCGACGGGCCCGGCTCCTCGGCGTCGATATCGGCTAACTCGTCAAGAAAGCCTTGACGGTTGCAAGGCGTCAAGATATGGTTGACGCATGACGCCGATCGACATGCCGAGGGAACTTCGGACTCTGCTCGACCGAACCGCCGATACCAAGTCGTCGGCACTGGAGCGACTGTTCGCCGCCAGCGCCCTGCACAACGGCCTCGACGAACTGCTCGCCGAACTCGCGCAAGCCGCACGTCTCGAAGAGGGCTACTCGTGGGCTGACGTCGGCAAGGTGCTCGACATCACCAAGCAGGCCGCCCAACAGCGGCTCGGGAAGTCGGGCGTGATTCGCGTCGACCCGAAGGGCAACGTCTCGGTGCTCCAGGGGCGGGCGCGCTACGAGGCCGGCTTGCGGGATGCGCTTGATCGACTCGATGGTGGGCTAGCCGCAAACGAACAGGCGGTGATCGTCGAAGTCGAGGTGCAGGTCCCGGCCGAGACCGCGAAGGCCGCGAAGCCAACGAAGAAGGTTGTGAAAGCGAAGAAGGCGGGCAAGAAGCGGTAGACGGACTACGCCGGCGCTTGGGCCGCCGCCTTCGCCGCCTTCTTCTTCTCCTGCTTGTATGCGCGGACCTTGTCGAGGCTGGGGCCGTCGACGATGTCGGCCACTGACATGTACGTGCCCTTGCGGCCGTACTCGCCGGCCGCCGCCTCCCACCCCGATGGCCGAACGCCGAGCTGCTTGCCGACGAGGGCGACGAAGATCTTGGCCTTCATCTCGCCGAACCCGGGCAACGCTTTGATGCGCTTGTAGAGGTCGGCCCCGTCGGTCGCGCCCGACCACACCGTGGCGGCGTCGCCGTCGTACTCCTCGGCGATGAGCTGGCACAGCTCGTGGACCCGGCGGGCCATGGCCGCCGGGTAGCGGTGGATCGGCGGCTTCTGGAGCGCGACGTGCACCAGCGCCTCGGGATCCATGTCGGCGATCTTGCGGGCGTCGAGGTGACCGAGCCGGTCCTTCAGTGTTCTGGGTCCGATGAACGCCCATTCGAGCGCGACTTGCTGGTCGAGCACCATGCCAATCAGCAACGCGAGCGGGTCGTCGCTCAGCAACTTGTCGGCCTCGGCATCTTGCGAAAGGTGGAGCGTCGCCATGCCGCCAGCCTACCGCCGCTTCTTTGATTCTTTGCTGGCGCCGAAAGGCGCCAAAGAATCAAAGAATGGCGTCGTCGGTTAGGCGCCTTTGGGGTCGGGCGCGTCGGCGTCGATCTCGTAGCGGATGAGCGCGTCGGCGACCTCGTCGGACTTGCCGAGCGCGGAGAGAACGGCGACGACGATGTGGGCGGCGTCTACCTCGAAGTGGCGGCGCAGCGCGGCGCGCGTGTCGGAACGGCCGTAACCATCGGTGCCGAGCGGCGTGAGCCCGCCGGGTACCCAGCGCGACACCTGATCGGGCACCGCCTTCATGAAGTCGGTAACCGCGATCACCGGCCCCTCGGCGCCCTCGAGCTGCTCGGTGACGTACGGCGTGCGCGCCGGTTGCGACGGGTGCAGGCGGTTCCACCGTTCCGCGTCGAGCGCCTCTTCGCGCAGCGCTTTGTACGACGTCGCGCTCCACAGCTCGGCGGCGACGTCGTGGTGCTCGGCCAGCAGATCCCGCGCCTCGGCCGCCGCTCGCCAGGCCGGACCTGAGAACAGGATCGTCGCTCGGCGCGACGGGCCGTCGGGTGCGTCCTCGAATCGATACAGCCCGTGGACGATGCCGGCAGTCACGCCGTCGGGCATGGCCGGCATCTCGTAGTTCTCGTTGTAAAGGGTGAGGTAGTAGAAGCAGTCCTCGGGCGCCTCGCCGTACATGCGACGAATCCCGTCCTGCACGATCGTCGCCACCTCATAGGCGAAGGCCGGGTCATAGGCGGCCAGGTTCGGAATCGTCGACGCCAGGACGTGACTGTGCCCGTCCTCGTGTTGCAACCCTTCGCCGTTGAGTGTCGTGCGACCGGCGGTGGCGCCGAGCAGGAACCCTCGGGCGCGGATATCGCCGGCCGCCCAGGCCAGATCGCCCACGCGCTGGAAGCCGAACATCGAATAGAAGACGAAGAACGGGATCATGGGCTGGCCCCATGTCGCGTAGGCGGTGCCGGCCGCCGTCCAACTGCACATCGAGCCCGCCTCGGTGATGCCCTCCTCGAGCACCTGGCCGTCCTTGTCCTCCTTGTAGGACAGCAGCAACTCCGCATCGACCGGCTCGTACAGCTGGCCGGTGGATGCGTAGATCTCGAACTCCTTGAACAGGCCGTCCATGCCGAACGTGCGCGCCTCGTCCGGGACGATCGGCACGATGCGGTGGCCGATCTCCTTGTCGCGCATGAGGTTGCGGATGAGCCGGGCGAAGGCCATCGTCGTCGACACCGCCTGGCCCTTGGACCCCGACGTGAACTCGACGAACGCATTCGGATGCGGCGCCGGCAGCGACGACGAGCGCACGATCCGCTTGGGGATCGCGCCGTCGAGGGCGCGGCGCCGTTGCATCAGGTAGAGGAACTCGGGCGAGTCCTCGTCGGGCCGGTAGTACGGCGGCATGTCGTGGTCGAGCGCGGCGTCGGGGATCTGGTCCTGGAGGTAGAGCCGGTCGCGAAGCAGCCGCAGCTGGTCCTTGGTCATCTTCTTGATCTGGTGCGTCGCGTTGCGCGCCTCGATCTCGGGGCCGAGGGTCCAGCCCTTCACCGTCTTGGCGAGGATCGCCGTCGGCGCGCCTTCGTGTTCGACGGCCGCCTTGTACGCCGCGAACAGCTTGCGGTAGTCGTGCCCGCCGCGCGGCAGCGACCGCAAGTCGTCGTCGGACAGATGCTCGACCAGCTTCCGTAGGCGCGGATCGGGCCCGAAGAAATGGTCTCGGATGTACGCGCCGGTCTCGACCGTGTACTTCTGGAACTCGCCGTCGACCGTCGTGTTCATCTTGTTGACGAGCACGCCGTCGACATCGCGCGCGAGCAGCTCGTCCCACTTCGAGCCCCAGATCACCTTGATGACGTTCCAGCCCGCGCCGCGGAAGACGGCCTCGAGCTCCTGGATGATCTTTCCGTTGCCGCGCACGGGACCGTCGAGCCGTTGCAGGTTGCAGTTGACGACGAAGATCAGGTTGTCGAGGCGCTCGCGGGCGGCGAGCGACAGCGCGCCGAGGGACTCGGGCTCGTCGGTTTCGCCGTCGCCGAGGAAGCACCACACCTTGGCGGCCGCGGTATCGGCGATGCGGCGGTTGAGGAGATAGCGGTTGAAGCGCGCTTGGTAGATCGCACTGATCGGGCCGAGGCCCATCGAGACGGTCGGGAACTCCCAGAACTCCGGCATCAGCCGCGGGTGTGGATACGACGACAGGCCCTGGCCGCCGATCTCCATCCGGAAGTGGTCGAGCTGGTCCTCGGTCAACCGGCCTTCGAGAAACGCACGCGCGTATATGCCCGGCGCCGCGTGGCCCTGGTAATAGATCTGGTCGCCGAACCCGCCGTCGTCTTTGCCGCGGAAGAAGTGATTGAACCCGACCTCATACAGCGACGCGCTCGACGCGTAGGTGGCGAGATGGCCGCCGATGCCGTCGCTGCGAGTGTTGGCGCGCGTGACCATCACCGCCGCGTTCCAGCGGATGAAGGCGCGGATCCGGCGTTCGGTGTATTCGTCGCCTGGGAACCAGGGCTCGTTCTCCGGCGGAATCGAGTTGATGTAGGGCGTGGAGACGGTGGCCGGGAAGCCGACCTGCTTCTCGCGGGCCCGCTCGAGGAGCTTCATCAAGAGGAAGCTGGCGCGACTCTTACCCTGGGCGTCGACGATGGCGTCGAACGATTCCACCCACTCTTTGGTCTCACCTGGGTCGACGTCGGGGAGCTGGTGAGCGAACCCGTCGAAGATCATGTCCCTATTCTCCCCGTTCAAATGACTGTCGTGTACACCGATGGCGCGTGCTCGGGGAACCCGGGTCCGGGCGGCTGGGCCTGGGCGGTGCCGGGCGGTCGTTGGGTGACGGGTTTTGCCGCCGAGACGACGAATCAGCGCATGGAGGTCGCCGCCGCTCTCGAGGCGTTGCGCGCGCTCGAGGGCGACGTGGAAGTCGTCAGCGACTCGACCTACGTCGTCAACTGCTTCCGCGACCGGTGGTGGGAAGGCTGGCTGGCGCGCGGGTGGAAGACCACCGCGAAGAAGCCGGTCGCCAACCGCGACCTTTGGGAGCCGTTGATCGAGCTGTATCGGCAGCGGCACGACGAAGTGAGCTTTCGGTGGGTGAAGGGCCACAGCGAAGACGTCATGAACGACCTGGTGGACAAGCTCGCGGTGCGCGCCGCTCAGCAGCAAGCGGCCGAAGCGGGTGACGGCACGCCGCAGGTCGCGGTGGAGTCACTTGACGCGCGCATTCCGTCTGGACATCGCGTCGTCGTGGTCGGCGCCCGGCCGCCGGCCATCGGCGGATACGACGACAACCCGATCGCCGACGAACTACGCCGCCGGCTGATCGAGATCCTCGCCGCCAAGCGCGAGCTTCACTCCGACCTCGTTGTACTGACCGGCTTGGGCCTCGGGGCCGAGCAACTCGCCGCCGAGGCCGCCTTCGCCGCCGAGGTGCCATTCGTCGCCGCCCTCCCGTACCCGGACCAGGAACGGGTGTGGCCGCCGGCGTCGCAAGCGCGGTACCGCGACCTCCTCGCCACTGCGAGCGGAACGGTCGTGCTCCAAGCCCGGTCGCCGGCGTCGAAGCAGCAAGCAGGTGCCGCGCTGACCCGTCGCGATGCGTGGCTCAGCCGCGCCGCCGATGAGGCGATCGCGGTATGGGACGAGGCGGACCCCGCCGTCGGCAAGTCGGTCCGCCGGCTCCAGGACGCCGTCGGCGAAGACAACGTGTGGATCCTGCGCCCGGCGTGATCGCAGGCGTCGACACCGGCGGCACCTTCACCGATGTCGTCTTCGATGACGGGACCAGCGCCAAGGTTCCGTCGCAGCGCGAGGACCCGGCGGCCGCCGTCGCCGCCGGTCTCGGCGACGTGCGACCGTCGACTCTGGCCCACGGCACCACCGTCGCCACCAACGCGCTGCTCGAGCGTCGAGGCGCACGCGTCGCGCTCATTACCAACGCGGGCTTCGAGGACGTCATCGAGATCGGTCGCCAGGATCGCCCGTCGCTCTACGACTCGCGTCGCGATCGTCCGGTTCCGCTGGTCGACCGCGATCACCGGTTCGGCGTCGCCGGTCGGCTCGACGCGGCCGGCGACGAAATCGCGCCGCTGGGTTCGGTGCCCGCGGTCGGCGACGACATCGACGTCGTCGCCGTGTGCCTGTTGCACAGCGACCTCAACGCCGCCCACGAGCGGTCGGTCGCCGACGCGGTCGGCGGCGACGTGGTGTGCTCGCATGAGGTGTCGCCCGAGTTCCGTGAGTTCGAGCGCACGGTGACCACCGTGATCAGCGCGTACCTCCGGCCGCTCACCGCCAACTACCTGCAACGGCTCACGACGCTGGCCGGGGAGGTGCTCGTGATGACGTCGGCCGGCGGCTTGGTGCCGCTTGCGTTGGCGGCGGAACGACCGGCGTCGCTGTTGCTGTCGGGTCCGGCCGGCGGCGTGCGGGCCGGCGCGGCCGCCGCGGTGGCCGCCGGGTTCCCCGACGCGGTGACGTTCGACATGGGCGGCACGAGTACCGACGTCTGCCTCGTTCTCGACGGCGTACCGGCGCCGGCGGCCGAACGGGTGGTCGCCGGCTTCCCGGTGCGGGTGCCGTCACTCGATGTCCACACGATCGGCGCCGGTGGTGGATCGATCGCGTTCGTCGACGCGGGTGGCGCGCTCGTTGTCGGGCCCGAGAGCGCGGGCGCGGCCCCCGGTCCGACTTGCTACGGGCGCGGTGGGTCGCGGCCGACGGTGACCGACGCCGACCTGGTCGCCGGACGCATCCCGGCCGATGTCGGGTTTCCGGGAATCGGCGCGCTCGACGCCGCCGCGGCGCAACGCGCCCTCGACGCGGCCGACGTGACCGCCGCGGGCGTGATCGCCGTGGTTGACGCGGCGATGGCCGAGGCCGTCCGTGCCGTGACGATCAATCGCGGGGTCGATCCGCGCCAACTCGCGCTCGTCGCCTTCGGCGGCGCCGGTCCGCTCCACGCGTGCGCGTTAGCCGACGAGTTGGATATGGCCGCAGTGATCGTCCCCGCGCGCGCCGGCGTCCTGTCCGCGGCCGGCATCCTCGCCGCGCCGCGCCAACACGACGTCGTGCGTTCGTGGCCAACGCCCTCGGACCACAGCGGCGTCGCCGATGCGCTACGCGAACTCGCCGCCGAGGCCAGCGGTGACGAGATCGTCACCCGCGTCGACTGCCGCTACGCCGGTCAGAGTCACGAGCTCACCGTGCCCTCGGTGGCCGACTTCCCCGCCGAGCACCGGCGCCGCAATGGCTACGACCAGCCCGGTGCGCCGATCGAGGTCGTGGCGCTGCGCGTCAGCGGGCGGACCGCTTCGCCGGTGGAGTCCCTGCCGGCCGACGGATCGGCGTCGCGAGAACCGGCGGTGGGCCCCGCGGTCGTGAGCGAGCCCGATTGCACCATGTGGCTGCCCGAGGGCTGGCGAGCCGACGTACACGAGAGCGGGTCATGGATCCTGCGGCGCTCCAGATCCTGATCGCCCGCCTGACCGGCGTCGCCGAGGAAATGGGTGCGGTGCTGCGCCGCGCCGCGTTCAGCCCGAACATCAAAGAGCGGGCCGACTGCAGCGCGGCGCTGTTCACCGCCGACGGCGAGCTGCTCGTGCAAGCGGAGCACATCCCGGTGCACCTCGGGGCCATGCCGGCGTCGGTGCGAGCCGCGATCGAGGCCTTTGGTGTGGGCGGCGTCGCGCCCGGCGACCAGGTCATCCTCAACGACCCGTTCGCCGGCGGCACCCACCTCAACGACATCACGCTGGTCGCACCGTGTTGGGTGGACGGGCGACTGGTGGGCTGGGCGGCAAACCGGGCCCACCATGCCGATGTCGGCGGCCTGGCGCCCGGGTCGATGCCGCCCGATGCGATCGACATCGACGAGGAGGGGTTCCGTATCGGGCCGACTCGGTTCGACGCCAGCGTGGTCGACGCATTGTTGGCCGCTTCGCGCACGCCCGCCGAGCGGCGGGGCGACCTGGACGCGCAGGTTGGGGCCAACGTCGTCGGCGTCGAGCGCTTGGCGGGGCTGGCGGGAGCGTCCTTCGAGGAGGTGGTCGACTACGGCGAGCGGCGAATGCGCGCCGCGCTCTCCGCGGTTACCGACGGGACGTGGACGTTCGACGACGTCATCGACTCGTGCGGCCCGCGGCCCGAGCAGCAGCGATCAGCGCGCATTGCCTGCGCAGTGACGATCGTGGGCGACGAGATCACGTTCGACTTCACCGGCACCGACGAACAACGACCAGGCAACGTCAACGCGGTCGAGGCGGTGACGCGCAGCGCGGTGGCGTTCGCGGTGCGGTCAGCGGTTGAGCCGACGATCCCGGCCAACGGCGGCGCCATGCGTCCGGTGACGGTGGTGGCGCCGTTCGGGTCCATCGTCGCGGCGCGGCCACCCGCCGCAGTGGGCGCCGGCAACGTCGAGGTCAGCCAGCGGGTGGCCGACGTCTGCCTCGGCGCGCTGGCCCAGGCCGTGCCCGATCGGGTGGGCGCCGCCAGTCAAGGAACGATGAACAACACGCTCATCGGCGGCGAGCACTGGGTGTACTACGAGACCGTCGCCGGCGGGCAAGGCGGCCGGCCGTGGGCGGCCGGGATGAGCGGTGTCCACACGGCGATGACCAACACGAAGAACACGCCGATCGAGGCGCTCGAACGGGCGTACGCGATGCGGGTTACGCGCTATCGCTTGCGCCCCGGCAGCGGCGGACCCGGCGCGCACGCGGGCGGGGACGGAGTCGAGCGCGACCTGGAGATGCTGGAGGACGTCACCGTCTCGCTGATCACCGAACGGCGCGAGTCACAGCCGTGGGGCCTGGCCGGCGGCGACGGAGGCTCGGTAGGGGAGAACTGGCTGCTGCCCGGCGGCGACGAGACGCGCGCCGAGCGTGTGCTCGACAAATGCACCGTCCAGCTGAAGGCCGGCGACGTCCTGCGCATCCTCACGCCCGGCGGCGGCGGGTGGGGTCCGGCGCCGACGGTGGCAGGCTGAGGCCGATGACGCCGAGCGCGGACTCAGTGGACGCGGCCGAGCAGAACTACTTCGCGACGTGGCGCCTCCTCGTCGAGCGGGCCGAGGGGTGCTCGGTCGAAGAGACCGACGACGTGCTGCTGACGTCGGTTCCGGGGGCGCCTTCGTACTTCAACAGCGCGTTCGTCAAGCCGCCCGCTGATCCGTTGCGGTGCGTGGACGAGGTCAGAGCCTTCTTCGTCGAGCGCGGGACGCCGTTCACCCTTCGCTGTCGTTCGACGGCCGAGTCGGAAGCGTTCGCGCGGATCCTGGGCCTTGAAGCGGCGGACGCCAGTCCGCTCATGAATGCCAGCGCGGAAGAGATCGCGCCACCAACGCTCCCCGACATCGTGCGCGTCGACGCCGGCACGTGGGGCGATCACATCGCCGCCATTGCCAAGGGATTCGGCGTCCCGACCGATCTCGCCGGCCGGCTGTTCGGCCCCGACATCGCCATCGGCGACGAATACTTTGCGTTCAACGCCTACGTCGATGGGGAGGTGGCGTCGACCGCGGCGGCCGTGGTGCATGACGGCGTCACCGGCATCTACAACGTCGCCACGCCGGCGGCGTTCCGACGACGGGGCCTGGGCGAAGCCACCACCCGCGCCGCCATCGCCGAAGGGTGCCGGCGGGGGTGCGCGATCGCGACGCTCCAGTCCTCGGAGATGGGCTACTCGATCTACGAGCGAATGGGCTTCCGCACCGTCGCGACGTGGCGCAGCTTCACCAGTTCCTAACCGTTAACACCGCTCGGCCTAGCTCTCGAGGAAATGGCGTACCGAATCGGTACGCCATTTCCTCGAGGGACGCAGCGGCGGCTACTACGGCAACTGCTCGACCGCGCTGAGCCAGCGCTCGGCGAAGGCGTCGGCGTCGACCTCGGTGACGACATTGACGACCTTGCCGCCGTCGACTCGATCGAACCGCAACACGTCGCCGTCCATCTGCGGCCGGAGCGAGATTGGCTCGACGCGCGCTCCCGTCCATCCGAGCGCGACCGCGCACGCGACCGGGTCGTACTGGAAGTTGAGGAGATCGTCGGGCAACGCGGCATGGGCGCAGCTGAGGGTTCGTAGCTGGTACTCATCGCCGTGCGCCCGCGCTTGGCGGGCGAGCAGCTGGCCGACAGTTCCGGCGGCCCCGAGGCGCGGCAGGTCCGATTCGGAAATGTGCGAGGCGAGGGTCGCCGGCAAGGTCGCGAGGGTCAGGTCCGTGGCGGCGTCGAACACGGCCACGGCGGCGGTCGTATCGCACTGCACGTTCCAGTCCATGTTGGGGCCCCATTGCGGGAGGCCGGCCGTTGGCGCGTCGACCCAGCCGCCCATCAGCACGACGCGGCCAAGCGACAGTGGATCGAGCCTCGCCAGATTCGTGTACGGGCCGATCGCGATCACCGTCGCGAAGTCGGTGTCGAGGTGGACCTTGATCACCTCACTCCTGACTTTGTTGCAGTTGTTGTTCTGGGGGAACCACAAGTGCAACAAAGTCGGCGGGCGAACCGATCACGTCACTCCCAACTATCGGCCGCCCTTGCGGAATCTCTTTGGGTTCCCTAACATTCATTCGTAGTGTTCTCGAACTTCCTTATCGGGCTGCGCGAGGGCCTCGAGGCCTCCCTGGTTGTCGGGATTCTCGTGGCGTACCTCGTGCGCACGGGGAATCGGAAACGCCTGGCTCCCGTATGGCTCGGGGTCGCCGTGGCCGTCGGCGTGAGCCTCGCGGTGGGCGCCGGGCTCACGTTCACGTCGCGCTCCCTCTCGTTCAAGGCGCAGGAGGCCTTCGGCGGGACGATGTCGATCATCGCGGTCATCTTCGTCACCGGGATGGTGTTCTGGATGCGCAGCCAGTCGCGGGCGCTCAAACACGAGCTTCAGGGCAAGCTCGACGCCGCTCTCACCGGGGGGACGCTCGCCCTCTTCCTCGTCGCGCTGCTCGCCGTCGGTCGCGAAGGGCTCGAGACCGCGTTGTTCTTGTGGACGTCGGTGCAAGCCGCCGGCTCGTCCACCAACCCGGTGCTGGGCGCGACGATCGGGTTGGTGCTGGCCGTGGTCATCGGCTGGCTCATCTACCGCCAGTCGGTACGCCTCAACCTGGCAACGTTCTTCAAGCTCACTGGGGCCGGCCTCGTTGTCGTCGCCGCCGGCGTTCTCGCCTACGGCGTCCACGACTTGCAAGAGGCCTCGATATTGCCGGGTCTCAACTCGCTGGCGTTCGACGTGTCGCGGACGATCCCGCCGTCGAGCTGGTACGGCACGTTGCTCAAGGGCATCTTCAACTTCTCGCCCAACTCGACCTGGCTGCAGGTGGTCGCCTACCTCGGTTACCTCGTGCCGGTGATGTTGCTGTTCTTTCGTCCCATGCCCGCGCCGTCGGCGGACGCGCGAACTATCCCGACTGGAGCATCCGTCTCGTGAAGAAGTTGTTTGGTTTCGCCGCTGTGTTGCTGGCCGTGATGGTTAGCGCGACCGCGTGCAGTGACGACAAGGCGTCAGGCACGGCGGTGCTCGTCACCGCGACCGACAGCACCTGCACGCCGGCCAAGACCGACTTTGCCGCCGGCAAGACCACGTTCGAGGTCAAGAACGAGGGTGACAAGGTCACCGAGTTGTACGTGTACGGGGACGAGGACAAGGTGGTCGGCGAGGTGGAGAACGTCGGCGCCGGCACGAGCCGCCGCATGACCGCCGATCTCAAGGCCGGCGAGTACGAGCTGGCCTGCAAGCCGGGCATGACCGGCTCAGGCATCCGCACCAAGATCAAGGTGTCAGGCGAGGGCGGGTCGCAAGGCGGCGCCCAGGCGACGGCGGACCGCGAGGTCCGCATGCAGACCGTCGACTACTCCTACTCGGGCCTGACCGGTCTCACCGGGAAGGCAAACGAGACCATCGAGTTCTACCTGGAGAACAAGGGAACTCAGAAGCACGAGTTCGAGTTGAGCGGTCCGGACGGGAAAGTCCTCGGCGAGGTCGAGCCCGTCGATCCCGGGAAGACCGACGAAGCCAAGATCACCCTCGCCGGGCCGGGCACGTACACCTACGTGTGCGGCGTCGAAGGTCACGAGGCCAAGGGCATGAAGGGTACGTTCACCGTTTCATGAGTGACGGCTTCCACCCTCCGCTCGAGGAGTACCTCGAAACGATCCATGAGCTCGAGGAGGAAGGCGCCAAGGTGATCCAGGCGCGCCTGGCCGAGCGACTACATCACGCGGCACCGACGGTGTCAGAGATGGTGAAGCGTCTGGTCGCCGACGGCTTCGTCGAGGTGCGGGGCCGCGCCATCACGCTGACTCCGGCCGGGCGCGTGCGCGCCGAGAGCGTCGTGCGGAAGCACCGGCTCGCCGAGCGGCTGCTCACCGACATCATCGGGCTGGAATGGCACAAGGCGCACCTCGAGGCGGGCCGGTGGGAGCACGTCATCTCCGACGAGGTCGAAGCGCGTCTCGTCGAGGTGCTGGGCCATCCGACGACGTGCCCTCACGGCAACCCGATTCCGGGCTCGGGCTACGTCGAGCCCGCCCTGGTCGCCTTGGCCCACGCGCAACCCGGCGACAAGGTGCAACTCCAGCGGGTCACCGAGCAAGTCGAGATCGACCTCGAATCGATCACGTACCTCAGCGTCCACGGGTTCGTTCCCGGGTCCGGCGCGCGTGTCCGCAGCAAGGCACCTGACGGCACTCTGACGCTCGAACTCGCCGGCCAGCACGTCATCGCGCTCGGCCCGGCCCTGGCCGAGCAGCTCTTCGTAATCCCCGCGTAGGCCCGGTGACCACAGTCACGGGACTTCGCGCGCAAGTTCGGCGCATTTGCCCCGTTGTCATCCCGTAGCCCTTAGGGGAGGGCGCCGGGGGGAGCACGTAAGTGGGGAGCATGGGCCGGTCGCAGTTCTACCGTGTGCCGTTTCCAGGACCGGGTGACCTCAGCGTCCTGGCGCGGCCGCGCAAGGCGAGACTGGCGCGCACGGCCCGGCGACTCCGGCGCCACGGCGTCACCACTGTTGTCTCCACCCTGACCGCCGCCGAGATCGAGCGCTACGACCTGGCTGACGAGTGGCGCGCGTGGCGCGATGCCGGTATCGACTTCTTCTGGTGGCCCATCGACGAGTTCGGCGTGCCCGACGACGCGGTCGCCGACGACGTCCTGGCCCGTCTGCACGACCGGCTCACCGCGGGTGAGCACATCGCGGTCGAGTGCCGCATGGCCCTCGGTCGATCACCGCTGGTGGCCAGCGCGCTGATGGTGGAGGCGGGCATCTCGGCGGCCGACGCGGTGTGGGCGCTCACGACGGCGGCCGGTCGCCCGGTACCGCGGGCGTCGCAGCGCGCGTGGTTGCGCCGCCGATCGCCGGCCGACGCGGCCAGCTGACGCACCAGCCCGCGGATTCCACTATCCATAGGCCCGGCATGGCCGGCCAACCGCTCCGCATCGCCAACTGCTCTGGCTTCTACGGCGACCGCCTCGCCGCCGCCCGCGAGATGGTCGACGGGGGACCCATCGACGTGCTGTCCGGCGACTGGCTCGCCGAGCTGACGATGCTGATCCTCGCCCGCAACCGCCTGCGCGATCCGGGCGCCGGCTACGCGCGGACGTTCGTCACCCAGATGGAACAGGTGATGGGCACGTGCCTCGATCGCGGCATCAAGGTCGTGACCAACGCCGGCGGCCTCAACCCTGCGGGCTGCGCCGACGCGGTCGCCGCCGTCGCCGACGCCCTCGGCCTGTCGCCGGCCATCGCCTATGTCGAGGGCGACGACCTCATGGGCCGGCTGGCCGAGCTGCGCGCCGCCGGCCACGACCTGGCCCACCTCGACACCGGCGAAGCGCTGGGCGATCGTGAGGTGCTCACTGCGAACGCGTACGTCGGCGGCTGGGGGATCGCTAACGCGTTGTCTCGTGGCGCCGACATCGTGATCACCGGTCGCACGACCGACGCCGCGCTGGCCGTCGGTCCCGCGGCCTGGCGTCACGGCTGGGCGCGAGACGATTGGGACGCGCTCGCCGGCGCGGTCGTCGCCGGTCACGTCATCGAGTGCGGTGCCCAGGCGACGGGGGGCAACTATTCGTTCTTCACCGAGGTGGCCGGCCTCGAACATCCGGGCTTCCCGATCGCCGAGATCGCGGCCGACGGTTCGTCGGTGATCACGAAGCACGAGGGAACCGGCGGCGCGGTGACGATCGGAACGGTGACCGCGCAGTTGCTGTACGAGATCGGCGGTCCCGCGTACCTCAACCCCGATGTCATCGCGCGGTTCGACACGATCGCTCTGGCCGGCGCCGGGCCCGACCGCGTCGCGATCTCGGGCGTGCGGGGCGAGCCGCCGCCGCCGACGAGCAAGGTGTGCATCAACTACGTCGGCGGCCACCGCACGACGATGACGCTCGCGCTCACGGGTCTCGACATCGAGGAGAAGGCCGCGCTCGTCGAGCGCACGCTGTGGGCCGGTATTCCCGGTGGCAAGGAGGCCTTCGCCGAGGTCGACGTGCAGTTGCTGAGGACCGACCACGACGACCCGGGGTCGAACGAACAGGCCGTCGCCCAGCTGCGCATCACAGTAAAGGACCCGGACGAGCGCAAGGTGGGGCGGGCGCTCAGCGGTCAGATCACCGAGATGGCCTTGGCGTCGTATCCCGGCTTCTTCGGGCTCGGTGGCGGTCAGGCCGGCGGCTCGACCTACGGCGTGTACTGGCCGGCCCTCATACCGTCCGACCTCGTCTGGCAGGAAGTCGTGCTGAACAGCACCCGCACCGTCGTCGAGTCGACGCCGCCCAGCTCAAACGCACGTGTCGGTGTCGAATCGAAGGAAAACACCGATTCGACACCGACGCATGGCTTTGGTGGGGGGACGGAGCGGGCGCCGATTGGACGGGTGGTCGGTGCGCGGTCGGGAGACAAGGGTGGGAACGCCAACCTCGGGGTGTGGGCCCGGACCGACGACGGCTACGCGTGGCTCGACGGCTTCCTCACCACCGAACGTCTTCGTGAGTTGCTGGTCGAGACGCGCGACCTCGACGTCGAGCGTTACGCGCTACCCAACATCCGGGCGATCAACTTCGTGATCAAGGGCCTCCTCGGTGAAGGGGTGGCGTCGTCGACGCGCGTCGACGGCCAAGCCAAAGGCCTCGGCGAATACCTCCGAGCCAAGGTCGTCGACGTCCCGCATAGTCTCCTTGACGCTGCCGACGGGTAGCGGGAGAGGACAGCGATGGACATCAAGGGAGCAGCGGCCATCGTCAGCGGTGGCGCGTCGGGACTGGGCGAGGCGACGGTGCGCCGGCTCGCGGGCGCCGGGGCCGACGTCACGATCTTCGACCGCAACGCCGAGCGGGGCGAAGCGCTCGCCAAAGAATTGGGCGGGGGCGCCAAGTTCGTGGGCGGCGACGTGACCGACGGCGACTCGGTCGCCGAAGCGGTGGCCATCGCCGGCGAGTCGGCGCCGCTCCGCATGGGAATCAGCTGCGCCGGCCTCGGCGCGGCGACGCGGATCATCGGCCGCGACGGCACGGCTCATGACCTCGATACGTTCAAGTTCGTCATCAACGTCAACCTGATCGGGACGTTCAACGTCATGCGGCTGGCGGCGTCGGCGATCTCGAAGACCGAGCCGCTCGCCGGCGGTGAGCGGGGCGTGCTGGTGCAGACCGCGTCGGTCGCCGCCTTCGACGGCCAGATCGGCCAGATCGCCTACTCGGCGTCCAAGGGTGGTGTCGTCGGTATGACGCTGCCCGCGGCGCGCGACCTGTCGCCGGTCGGCGTCCGTGTCGTGACGATCGCGCCGGGCCTCATGGACACGCCGCTCCTTGGCCTGCTCCCCGAGGAAGGGCGCCAAGCGCTCGGCGCCGGCGTGCTGTTCCCCAAACGGCTCGGCGAGCCCGACGAGTTCGCCCAGCTGGTGCTGGCGATCTGCGGGAACGGCTACCTGAACGGCGAGGTGATCAGGCTCGACGGCGGCCTGCGGATGCCCCCGAAGTAGACGTCGAGGCCGGCGTCTGCGCCAGCGCGAGGAGCCACACCAGCGCCGGCACGATGAGCACCATGCCGACGGCGAGCGAGATCACGGTGGCGCGTAGCACCGCGGGCGGCGCGGCGACGTCGTTGATCCGCACCGTGGGCACGAGCATGTACGGGTACTGGGCGACGGCCCACGCCCACACGATCGATCCGACGGCAAGGCCAGCGGCGCCACGCGCCAGTACGTAGCGGCGGCGGGCGACCAGCACCATCGCACCGAGACCGGCGACACCGGACAGCGCGACCACCGGACCGGCCCGCCCGGTCAGCCCGTCGAACAAGCGCGGCGAATCGGCGTGCAGCACCCACGCCGCGCTGATGACGATCACCGAGGCGATCGCGCCCATCGCGATCGCTCGCGCCCGGAACCAGTCGACGAGCTCTGGTTCGGCGCGCACCTCGGCGTCGTGGCACAGGAACACGGCGGCGAGGAACGCGCACGTGGCGACTGCCAGCGTGCCCCCCAGGAGCGACGTCGGGTTCAACCAACTCGTAACCAGGTTCCCGTTCGCGTTCCCGAGTGGTACCCGGCCCGACGCGACCCCGCCGGCCGCCGCGCCGAGGAAGAACGGCGTGATGATCGACGACGCGGCGAAGGCGGCGCCGAACAGTCGCTTTAGCGGCACGCCGGGGACCGCTTTTCGGAACGCGAACGACGCGCCGCGCAGGATGATGCCGATGGCCGCCGCGGTCAGGGGGATGGTCAGCGTCGACGCGAAGGCGGCGAACACGGGCGAGAACGCGGTCCACAGCACGACGAGCACGAAGATCAGCCACACGTGGTTGGCCTCCCACACCGGGCCGATGACGCGCTCGATCAGCGCCCGCCGAGGCGCGCCGGTTGCCGCGTCGCCGGCGAGCAGGTCCCAGAAGCCGGCGCCGAAGTCGGCGCCGGCGAACAGCGCGTACGCGGTGACGCCCAGCCACATGAACACGAGCACCGTGTTGGCGCTCATGCCGCGTCGGCTCGCGCCATGCGGCGCAGGACAACGACGGTGCCCACGGTGAGGGTTGAGTAGACGACGAGCAGCGCGTAATACCCGAGCCGCAGGTTGGGTGCCGCGCTCACGGCATCGGCGACCCGAAGGATGCGGTACACGATCCACGGCTGGCGGCCGACTTCGGTGACGATCCACCCGCATTCGACGGCGACGACCGCGGCCGGTCCGGCGACGAAGGCGGCGCGGTAGAACCACCGAGACCTGGGCAGCTCGCGGCGCCTCGCCCACGCGACGAGCGCCCACCCGCCGAGGCCGACGAGACCCACGCCGATCGTCACCATGGTGTCGAACGCGACGTGCACGACGCCGACGGGTGGCCGGTCGCGTGGCGACACCTGGTCGAGCCCGGCGACCACGGCGTTGGCGTCGCGGTGGAGAAGCAGCGACAGACCCTTCGGGATCTCGATGGCGTAGAGCCGCAGCGGTGCGCCGCGCTGCGTGTGCGTCAGTGCCTCGGCGGCCGCGAGCTTGACCGGCTGGAATTCGCCGATGAATCGGGCCGACCAATCGCCGACCACGATTTGGGCCGGCGCGAGCAGCGCGGCGACGGTAAACGGCAAGGCGAAGGCAATGCGGCAGTAACGGTCGCGGCGACCGCGCAGCCACGCCCGCGCGTAGACACTGGCGACGACGAACCCCGACAGCATCCCGGCGGCGATGATCATGTGCGTCGTCTGCGGTCCGGTCGCCGGGTTCAGCATGGCCCGCCACGGGTCGACGTCAACGACCGCATTGCCCGCCAGCCGGAACCCGCGCGGCTGGTTCATCCATGCGTTGGCGGTCACGACGAACCACGCCGATGCTGCGCCGGCCACCGCGATCGGAACGCCGACCAGGAGGTGACGGCGGGGCGAGAGCCGGTCCCACCCGTAGAGGTAGATGCCGAGGAAGATCGCCTCGACGAAGAAGGCGATGGCTTCGATCGCGAACGGCAGGCCGATCACGTTGCCGAACGGTCCCATCATCCCTGGCCACAAGATGCCGAGCTCGAACGACAGGATCGTGCCCGACACCGCGCCCACGGCGAAGAGGACACCGAGCGTCCGCGCCCAGCGCCGAGCCAGCGCGAGGTAGGTGGCGTCGCCGGTGCGCAGCGCCCGCCACTCGGCGATCAGGATGATCACGGGGAAGCCGACGCCGAGGGCGGCGATCACGATGTGCCAGCCCAGCGAGAGCGCCATCTGCTGGCGAGCTGCGAACAGATCGGGTTGGTGCACCGCAGCGGCGAAATCGACCACGACGGCCCCAGCGTACGATCGACGGCCATGCGCTATGTCGAAGTGGGTGGAGCCCGCGTCTCGGTGATCGGCCTCGGGACCTGGCAGTTCGGGTCACGCGAATGGGGCTACGGCTCCGACTACGCCGAGAGCGAGGCGGTCGACATCACGCACCGCGCCCTCGATCTCGGGATCAACCTGATCGACACCGCGGAGATCTACGCGTTCGGCCGATCGGAGCGCATTGTCGGGCGGGCCATCGCCGAGCGCCGCCACGCCGCGTTCGTGGCGACCAAGGTGTTCCCCGTCTTGCCGCTGGCGCCGATCGTCGAACAACGGGGCCGGGCCAGCGCGGCGCGGCTCGGCATCGAGCAGATCGACCTCTACCAAGTGCACTGGCCCAACCCGGTGATCCCGATCGCCGCGCCGATGCACGGTATGGCCAAACTCGTCGAGCAGGGCACGGTCCGTCACGTCGGCGTGAGCAACTTCGGTTTGGGACAGTGGCGGCAGGCCGAGCGCCAGCTCGGCGGTGTCGTCCTCAGCAATCAGGTGCAGTACTCGTTGGTGACGCGCAAGCCCGAACGCGAGCTGATCCCGTTCGCGCAAGACGAAGGCCGGTTGGTGATCGCGTACAGCCCGCTCGCCCAAGGCTTTCTCTCGGCTCGCTACGACGGCACCAACACGCCGGGCGGCGTGCGGGCCGGCAACTCGATGTTCCTACCCGAGAACATCGAGAAAGCGCAGCCGTTGCTCGCCGCGCTACGCGAGGTCGCCGCCGCCCACGACGCCACACCGGCGCAGGTCGCGCTGGCGTGGGTGATCCGGCGCCCCAACGTCATCGCCATCCCGGGCGCGAGCAGCGTCGCTCAGTTGGAGAAGAACGCGGCCGCTGCTGACCTCGAGTTGACCGACGACGACGACGCGCGGCTGACTGAAGCGTCGGACCGCTTCAGCCCCACAAAGGGGCTGGCGGCAATGCCGCAGTTGCTGCGGGCTCGTTTCGGCCGCTGACGGCGAGTCGCCGCGTCAGCAGCACGCCGATCACCGCCATCGCCAGCGTGATGGCGAACCCGACGCGCAGGCTGTCCGCTCGCGTCCACGTCGCCGCTTGGCCGACGGCGATCACGGCTCCGACGACGCCGGTGCCGGTCGCCACGCCGAGCAGGTCGGCGAGCTGCTGGAACGAGCTGGCCGTCCCTTCCTGACCCGCCGGCGCTTCGGCGAGAACCGCGAGTATCACCGACTGATTCGAGATGCCCATGCCGAGGCCGGCGACGCCCCACGCCAACACGATGATCGCCAGCGGCGCCGACGCGTTGAGGCCGACGACCATCAACGCGATCCCGATCGCGATCAGCGTCATGCCGGTGGCGATCAACGTCCGCGGTGCTACCCGGCCCGAGCGGTGGGCGTGGATCCACGCACCCGTCGTCCAGGTGAGCGTGGCGGCGGTAAGGGCGAGGCCGGCGACGGTGACGGAGTGGTGGCGGACGTCGGTCACCGCCAAGGAGATGTACGCGTCGGTCCCGAAGAACGCGAACGTCAGCACGCCCTTGAGCAGAACGGCCGCCGGCAGTCCGGGGCGGGCGCGCAGGGTGCCGGCCGGGAGCAACCGGTTGAGCGCCGGAATCACCCCGGCGATGCCGCCGAGGACGAGCGGGACCGCGAGGAGGAGACGGTGCTCGCCCAGCCCGGCCAGCAACACGCCGGCCGCCACCGCGAGGAGGATGGCGACGCGCGCGTTGCTCGGCGCGACGGCACCGGCGGATTCCGCGGCGGCGGGCAGTTGCCGCAATCGTGGGACGGCGACGCCGCCGGCGACCACGATGAGCGGGAGCAGACCGGCGAAGACCCACCGCCAACCGACCGTGTCGGCGACGACGCCACTCACCGCCGGCCCGAGCAGCCCAGGAACGACCCACGCCGTCGACATCACGGCGAACATCCGGGGCCGCAGGTCGTCGGGGTAGCCGCGCGCCACCGTTGTCACCGCGGCGGCCGAGACCGCGCCGGCGCCCAGGCCCTGCACGGCCCGCCCGGCGACGAGGACCAGCATCGTTGGCGCGCTGGCGCCGATCGCGAGGCCGATACCGAACAACACCACGCCCACGGTGAACGGTCGGCCGACGCCGGCCCGATCGGCCGCCCGCCCGGCCATCACCGTGCTGACCAGGCTGGTAAGGAAGAAGGCGCTGAACGCCCAGCCGTAGAGGCGAATGCCGCCGAGGTCGGCGCGGACCTCCGGCATGATCGTGGCGACGGCCAGGCCTTCGAACGCGACGAGGGTGACGGTCATCACCAAGCCGACCGTCAGGGCCCGCCGCTCGGAATCCCATACGCCCACCGCCCCACATTGCCTCCAGAATGGGGGGGTGGACGTGAGTGTGGTCGGCGGAGGGGTCATCGGCCTCTCGGCCGCGTGGCGACTCGCGCAGCGCGGCGACGCCGTCACGCTGTACGACCCGGCGCCGGGATCGGGCGCGTCCCACGTCGCCGCAGGGATGCTGGCACCGGTCACCGAGGTTCACTACGGCGAGGAGGCGGTGCTCGAGTTGAACCTCGAGTCGGCGCGCCGCTACCCGCGGTTTGTCGCCGAGCTGGAGCGGGCGACCGAGCTGACGACCGGATACCAGCCGAGCGGGACGATCGTCGTCGCGCGCGACGGTGACGACCTGGCCGCGCTCGACCGCCTGTCCTCGTTCCAGCGCGACCTCGGTCTGGAGGTCACCCGGCTGCGCGCCGGCGTCTGCCGCGAGTTGGAGCCCGGCCTGGCGCCGGGGATCCGCGGCGGGTTGCTGGTCGCCGGCGACCATCAGGTCAACCCGCGGCTGCTGGTTGCCGCGCTCCTCCAGGGGTGCCGGCACGCGGGCGTGCGGTTCGTCGCTGAGCGGGTCACCGAGATTCCCGCGGGCGACGTCACCGTGATCGCCGCCGGCTGTTGGTCGGGCGACATCGGCGGCGTGGACATCTCCGTGCGGCCGGTGAAGGGCCAGCTGCTGCGACTCCGGGGCAAGGCGGGCATCGAACGCACCGTGCGAGGGCTCGACTGCTACATCGTGCCCCGGCCCGACGGCGAGGTTGTGGTCGGCGCGACGGTCGAGGAGCGCGGCTTCGACACAACGGTCACCGCGGGCGCGATCTACGAGTTGCTGCGCGCCGCGGTCGAATTGGTCCCCGATGTCGCCGAGCTCGAACTGGCCGAGGCCAGCGCGGGGCTCCGGCCCGCCACCGCCGACAACGCACCGCTGATCGAACGTCGCGGCGACGTCGTCATCGCGACCGGCCACTACCGCAACGGCGTGCTGCTCGCCCCGCTCACCGCCGACCTCGTCGCCGAGCTCGTGGCATGAAGATCGTGGTCAACGGCGAGCCGCGGGTGCTCGATGACGGCACGACGGTGCACACCCTCGCGGTGGCCGTGCTCGACCGGCCCACCGGCGTCGCCGTCGCGGTCAACGGCGAGGTCGTGCCGCGCAGCGCGTGGGCCCGCACCGCGTTGCGCGACGACGACCGCGTCGAGGTCGTCACCGCCAGGCAGGGTGGCTAGCGCGTGACCGACACGCCGCTCACGATCGCCGATCAGAAGTTCGAGTCGCGCCTCATTCTCGGAACCGGCGGGGCGTCGAGCCTCGATGCCCTCGAGCGGGCCATCGCCGCGTCGGGTACGGAGATGGTCACCGTCGCCGTGCGCCGGGTCGACCCTGCCGCCAAGGGCTCGGTCCTTGATGTCATCGAGCGCGCCGGCGTGCGGATCCTGCCCAACACCGCGGGTTGCTTCACCGCGCGCGATGCGGTGCGGACGGCGCAGCTGGCGCGGGAGGCGTTCGAGACCGACTGGCTCAAACTCGAGGTGATCGGTGACGACCGCACGCTGCTGCCCGATGTCGTCGAGCTGGTGGCCGCCGCCGCCGAGTTGGTCGACGACGGCTTCACCGTGCTGCCGTATACCAACGACGACCCGATAGTCGCCCGCCGGCTAGCCGACGCCGGGTGTGCGGCGGTCATGCCGCTCGGCTCGCCGATCGGCAGCGGCGCCGGCATCCGGAACCCGTACAACATCGCCCTGATCCGTGACGCGGTGTCCGTCCCGCTCGTGCTCGACGCCGGCATCGGCACCGCGTCAGAGGCCGCGCAGGCGATGGAGTTGGGCTGCGACGCGGTGTTGCTGGCCAGCGCGGTGACGCGCGCGCAGGACCCCGCGCTCATGGCCGAGGCCATGCGCGACGCGGTGCGGGCGGGACGCAACGCGTTGTTGGCCGGCCGTATCCCGCAGCGCTCGTACGCGGAGCCGTCGAGTCCCACCGACGGTCTGGCCGAATGGGGCGATAGTTAAGCCATGCCGACGCGGACGCTCATCGCCATTGCGCTGGTCACCGGGTTGGTGATCCTCGTGGCCTTCGCCCTCCAGGTCTTCATGGCTCGCTAGTCCGCGTAGGCTCAATCGCATGGCCGAAGTGTTCGACATCGTCGTGATCGGCGGGGGGCCGGGCGGCTACGCGGCTGGGTTGTACGCGGCGGGCGCGGGTCTCAACGTGGCCGTCGTCGAGAAGGACAAGGTCGGCGGTACGTGCCTGCACCGCGGCTGCATCCCGGCGAAGGAATTCCTCGAGACGGCGTCGGTGTTCCGCACCGTCGCGGGGGCGAAGGAGTTCGGCGTGCAAGCCGAGCAGCCCACCGTCGACTTCGCCGTGAGCCAGGCGCGCAAGCAGAAGGTCGTCGACCAACTCTGGAAGGGCCTCCAGGGTTTGATGAAGCAGCGCAAGATCACGGTGGTCCACGGCACAGGCTCGCTCGCTGCCGGCAAGACGGTGAAGGTCGACGACGGCACCGAGCTGAAGGCGCGCAACGTGATCCTTGCCGCCGGCTCGGTACCGCGAACACTGCCCGGCTTCGAGGTCGACGGCACCTACGTGATGACGTCGGACGAGGTGCTGGCCCTGGACAAGCTGCCGGCGACCGCGGTCGTCATCGGCGGCGGCGCGATCGGCTGTGAGTTCGCATCGATGATGAGCGACCTGGGCGTGCAGGTCACGGTGCTCGAAGCCCTACCCAAGATGCTGCCCGGCTGTGACAAGGACGTGGTCGACGTCGTCGCCCGTTCGTTCAAGAAGCGCGGCATCGAGGTCCGAACAGGTGTCGAGGTCAAGGGCCACACGCCGACCGACGGCGGCACCACCGTGTCGTTCGGCGACGGCGAGCAGATCACTGTCGATGCGATCGTGATGTCGGTCGGCCGCCGTCCCCTGTCGGATGGCCTGCTGGGCGAGGGCACCGGCGTCGACGTCAACGAGCGCGGCTTCGTCACCGTCGACGGGCGGATGCGGACGTCGGCCGACGGTGTTTACGCGGTCGGCGACCTCGTCGCTACCCCACAACTCGCGCACGTCGGCTTTGCCGAAGCCATGGTCGCGGTGAAGGACATCCTCGGCGAGGAGCCGGTCCCGATCGACTACGGCGCCGTCCCGTGGTGCATCTACTGCTATCCCGAAGTTGCCTTCGCCGGGATATCCGAAGACGCGGCCAAGGAGGCCGGGCGCGACGTCGTCGTGTCCAAGCACCGGTTTGCCGGCAACGGACGGGCGTTGATCATCGGCGAGTCAGAAGGTTTGGTGAAGGTGATCGCCGAGAAGGGTCCCGATGGCAAGGCGGGCCGCATCATCGGCGTGCACATGGTGGGCCCGTGGGTCACCGAGCAACTCGGCCAGGGGTACCTCGCGGTGAACTGGGAGGCGACCCCCGAGGAGGTGGGCCACTTCATCCAGCCGCACCCCACGCTTTCGGAAACCTTCGGCGAGACCGTTCTTGCCCTGACTGGGAGGGGGCTCCATGGCTGACATCACGATGCCGCAACTCGGCGAGACGGTGACCGAGGGGACCATCACGCGGTGGGCCAAGCAGGTTGGCGATCGCGTCGAAGAGGACGAGGTCCTCTTCGAAGTGTCGACCGACAAGGTCGATTCGGAAGTTCCCTCGCCGACGGCGGGCTACCTCGCCGAGATCCTCGTCCCGGAAGGTGACACCGTCGACGTCGGCGCCAAGCTCGCCGTGATCAGCGACGAAGCCCCGAACGGCGCGTCGGCCCCGGCCGCGGCGGCGGCTCCGGCGAAGGAGGAGGCCGCCGCGGAGGCACCGGCGCCGGCGCCCGAGCCCGATCCCGAGCCGGCGCCGGAGCCCGAACCCGAGAAGGCGCCGCCGCCCAAGGCGGAAGCGCCGGCTGAGGGCGGGGGAAAGGTCTTGTCGCCGGTCGTGCGCCGTCTGATCGCCGAACACAACCTCGACCCGGCCCAGATCACCGGCACCGGATCGGGCGGACGCATCACTCGCGCCGACGTGCTCGCCCTCGTCGAAGGCGGCGCGAAAGCTGAGGCAACGGCACCCGCTCCCGCCGCTCCCGCGGCACCTGCGCCCGCGGCGGCTCCGGCACCGGCGCCCGCGCCGCGGGTCGACGGCCAGCGCGACGAGAAGATCGCGTTCTCCAACATCCGCAAGCGGACGGCCGAGCACATGGTGCGCTCACTGGCCACGTCGGCCCACACGCTCGTCGCCACCGAGGTCGACTACGACAACATCGAGCGCACCCGCCTTCCGATCAAGGACGCGTTCAAGTCCGAGGAAGGCGTGAGCCTCAGCTACTTGCCGTTCATCTCTCGCGCCGTGATCGATGCGCTACGCGAGTTCCCGCGGCTCAATGCGTCGGTCGGTGAAAACGAATTGATCGTGCACCACTACGTGAACCTCGGCTTCGCCGTCGACCTGAATTTCGAAGGCCTCATCGTCCCGGTGGTCCACGACGCCGACGGCAAGCGACTGCGCGCCCTTGCGCATGAGATCTCCGACCTGGCCGGCCGGGCGCGCGGCAAGAAGCTGGGTGCCGACGACATCTCGGGCGGCACGTTCACCATTACCAACGCCGGCGGCTACGGAACGCTCATCACCGGACCGATCATCAACCAGCCGCAGGTCGCCATCCTCTCGACCGACGGCGTGAAGATGAAGCCGGTTGCGGTCGCGGTGGGCGACGACTGGGCCGTCGCGATTCATCCGGTGGGCAACCTGGCCATCAGCTTCGATCACCGCGCTAACGACGGCGCCTACGCGGCTGCGTTCCTCGCCAAGGTCCGCGAGATCCTCGAGACCCGCGACTGGCAGCAGGAGCTCTAAAGCGTATGGATCGCGTTCGTTGGCTCGGACGCGTGGGCTATCGCGACGCCCACGCCCTGATGACGGCGATGTGGGAGCACGGCGACGACGACGCACTGCTGCTCCTCGAACACCCGCCGGTGTACACGCTCGGCGTGCGGGCCAAATTGGCGCACGTGCTGGTGCCGCCGGCGTCGGTCGGCGCCGAACTGGTCAAGACGGACCGCGGCGGTGACGTCACCTACCACGGCCCCGGACAGCTCGTCGGCTACCCGATCACCAACGTCGCCGGCGGCTCGAACGCCACGCCGCGCTACGTGCACTCGGTCGAGCAACTCGTGATCGACGTCCTTGCCGACCTGGGTCTCCACAACGCGACGCGCGTCGCCGACTACCCCGGCGTCTGGATCGAGGATCGCAAGATCTGTGCGATCGGCGTACGCATCTCCAAGGGCCGGTCGATGCACGGCTTCGCGCTCAACGTCGATCCCGATCTCGCGATGTTCGACCACATCGTGCCGTGCGGCATACGCGACAAGGCGGTCACGTCGCTCGCCGCGGAGGGGATTCGGGCGTCGATGGCCGACGTCGTCGGCGCAGTTGCTCGGCGCGTCGGCGGTGATCGTCGCGACGTCAACTGGCAGCACACGCCGGTCGCGGATACGACGATCACGCGCAAGCCGCCGTGGCTACGCGTGCCCGCCAACATGGGTCCGGAGTACCGGGAGTTGAAGCGCACGATCCGGTCGATGGATCTCGTCACCGTCTGCGAAGAGGCCGGGTGCCCCAACATCTTCGAGTGCTGGGCGAGTGGCACCGCCACCTTCATGATCAACGGCGACCGCTGCACGCGCGCCTGCGGTTTCTGCCTCGTCGACACCCGCAAGCCGTCAGGGCCGCCCGATCCGGGCGAGCCCGAGCGCGTCGCCGACGCGGTGGCGTCGATGGGCCTGCGCCACGCGGTCGTCACCGCGGTGGCGCGGGATGACCTGGCCGACGGCGGCGCCGCCGCGTTTGCGGCCGTGATCCGCGCTGTGCGCCGGCGCTCGCTGGGCACGGCGGTCGAGGTGCTCATCCCGGATTGCAAGGGCGACCCCGCCGCGCTCGACGCGGTGTTCGCGGCGCGGCCCGACGTGCTCAACCACAACGTCGAAACCGTCGCCCGCCTCCAACGGCGCGTGCGCCCGTCGGCCAGCTATGCCCGCAGCCTTGCCGTCCTCGCCCGGGCCAAGGCGGCCGGCCTCAAGACCAAGTCCGGCCTGATGGTCGGGTTAGGCGAGTCGCAGGACGAGGTGATCGCCACCCTCGCCGACCTCCGCAGCATTGGCGTCGACATCGTGACCATCGGGCAGTACCTGCGGCCCACCGCCGACCACCTCCCGGTCGAGCGCTGGTGGACGCCCGAGGAGTTCGACACACTCCGCATCCTCGGTGAGGCGATGGGCTTCGGCCGCGTGCAGTCGTCGCCCCTGACGCGCTCGAGCTACCACGCCGGTGAAGCCGCGGCGACCGTGAAGGTCTAAGTGGACCTCGGGATCCGCGGGAAAGTAGCGCTGGTCACCGCCGCGTCGAAGGGGTTGGGCCGCGCGTCGGCCGCCGCCCTCGCCGAAGCGGGCTGCACGGTCGTGATCTGCGCTCGCGGCGAAGAAGCATTGCGGGCGACCGCGGCGGAGATCGGCGCCGTCGCCATCACCAGCGATGTGACGCAGCCCGACGAGCCGGCGCGACTCGTCGCGGCCACCGTCGAGCACTTCGGCAGCATCGACATCCTCGTCGCCAACGCCGGCGGGCCGCCGCCGATGAGCGCGCTCGACGTCGACGACGCCGCTATCGCCGCGGCGGTCAACGCCAACCTCACGACGTCGGTGCGCCTCGTGCGCGAGGCGGCGCCGCATATGCGGGCGAGCCGGTGGGGCCGCATATGTTGCATCACCTCGTCGTCGGTGAAGCAGCCCATCCCGACCTTGGCCCTGTCGAACCTGGCGCGCACCGGCCTGTGGTCGTGGGCCAAGACCGCGGCGGCCGACTTGTTCGTCGACGGCATCACGCTGAACCTGGCCTGTCCCGGCCTCCACGCGACCGACCGGATCCGGAGCCTGGGCGTCGACGTCGACGGTCCGAACATCGGCGACCCCGCCGACTTCGGCTCCATCGTCGCGTTCCTGTGTTCTGAGCCGGCCAAGTTCGTGAGCGGCACCGCCGTCATGGTCGACGGCGCGGCATCGCAGGGCCTGCTCTGAGGCTCGACGCCGACGTCTTCCTGTTGCAATGGGCGACGGGCGGCCTGCTGTTCCTCTGGATCACGACGCGCGGGCGCCAGGCCGGACCCGGTTACAGCTGGTTGCTCAAAGGCGTGTTCGCGGCGCTGGCGATCGGTGCGGCGGCGGCGGGGAAGCCGGTTGCCGGCGTCGGCGTCGCGGCGACCGCGCTGGCCACGATGTCGCGCCGACGGCCGATCTGGTTCGATCTCGTCGCACCGGTGATCGGCACTGTCGGCCTCGTCGCCGCGACCCACGATCACTCGCTGGGCCTTGTTCGCACATTGGTTGGCACCGCGTTCCTCGGGTGCGTGACCGACGCGATGCTCCTCGGCCACTGGTACCTCGTCCAGCCCAAGCTCGGCCGCGCGCCGCTCAACGAGCTCAACCTGTGGCTCGTATGCATCTGGCCGTTCGAGGTCGCCGCGCTTCTGTGGCCGCGCGGGATGGTGTCGGTGCTGAACGGGTCGATCGACGACGGCTGGGGCGGGATGCTCGGTTGGTTCTGGGTCGCCTGCGCGATCGCGACGCTGGCCCTGGCGCTGGTGACGATCGCGGCGTTGAAGGAGCGGGCCTACTCGGCGGTGATGGCCGCCACCGGCCTGCTGTACCTGGCGATACTCACCGCGTTCGGCACCGACCTCGTTGCGCGCGCTCTACTTGCCTAGCGCGGCGAGGCGGCGGGCCAGCACGACCAGGCCGAGGCGTTCGGCGGTCGGCAGCGCGTCGGCGATCAGCGCTTCGGCGTGCTCGACGTCGCCCGGGCCATTGCGGCGCAACAGCGTCTCCGCCAGTCCCCACATGCCGCGCACGACCATTCGTGTAGCGCCGCGAGTTTCGTCGGCTTCGACGCCCATCTCGAAGTAGCGGACGGCCTCGTCGTAGTCGCCGCAGGTCGCGGTGAGTTCACCGAGGCAGCGCGCGACGGACCCGTACCAGTCGGCGCACTGGCCAATGGCCACGAAACGGTGTGCGTACGGCCGGAGGAGCTCGTAGACCGCGGTGGCGTGGTCAGCCGCTCCGACCAGGTACACGGCGTCGGCAAGGAGCGCCATCGTGGTGGGCCAGTTGGCGTCGGCCGGCTGGTCGGTGAATCGGTGCTGGCCGATGATGTCGAGTTCCGCGCGCGCCTCGTCGAGGCGACCCTGCTCGGCGAGCAGCAGGGCGAGGCCGGTGCGCCAGGCGGGTATCGCCGGGAACGATTCGATCATGCCGCGGACGGAGGGCTCGACTTCCTCGGTGCGGCCCTGTTCCCGTCGAATCGCGTAGAACTGCACGCCGAACATCTGAAGAGAGACGGGGTCCTCGGCCGCCTGGCCGAGGGTCAGCGCCTCGATGGCCAGCCGCTCGCTCTCCACGAGGTCGCCGCGCATGCTCGCCAGCGCGGCGCGCCACAGCGGTGCGTACCACGCGATCCCCGGCAACCGGACCGTCGCGTTGAAGGCTTCCTCCTCTTCGACCAAACGCTCGAACGCGGGGAGGTCACCAATCTCGAGCAACGCGAACCCGTGGAACAGGCGACCCCAGTGCTCGACGTTGGCGTCGTTGGTCTCCTGGCCGATGCGGAGCGCGTCGCTCGTGAGTTCGAGTCGCGTCTCGACGTGGTCCATGCCGTCGTGCAGGGCGAACACCATGTTGAGCGCGTAGCCCTCGGCGGCGCGGTCGCCGACTCGACGGGCCATGTCCAGGCCTCCGGCGGCGAGGACGCTGAGCCGGCCGCGATCCTCGGCGAAGTAGTACTCCATCGAGAGGCGGGACAGCACCCGCGCGTGATCGCCGCTGTCGACGTCGCCGTACATGTGTCGCGCTTCGTCGAGCAGTACAACGAGCTCGGGATGCATCATCCCGACCTCGAAGTCGCCGGCGAAGCCGACCGCGGCCCACGCGAAACGTTGGGGATCACCGAGCGAGCGGGCCAGGTCGATCGCCCGCTGATATGTCGCACGCGCACCGGTCTTGTCGCCGACCCGGCTGTGGGCGTCGGCCAGGTCGATCAGGGCGTCGCAGCGCGTGCCGGCCTGGTCAACGTCGAGCAGGTCCAGCGCCTGGAGGGCGCGCTCGAAGTGGCCCGTGGCCTCCTCGTAGGCCAAGTGCGCGATGGCGCGCTTCCCCGCTCGCGTCGCGTAGTTGACCGCCTTGTCGACGTCGCCCGCCGACGCCGATTCCAGCCAGTGGTACGCAAGCTGCGCGAGCGGCGGCTCGGCGTCGTCGCCGTGGAGCGCCTCGAGCGACTGCGCGATTCGCCGGTGCATCCGGACCCGGCGCGCGGTCGTCAACTCGTCGTAGAGGGTCTCGCGAACGAGCGCGTGGGCGAAGTGGAAACGGGTCGTCGGACCGGAGACCTCGACGACAAGTCGGGCGGTGACGGCCTCGTCGATCGCGGTGAGGAGCCGGTCTTCGTCGAGCTCGGTCACCTGCTCCAGCACGTCGAGGTCGAAGTCGCGGCCGGCGACGGCTGCGGCGGCCAACGCCACGTTGGCTTCGTCGGAGAGCCGGCTGACGCGGCGGCCGATGACCTCCTTGACGCCTTCGGGGATGCCGAGTTGTTCGATCGACACCGTCGGAACCCACTCGCCGTCGACGACGGAGACCGCGCCGGACTCGATGAGGTGGCGCAGGACTTCACCGATGAAGAAGGGGTTGCCCTCGGTCTGGTCGAGGATCACACGGGCGAAGTCGGGGGGCGGCTCCTGCCCGGTGACGAGGTCGATGAACTCGGTGAGGTCGTCCTCGTGCAGGCCGCCGACGGCGACGCGCTCGAACTGCACGAGCCGGCGGAGGTCGGCGAGTGTTTCGGAGAGCGGATGGCGCCGATCGAGGTCCGTGTCGCGGTACGTCCCGACGACGAGCAGCCCCATGTCCGTCGGGGCGCGGAACAGGTGATGCAAGAGGAGGAGCGTCGGCTTGTCGGCCCAGTGCAGGTCGTCGAGCACGAGCACCATCGGGGCCGAGGCGGCGAGGGCGACGGTGAAGTCGGTGGCGGCTTCGAACAGTCGGAACCGCTCGCTCTCAGGCTCTGACCGCATCGGCTCGGGCAGCCCTTCGAGCCGTTCGCGGAGCGCCGGAAGGAGGCGGCCCAACTCGGCGCCGTTGTCGGCGACGAGGGCGCGGAGATCGTCGATTGCCGCGTGGCGGACGACGTGGTGGAACGCCTCGACGAACGGCTGGTACGGGAGCAGTGTCTCCTCGTCGGAGTGGCCGAACAGCACCTGCGCGCCATCGGCGTGGACCAGGCGGGCGAACTCGGCGGCCAGGCGCGTCTTCCCGATGCCGGGTTCGCCGGCCAGCATCACCAATGCCCGATGACCGTCCTTGGCCTTCTTCCATTGCAGCCGCAGTTCGTCGACGAGCGCGTCCCGTCCCACGAACGGGAGGCGTTCGCCGGCGGTCAGCGCCGACGGCAGCGGGAGGCCCGCCGTGCCCGGACGCTCCCAGCCGACCTCCCATGCCGCGACCGGCTCGGCGATGCCCTTGAGCGCGAGGAAGCCGGCGTCGTGGAACGTGAATTCCTCGCGGGTGCCCACCAGCGCGTGCACCAGGTCCGACGTGAGGATCTGCCCACCTGCCGCCGCGTCGCAGAGCCGGCGAGCCACGACGACCGGCGTTCCGAAGTAGTCGTCCTCGTCGCGAATCGGTTCGCCGACGTGCAGCCCCACGCGCACCTCGATGCCCTTGGCGGTCGTCGAGCGCTGGATGGCGACCGCGCAACGGGCCGCGTCCACCGCGCTGGCGAAGACGACCATGAGCCCGTCGCCCATCGACTTGACCTCGTGGCCACCGTTCTCGCCGATGACGTCGCGGAGCGCGCTGAAGTGCGACTTGCGGAGGACCTCGGCCTGTTCATCGCCCAGCCGCCCGAGCAGTTCGGTGCTGTTCACCGCGTCGGTGAACAGGATCGTGACAATTCCGCCCCCGGACATCTCCGATCAGGTTACCGCCCGTTCACCTAGGCGGCGACGTGACTTAGGCCACGAAGTACTTGGCCTCGGGGTGGTGGCAGATGATCGCCGAGGTCGTTTGCTCGGGGTGGTACTGGAACGACGTCTCCTCGCTGACCACCACGCCGATGCGGTCGGCTTCGAGCAGCTCGGCCACCTTGACGTTGTCCTCGAGGTCGGGACAGGCGGGGTAGCCCCATGAGTAACGCCCGCCGCGGTACTGCTGGCGGAACAGTCCGGCCAGGCTCGGACCGTCCTCGTCGGCGAAGCCCCACTCCTCGCGGATGCGGCGGTGCCAGTACTCGGCCAGCGCCTCGGCCATCTCGACGCCGAGCCCGTGCAGCAGCAGGTAGTCCTGGTACTTGTTGTCGGCGAAGAGCCGCGCCGTCTCCTCGGACACCTTCGCCCCCATCGTCGCGATCGAAAAGGCGACGTAGTCGTTGCGGTCACTCGCGACGAAGTCGGCGATGCAGAGGAACGGTGCCTTCCCTTGCCGCGGGAACGGGAAGCGGAACCACTCGGCGGTGCGGGTGTCGTCCTTCCAGATGACGACGTCGTCGCCGTCGCCGTTGGCCGCGAAGTAGCCGTAGACAACCTGCGGAAGGAGGAGCCCGGCGGTCTGGGCCGCGGCCAGCTGGTCGCGCAGCGTCGGCCGGATGCGGTCCTTGAACTCGGCGTCGGGCTCGCCCTTCTCAGGCCGGAAACCCCACTGGTTGCGGAACAGCGCGGTTTCGTTGAGGTACCCGGCGATGTCGTCGAGGGCGATCCCCTTCACAACTTCGGCGCCGAGGAACGGCGGCACGAAGATCGGGTTGTCGCGCGCCACGTCACTCGTGCCGACCTCGCGTGCCGGCGCCTCGGCCCGGGCCGGTAGATCGCGGCCGCCGAGGGCGATGCCGAACTCTTCGTCGTCGACGAGCTGGCCCGACCGCTTGAGCGTCATGAGCTTGTCCATCGTGCGCAGGCCCTCGAAGGCGTCCTTGCCGTAGAACACGCGGCCGTCATACGTCGACCGCAGATCGCGTTCGACGTACGTGCGCGTGAGCGCCGCGCCACCCAACAGCACCGGCATCTCGGCCAGCCCGCGCTCGTTGAGCTCGAGCAGGTTGTCGCGCATGATCAGCGTGCTCTTGACGAGCAGGCCGCTCATACCGATCGCGTCGGCGTCGACCTCGCGCGCCTTGTCGAGCATCTCCTGCAGCAAGACCTTGATGCCGAGGTTGTAGACCTCGTAGCCGTTGTTGGTGAGGATGATGTCGACGAGGTTCTTGCCGATGTCGTGCACGTCGCCCTTGACCGTGGCCAGTACAATGCGTCCCTTGCTGGTCTCGCCCTCGACCCGTTCCATGTGGGGTTCGAGGTGCGCCACCGCTGCCTTCATGCACTCGGCCGACTGGAGCACGAACGGCAGCTGCATCTCGCCCGACGCGAACAGCTCGCCCACGACCTTCATGCCTTCGAGCAGCACGTCATTGACGATGCTCAACGCGTCGCGTCCGGTCAGCGCTTCGTCGAGGTCGATCTCGAGGCCGGCCCGGTCGCCGTCGACGATGCGGGCCTTGAGCCGCTCCTCGACGGGCCAGCCGCTGCGGTCCTCCTTCTCGACCTTGGTGACGTCGACGTCCTCGAAGATCTCGAGCAGCTTCTGCAACGGGTCATAGCCCTCGCGGCGCCGGTCGTAGATGAGGTCGAGGCACACCTCGCGCTGTTCCTCGGGGATCTTGTTCAGCGGCATGATGCGCGCCGCGTGCACGATCGCCGCGTCGAGCCCGGCCTGCACGCACTCGTGCAGGTACACCGAGTTGAGGACGTGACGGGCGGCGGCCTTGAGGCCGAAGCTGATGTTCGAGAGGCCGAGGATCGTGTACACGCCCGGCAACTCGGCCTTGATCAGCCGGATGCCTTCGATCGTCGACGCGCCGTCGCCGCGGCTCTCCTCGATACCGGTGCCCAGCGTGAGCGCGAGCGGATCGAAGATGAGATCCGACGGGAGCAGTCCGTAGCGGTTGACCGCGAGGTCGTGGATCTTCCTCGCGGCGCGCAGCTTCCATTCCGGCGTGCGGGCCTGGCCTTCTTCGTCGATGCACGTGCACACGACAGCGGCGCCGTACTCGCGAGCGAGGGTGAGCACGCGGTCGAAGCGAGTGCCGGGAGCGTCGCCGTCCTCGAGGTTGACCGAGTTGATGACCGCCTTGCCGCCGTAGCGCTGCAGTCCGGCCTCGATGACCTCGGGCTCGGTGGAGTCGAGCACCACGGGCGCGGTGATGCGCTCGGCGAAGCGCCGGGCCAGCTCGTCCATGTCGCGGACGCCGTCGCGCCCGACGTAGTCGACGCAGAGGTCGATGAGGTGCGAGCCCTCCTTGACCTGCTCGCGCGCCATCGCCTCGCACGCGTCCCAGTCCTCAGCGAGCATCGCGTCGCGGAATGCCTTCGAGCCGTTGGCGTTGGTGCGCTCGCCGACGGCGAGGTACGAGGTGTCCTGGGCGAAGGACACAGGGGCGAAGATCGACGCGGCGCCGGGCTCGAGTGTTCCCGCCCGCGCCCCGGGCGTGAGCGACGCGCACCGTTCGACGACCTTGCGCATGTGTTCCGGGGTCGTTCCGCAGCAACCGCCGACGACCGACACGCCAAGCTCGGTGATGAAGCGGGCGTGGAACTCGGCGAGCTGGTCGGGAGTGAGGTCGTAGACCGTCTGGCCGTCGACCACCGACGGCAAGCCGGCGTTGGGAAGGCACGCGATCGGGAACGGCGAGTTCTGTGACAGGTGGCGCAGGTGCTCGCTCATTTCCTGCGGCCCGGTCGCGCAATTGAGTCCGAAGACATCGGGTCGCAGCGCGCCCAGCGCTGTGAGCGCGGCGCCGATCTCGGAGCCCAGCAGCATGAAGCCAGTGGTCTCGATGGTCACTTGAAGTTGGATCGGTACTTCGCGCCCGGCCGACTTCATTGCCCGGCGCGCCGCGATCACGGCCGCCTTGGCTTGGAGCAGGTCCTGGCACGTGTCGATGAAGATGAGGTCAACGCCGCCTTCGAGCAACGCCGAGGCGAGCGTCTCGTACGCGTCGCGCAGCTCGCGGAACGTGATCCAGTTCAGCGTGGCCATCTTGGTGCCGGGGCCCATGTCGCCGGCCACCCAGCGGTCGGCGCCGTACCCGCTCGCGACTTCGCGCGCGAGCCGGGCCGACTTCAGCGCCAGTTCATACGCACGGTCCGCCAGGCCGTACTCGGACAGAACAGTGGCGAACCCGCCGAAGGTGTTGGTCTCGACCACGTCGCAACCGACGGCGAAGAACGAGTCGTGCAGGTCGCGGATGACGTCGGGACGGGTGTCGTTGAGGATCTCGGGGCAGCCCTCGTACTGCGGGCCGCCGTAGTCGTCGATCGACAGGTCCCGTTTGTGCAGGTTCGTGCCGGTGGCGCCGTCGTAAATGACGACGCGCTCGCGGATTGCGTCCAAATAGCTGCCCATCAGTCCGTCAAGGCTACCGGGACCTACATTCGAGGCGTGCCCCATTACACAGGCAAGGGCGACGACGGGACCACCGGGCTGCTGTACGGCGGCCGGGTCGGGAAGAACTCGCCGGCGCCGACCGCGTACGGCGCGGTCGATGAGGCCCAGGCCTTCATCGGACTGATACGCGCCGAGGTCGAGCGCGACGGTGAGCTCGACACGATGCTCGTCGAGGTGGCGCGCGATCTCTGGGTGCTTATGGGCGAGCTGGCCACCGACCCCAAGAACGTGCACAAACTCCAGCAGCGGGTGACGTCGGAGATGGTCGAGCGCGTGGGCGAGCGGGTCGCCGAGGTCGAGGCGCGGTTCGAGATGCCGCGTGAGTTCGTCATCCCCGGGGAGAACCGGGTCGCCGCGTTGTGCGACGTCGCCCGCACCGTGGTTCGCCGGGCCGAGCGCGACGCGATCGGCGTGGGCAGCCCCGAGGTGCTCGCCTACCTCAATCGGCTGTCGAGCCTCATGTGGGTGCTGGCCCGGTGGCAGGAAGGCGGGCATTCGCTACCGTCACGCTCATGAATTTCTCGACCGCCCGACAGGTACCCGACGATGCGCAAGTGTTGGGCGTCCCCGTGTTCGCGGGCCGGACGATGCCCGACGGTGCGGGCGTGGATCTCGATCTCGACTACCTGGCCCGACGCAAGTTCGACGGCAAGGCCGGCCAGGTGCTGGCCCTCGCCGCGGACGACGGCTCGACCGTCGTCGCCGTCGGTGTCGGCGAGCCGGCCAAGGTCACGGTCGACTCGATGCGGCGGGCGGCCGCCGCGCTGCTCGGTGCCGCGGGCGACGCGACGTCCATCGCGACAACGCTGCTCGCGGCGATTCCGCCGTCGATCGACAAGAAGGCCGCCGCCCAGGCGATTGCCGAGGGCATGGCGCTGGCGGCTTACCGGTTCACGACGTACAAGAGCGAGGCCGATCGCCCGAGCGTGGAGACCGTCACCGTTGTCGGCGGCGGCCAAGCCGCCCTCGACCGCGGCGCGCGCGTCGCCGAGGCCGTCGCCTTGGCGCGTGATCTCGTCAATGAGCCGGCGGGAGCGATGACGCCGACGCGCCTTGCGGAGCTGGCAACCGAGATCGCAGAGCGCGAAGGCCTCACGATCAACGTCCTCGACGAGGTCGCCATCGAGAACGAAGGGCTCGGCGCGCTGCGCGGCGTGTCGCTCGGCTCCGACGAACCGCCGCGCCTGATCGAGCTGGTCTACGAGCCGGCGGGCCGGTCGCGCGGCACGGTCGCTCTCGTCGGCAAGGGCATCACGTTCGACTCTGGCGGCCTGTCGTTGAAGACCGCCGACGGCATGATGACGATGAAGACCGACATGGCCGGCGGCGCCGCGGTCCTCGCGACGATGGCGGCCCTGCCGGCGCTCGGCATCAAGACGAAGGTCATCGGACTCATCCCGACCACCGAGAACATGCCGGGCGGCAAGGCGATCAAGCCCGGCGACGTCCTCAAGGCGCGCAACGGCAAGACGATCGAAGTGCTCAATACCGACGCGGAGGGACGCCTCGTGCTGGCCGACGGTTTGTCGCTCGCCGTCGAGGCCAAGCCCGACGCCATCATCGACCTGGCCACCCTCACCGGCGCGCAGGTCGTCGCCCTCGGCCGGCGCATCGCCGGGCTGATGGCCACCAACGACTCGTTGCTCGAGCAGGTCGAGGTGGCGGCGGACAAGGCGGGCGAGCCCGTGTGGGAGTTGCCGCTGCCGGACATCTACCGCAAGGACATCGACTCCGAGATCGCCGACGTCAAGAACATCGGGCGGCCCGGCCAAGCCGGCACCCTCATCGCCGGGCTGTTCCTCCGCGAGTTCACCGGCGACGTGCCGTGGGTGCACATGGACATCGCCGGGCCGGCGCGGTCCGACGAGGACGACGCGTATCTCCGCAAGGGTGGCACCGGCTTCGGCGTTCGCACGCTGCTCGAGTTGTTGACCTCGTTCACCCGTCCCTCGTAGGGTCCCGACCATGCGCAAGCTCATCGCCCTGGTCGGTCTCAGCGTCCTGTTTCTCGGGGCGTGCGGCAGCGACAGCAAGACCGACGACAACGCGTCCGGCTCCACCACGACGGCCGCCGCGTCGAGCGGTAACAATGCGGCGGCCTTCACCGACTTCTGCGGCGCCCGGGCCGGCTTCACGCCGCCCAACCCGGCGGGCGGGGCCGGTGACCTGAAGAGCAACCTCGAAGCGGCCGAGAAGAATCTCGACAAGGCCGGCGATTACGCGCCGTCGGAGATCAAGAACGACGTCAAGACCGTCGCCGCCGCGTACAAGAAGTTCATCGCCGCGATGAAGGCCGCCAACTACAACTACGCGTCGGTCAACCCCGCCGACTTGCAGGCGATCGGCACCGCTGACGTGCAGGCCGCCGGCCAGCGCATCACCGCGTGGGTCCAGGCGCACTGCTCCTAACGCATTAGGCGTCGGCCGCGGCTAGCGCGCTGCGGTGGCGATCCCAGCCCCACGCGGCGGCCTCGTGGGCCATCGCGGGGTGGAACTTCCATCGCAGCAATTGGCGTTCGGCGGTCTCGAGGTCTTCGCCCAACTCGAACAGTGACAGGGCGAGTTGGCGGGCGCGGCGGCGCTGGCTCTCCACCGTCGGCGCTTGCAGCTGGGCGGCCTGCCACGCGTCGTGTGACTTCTTGAGGTCGGGCGGCAGGCGGATGATCTGGCGCCGGCTGAGCGGCGGCACCTTGCGACGAACGGCGAGCACGTCGTCGCCGCGGTCCTGGGCCAGGTCGAACTGCACGCACCTGGTCAGGGCGCGGGCGAACGGGGAGTGCTTGCTCGACGTGGCCGCCAGTCCCAGCGCCCGCGCCGTGTGGTCGAGGGAGAGCGTGAAGCCGGCAGGTGACGCTTCGAGGCCCCGCGCGAGCCGCCGAATCAACCACGTCGTCGAGGGGCCGAGGATGCTGAGCCAGTACTCCTCGACGTAGTGCGACCGCGGATCGAGGCCCACCGAGTCGATCACCGGATCAGGCCACGGGCGGATCTCAAGGGTGTCGGCCATCTGTGCCAACCTCCTAGTACTGGAGCTACGCCATAGGGGAGTTCATGTAGTTTCATGTCTTCTGAAACTGACGTCAAGAGCTGGATCGACCAGGCGAGGCAGGTCGTCGTCCTCACCGGTGCGGGGATCTCGACCGACTCCGGCATCGCCGACTTCCGTGGCCCGCAGGGCATCTGGACCAAGAATCCGGGGGCCGAGAAGAAGGCCGACATCCGGTACTGGATGAGCGATCCCGAGGTGCGCAAGGCGGGGTGGCGCACTCGGCTCGAGTCGCCGGTGTTCGCGGCCGAGCCCAACGCCGGCCATCGCGCCCTCGTCGAGCTGGAGCGGCGCGGGAAGCTGCTCGCCATCGTCACCCAGAACGTCGACGGTCTCCATCAAAAGGCCGGGTCCGACCCCTCGCTCGTCCTCGAGGTCCACGGCACCGCGCATCGAGTCCGGTGCATGGCCTGCGGCGAGAACGCGCCGATCGAGCGCGCCCTCGACCGCGTGCGGGCCGGCGAGGAGGATCCGCCGTGTCGGAGCTGCGGCGGGATCCTCAAGACGGCGACCATCAGCTTCGGCCAGTCGCTCGATCCCGACGTCATCGACGCCGCGCAGCGCGCCGCGTTGGCCGGCGACCTCATGCTCGCCGTCGGCTCGACGCTCGGCGTCTACCCGGCCGCCGGGCTGGTGCCGCTCGCCGCGCAGGCCGGCGCCAAGGTCGTGATCATCAACGACGCGCCGACCGAGCTCGACCGGCTCGCTGACGCGGTGATCCGCGCGTCGATCAGCGAGGTGCTGCCGAGGCTCGTCACCAGCGACCCCGATGAACCACCTCGGCCACCGGGCGCCGACCTAGTTTGAGCGACGACGACGGGCGGTCCGGCGCCGGGTAGCCGATCGCGACGGCGCCGATCGGCGTGAACGGGTCGGGCACGGCGAACGCGTCGCGGAACGCGTCGATGCGGTCCGGAACGATGCCGAAGAAGAGGCCGCCGAGACCCGCATCGACGGCAGTGAGCAGCATGAGCAGGGCGGCGAACCCGGTGTCGACGTCCCAGTACGGCACCGGCCAGCGTGTCTCGTCGCGGTCGGTCCAGCCTTTGTCGGGAAGGGCGTACCGATCGAGGTACGCGTCCTTGTGGGACAGACAGACGACGATGAGCGGCGCGTTGTAGACCTGCTCGTGCGCGCTCGGGCCGGTGCTGATCGCGTCCCAGAACCGGTGCCGGTCATCGGTGGTCTCGATGACGACGAACGCCCACCCTTGGCTGAATCCGGCCGACGGCGCGTGGGTCGCGTTCTCGAGGATGCGATCGACGACGGCGGCGGGCAGCGGCCGATCGGCGAAGGCGCGTACCATGCGGCGACGTCTGACCACGTCTTGGAACTCCATGACCGGTGAACGTAGGCCGCAACGGCTCGTTCAACTGTCACGATTGACAGGGTTGTTGGGCGGCCTTAGCGTTTTTCCCGAGTGGCTTCCAATCGAGGGTGCCGCCGAAGGGGGAAAGCCAATGGCTGATGCCGAAGTTCGCAGGCTGTTCAGGACATTGAGCAAGCAGCCGGACGTCATCGAGGCCGCGTTGAACGCCGCCTCCGTGGACGAGCGACGTCAGATCCTTGACCAGGCTGGCGTGTTGCAGGCGGCTGGTGGCCTGACGCTGGAGCGCGATGCACTCATCAAGGACATAACGAAGCTCCTCACGCCAGCGCTGACGTTGGACCCGGACGCACCGCGTCCCGGTCCGGGTGGTGGCCGCCCGCGCCCCCGTCCCGGCCCCGGACCGGACCCAGCTCCGGGCGGCGAGGTGGGTCGTACAGTGGAATGGGTAGCCGCGGTTGCGACCGCCGCGGCGGGCGCCGCAGCGGCTGCCTGCTCGGCTGACTGACCCTTTCCAATGCTGGCCGACGCACGTCGGCCGGGAGCGACGACAGTGAGAATTCCGGCGGCCGACACCGCTTGGCCGACGCCGATCGTCTACCGCGGCACCGAATTGCGTGGCGCAAAGCAATTTTGGCGAGGCACACAGCGCAGCATCGCGCCTGCTGAGACTCTGGCGCGGATTCGGCCGCACTTCGCGACCGCTGGTCTCACGCGCATAGCGAACATCACCGGACTCGACCGCATCGGGATCCCGGTGACCATTGCAGTACGACCCAACAGCCGCACGCTCTCGACGAGTTCGGGAAAAGGGTTCTCGATCGAGGCCGCCAATGCGTCTGGCGCGATGGAGGCGTTGGAGCTTTTCCACGCCGAGGACGTCAGACTCCCGACGTCACGCGCCGCGTACCGGGACCTGCCTCCGAACCGCATCCCGGCTGAGGATCTCGGGCTGGTCAAGAACCACGTCTTCAACGAGGAGTGGCCGTACACCTGGCTTACGGGCTGGGACTTGACCTCGCAGGAGGACGTGCCGATCCCGTGGGCCGCCGTGCACATGTCAGCCGATCCGCGCCGGGGCTGGGAGCTTCACACCTTCCAGTTGACGTCGAACGGGCTGGCGTCAGGAAACAACTTCCTGGAAGCCCTCAATGCCGGCCTGTTCGAGGTGATCGAGCGCGACGCCGTGACCTGTCACCGGCTCGCGTGGTCGCGCAAGAAGGCTGCCCCGCCAGTCGTCGACCTCTCGACCATCGCGCATCCGTTAGTGGGCGAGCTGCTTCGCCAGTGCGCCGAAGCCGACATCGGGGTCGCCATCTTCGATTGCACGGTCGACACGCAGGTGCCCGTCTACATGGCGTACGTGTACGACCGTGTGTTGAATGACATCGGCGTGTACCGCGGCTACGGCGCGCACCTCGACCCGGAAGTCGCCATGATCCGGGCGATCACCGAGGCCGCGCAAGGCCGCGCCATCTACATCTCCGGCGCCCGCGACGACGTGTTCCGCCACAGCTATCGCCAACTCCAGCGCCATCACGCGGTCGACCTCGCGAAGATGATCGACGCGATGCCGGCCACCGTTGATGCCCGGTTGCGGCCGTCGACGGCGACGCCGACGTTCGAAGGCGACACACACACCGCAATCGGCCACCTGGCGGCGCTGGGGCTTCGTACGATCGTGGTCGACCTGAGCCGCGAGGAGTTCCCGATAAGCGTCGTGAAGGTCTTCGTGCCGGGCTTGGAGGGCTACATGTTCGACTTCTACGAACCGGGTCGGCGCGCCCGCCAGTTCCTGGACGCATCGGAATGAGCACCGTCGTGTTCCTTGGGCCCTCGCTCCCGGTGGACGAGGCGCGGGCCATCGTTGATGCCACCTACCTTCCGCCCGCCCGCCAATCCCACGTGCTCGACGCGGTGATCCACCGGGCTCCGACGCGGATCGGCCTTATCGACGGCGAGTTTTTCCAGTCCTTGTCGGTTTGGCACAAGGAGATCCTCTTCGCCATCGAGCGCGGCGTCGAGGTGTACGGCGCGAGCAGCATGGGTGCGTTGCGGGCCGCTGAGTGTTCCGCCTTCGGCATGGTGGGCGTAGGTGACATCTACGACCAGTACGCTGACGGCCGGCTAACCGATGACGACGAAGTAGCGCTGCTGTACGAGTTTGAAGCCGGCGCGTATCGCAGGCTGACCGAGCCGATGGTGAACGTGAGGGCGACCGTCGGCGCCGCGGTGGCGGCCGGCGCGATCGACGACGCCGTGGCGCAGCACACGCTCGTGGTTGCCAAGGGGATCTACTTCCAAGAGCGAACGCTCGCCCGGCTTTGGAGCGACCTCATCGAGTCCGGCATCCCGCGATCGGTCGTCGCCGTCATAGGCGACGTGTTCGCATCCGACTACGTCGATGTCAAGCGGAACGACGCGATCAAGCTGCTGGGGATCCTGCGCGAGCGGATGGAGGCCCCCGACCAGACGCCTCCGCCGCCGTCGTTCCAGCTCCAACGGACGAGCCATTTCGACACGCTTTACAACCGCGACCGCGCGCCGGCGAGCACCGGGGCGCCAGTCGCCTTCGAGGACGTTGCCAACCATGTCGCCTTGCACGATCCCGATTTCGACGACGTCAACTTCAGCGCACTGAACCGGGCCCTCGTTCTCGTGCTCGCGGATCTGTTACAGGTCGACCCCACTGCCGGCGACGTGGACGCGGAAGTATCGCGTCTTCGGGCCAGGAAGGGCCTCGAGTCGGCCGACGCGTTCGACAAATGGTTGGCGGCCAACGACATGGCGGCCGAAGAGTTCCGCGACCTCGCGACGCAGCTCGCGCTTTGCCGGCGGTTGCACCGGTGGTTCTTGGTGGCCCGCTGGATGGACCGCTCCACCAAGGTTGTGCTCGACGAGCTGCGGCTGCGGGGTTCGTACGAGGAGTGGGTTGCGCGGGCGTCGTCCCACGCCAGGCTGGTCGCCGAGGCCGGGTCACACATCGACGTCGCCGCGTTCTCGGGCATCCCGATCGAGGAGATGCTGGACGCCCACTCGGCGTGGACGGACCTACCCGCGGTCGACGACGTGAGCCGCTGGCTCCAAGAGGTCGGTTTCCACAATGAAGCCGCGCTGCGCATGGAACTCGTCTCGGCCCGGCTGGCACGCGACAGCTTGTTGCGCATGGTCGCGGGTTCGGCCTCCGCCGACGATCCGGTACCCGCGGACGCGCCACCGCCATAGTGGCGTCGAGTGAACCCGTTCGCGTGCTGCGGCCGAGCGCGCCCGCGGGTTTCATGACCGGTCAGGTGTTCGAGGACTACTTCGTCCGCGCCATGGGCCCGGCGATCGATGTTCGCCCAGTCGCCCTCGGTCCTTGGGCCCAGGCCGCGTTGCCCGATGACTGCGGTGCCACCAGCCCCACCGCGGACTTCGACGAGGCGACGCGCGGCTTCGATTTTGTCTGTCCTGATTTCAACGGGATCCCCCTGCTGCCGGCAGTGGCGGCGGCCCGGAACCGATCGTCGTCGTCAATCCGCCTGCTCGTGATCGCCCACTCGCCTGGTGCGTATCTCCTCGAGTGGGCGCTCCTGCGTCCTCTGCTCCGTACCGGCGACGTCATCGTCGCGCCCAGCGCCAGCGCCGGTCGGCTGATCGAGGTTCTGTGCCCCGCCCTGCTTCCGTTCGTGCGCGTGGTTCCCCACCCCGTTCCGCCGATCGGCGTTGTGGGCGCACGCGGAAGCAGGCGGGTCGTCGCGTTGTCGCGGCTCCATCCGGCCAAGCTCCTCCACCGGCTGGTCGACGCCGCCGCCGTCCTCACGCGCGACGGCGTCCCTTTCCGACTCGATATCGCCGGCCCGGACGCCGACGCGCGTGGCCGTTCGATCCCCTACGCCAATGCGCTGCGCGCCCGCATTGAACGGCTCGATCTGGGCACCTGCGTCCGCTTGGTCGGCGAAGTAGGCGGTGGCCGCCGCGCCGAGTTGCTGTCCCACGCCGACATTGTGGTGAACCTGTCAGTCGCGGTCGAGGAGTCGTTCGGCAAGACGGTCGTCGAGGCGCTGTCGTGCGGCATACCGGTGCTGGGGACCGCGTGGGACGGCCTGCCCGAGACGATTGGCGAGGGTGGTCAGTGCCTCCCTGTCATCATCGACGGCTTGGTGGCCGATGTCGAGGTCGACGGGTTGGCGCAAGGGATCGCCGGGCTCCTCGACGCGCCGCCCAGCGCGGACACGTGCCGGCAGGTCGCGTCAAACTCGGCTCCCGACCGGGCGGCCGCCTCCTACAAGGCCGTCTTGGATGAGGCGCGTGATCGGGACCCACCGCCGGCGCCGCCACCTTCTGATGATGAGCCCGGCGCACCCCCCGACGGGCTGCTGGCCTTTACCGCGCCGCTCCAGGAGTTCGGCTGGCATGAGCTGATGGTGATGCACGCCGTTGACGTCCGCCGCCGGCTCCGTCTCCTTGCCGGTAATGCGCCGCCGTCGCCGAGCGACGCCGACGAAGTGCGCGTGTTGCTTCTGAACGGGACGCGGAGCCCAGTGCAGAGGTTTATGGCCGGCGCGCCGGTGCCCGCTCGCGTGCTCTCCCCGCGCGCGTCGCCGCACCGTCGCGCCGACCGAAGCTTCGTCGAGCGCGTCGCCGACGCCGCCATCGCAGAAGCCACGGCGTCCTCACGTCTTGCCTGCCTCGGCTTCGTCGCCGTCAGTGGCCCCACCGATCTCCTCGAGCGCGGCCTCGTCGCGTTCGAGGACGACGGGGGCGCGCGCCGGGTTCTCGAGTTCTCGGAAGTCGAGCTGTTGCGGCGTCGGGGCCAGTACGCGGAGGCGTACGGACTTTTGGTGGGCGCTGAGCGCAGTAGCCGGGTGACTGAGCAATTTCCCGCGCACCTGCACCAGCTCACCGCGGTGTGCGAGGAGTGGGGCGCGCCCGCGCTGGCGCTGCCCTGGTTGCGAGACTGGTTGGAGCAGTTCCCGGATTCCCCAGAGGCTGGCCGCGTTTGGCTGGACCGCCATTGGGCGGCGGCGCTGGCCGGCGAGGACTACGGCGACGAGGCCAGAACCGCGCTCGAGCGCGCGTCGGCGTTGCTCGGTCGGATCGCGGAACGTGCACCCAACGCGTGACCGCAGCGCCGTGACCGCCGGCGGGGTGTCCGACCGCGCCACGCTCGCCGCAAGGGCGGCCGTGTTGCGGCCCGACGGCGTCGAACTGAGCGCTTCAGGCGGCACGAGGCGTGTCGCACTCAACGGGCGGGCGATGGTGGTCAAGCGCGTCGCCGGCGATCGGGAGGCGGCGACTGTCGCCGCGGTCCTGCGCGCGTTGGAAGCGGCGGACTTCGACGCCGCGCCGCGTCTCGTCGGCGCCGCGCGCGTCGGCGTGGAGTGGTATGTGGTCACCGAATGGATCCCCGGCAACGGCCCCGGCTTCGACGGCGCGTCGTGGGTGATGGACGTCGCGCCCTCGCTGCTGATACGGCTCCGCGAATGCGTCGTCGTACCTGCGTGGCGTTGTGAAGTCGCTTGGTGGATGACGCTGGCGCCGTACTTCGTGGCCGACGAGGTGGCGGCGCCGCTCGTCGCCCGACTGGCCGGGTCTCGCGAACGGGCTTGGGCGGGCCCGCGTACCCTCGCTCATGGCGACTGCTCACTTCAGAACGCAGTAAGTACCGACGGCGGCCCGGTGCTGATCGATTGGGAGTATGCCGGCAGCGCGCCGCTCGGGTTTGATGCGGGCTGGCTGTTGGCGTTTACGCGCAGCGGTGTTCACGGGGACGTCGATGTCGCGGCGCTGCAAGCTCGGTTGTCCGCTGATGGCTTCGATGACGCGGCGTTGTCGTGGTTCGAGGGTTTGGGGATGCTGCGCCTCCTGTTCCGGGCGCGCCAACTCGCCGATGCTCCGACGCGGCATCGGGTCGTCGGTCACCTCGAAGCGGCGGTGACCGCTCTCGCCACGACGTGGCACCGTGCCGATGGCTGACCGGCCCGGCGACGACCCTGCCGACCTCAGGTACCGGCGCTCGCCGCTGTTGTTGATGCAGTGGGTCGCAGACGAACTCCACATCGTTGACGCCGACACGCTGCGCGCGACGATCGCTCATCCTGCGTTGGTCGCGTTCCTCACGAGTGTCTCGGATTGGGTGTCGCACGCCGAACTGGTTGGGCGCGGGTTCGATGTGACTGAAGTCGACCTGGGGCACCTTGTCGACCTCGGCCTTCTCGAGGATTCGAACCACGACCGCGGCGGCGCTGGGCGTTGGCAGCCTCACGAGCTCGCGGTCCAGAGGCGCACGGCCGTGCCGCCCGTCGCGTCGGAGCCCAACGCCAGTCCGTCGGTGCCGGCCCGGGGCGGGCCCGGCGTACACGTACTCGAAACACCACCACCGCTCGATGCCGGGCTCGACGAGGTCCTGGCGGCGCGGCGCACGGAGCGCACCTATGGCGCGCCGTCACTGTCGCTCGCCCAGATCAGCGCGCTGCTGTACTTCTCAGCCCGCACCATTGATGTCGTGTCACTACCGAGCGGCTTGAAGGTGGCGCAGCGGCCGTTCGCCAGCGCCGGTGGTCGGTCCGAGTTGGAGATCTACGTGCTGAGCAACCACGTGGACGGGTTGGCGGCCGGCGCGTACCACTACGACCCGGCGGCCCACGCCCTCAGCCTGGTGCGCCGCGCCGACGAGTGGCAGGAACGCATCACGAGGTCCGCGGGCGTGGCGGCGGGCGGCACGCTCAATCGACCACCACCGGCCGTCCTCCTCATCACCGCGGTCTTCGAACGCATGAACAGCAAGTACGGCCACCTCGGTCTCAGCTTGATCTACAAGAACGTCGGATGCCTGTTGCAAAGCCTGTACCTGGTGGCGACAGCACTCGCCCTCGCTCCGTGCGCTATCGGCAATGGTGAGGAGTCGGCGAACAGCCAATGGCTCGGCCTTGACCCGCTCGTCGAATCTCAAGTCGGCTGCTTCCTGGTTGGCGCGCGTTGACCGCCCGATCGTTCAGCCGTTCACCCGGCCTGCTCGATCTCGAAGGTGTCTCCGCCGTGAACGTGTGGCCGCTGCTACCGCAACTCCCGCGGCCGACGGGCGGTCACGTGCTTGTCGGCGACCTAACGCTCGGCGCGTGGCGCGGCCACCAGCTGGCGGCCGATGTACTCGCGCAGCTCGAAATCGAGCCCGAGGCGCCGGAGCCGGATCCTGATGACGCGCGCAGTCCGGTTGGCCGGCGGCTCGACAACCTGACGCAAGGCGACCGGGTGGTCGCCGCCGCGCTCGATCACGCACGGACTGTCGCCAGTGCACTGGCCGACGCGGTGCCAACCGCGCTGTACGTATTGTTGCCGCTCGACGGAGCCGCGCCGGACCGCAGTGACGCATTATTCGTGCGGTTCGTGGCGCAGGCATTCGTCGGGGGGCCCAACCGCGTCTTCGTCGTTGACGTCAGCGGAACGCCGACGCGGTTCCCCGCCGACTGGCGCATCCGGTGGACGGCGTTCATGGAGAAAGGACGGGCGACGCCGCCGCATCCGGGATGGGCGCGGTTGGTCCCGGGCGTCCTCAGCCCTTCGGTGCAGCGGGGTCTCGGCCTCGCACACGCCGTGGCCGACGCGCTGCCCGCGATCGCCGGTCGGTGCCGCCTTGTCGAGCCGGCGACGCGCCTGGCATTCCCAGCGCGCGCCGAGGAGTACCAAGCGGTGGCCGCGGCCGCGGGCGGGATCCCCTGGCTGCACGCGTACGCGCACCATCACCTGGGTGCCGCGAACTCTGACGCGTGGGCCGTGTGGGACCACGCAAGTGCGGAGGCGGACCGCGGCGGGTACGACGTACCCGTCAAGCTGCTGGATCGCGCCGCAGCCGTGTCGCGTCACCCGGCCGAAGCCGCGGTGTTCGAGTTGCGGGCGCAAGGGGCGCGGTTGGCCAACTCCCGGTTCGCGGTCGCGGCTGCGCTCGCCGATCCCACCGACGATCTCCCGATCACATTGAGGCGAGCGCTGCACTTCACGAAGGGCTGGGCGCTCACCATGGAAGGGCGGACCGCCGACGGCTACCGCAGTCTCGAGGCGGCTCGCGCCCTCTTCGCCGCCGACGACCCGAGCGACGAGCATCTCTTTCTCCTCAATATCCTCGCACTCAACCGGCTTCGGTCCGGGTCGTGGTCTGAGGCCCGCGCCTTGGAGGCGGCCATTCAGATCGCGTTGGAAGATGGCCCCGGACGTTGGCAGCTGCGGTATATCAACGCGCTGAACCGGGGTCGACTCGAGTTCATGCGCGAGAACTGGGACGGAGCCGCATCGTGCTACGCGGCGGCGTTCGCGACCACCTCGGGGGTACGCACCGAGAGCGACGCGATTCACGAAAGTGTGCTCGCCGCGCGCGTCGCCGGACGGCGCGGCGATCGACCGGGCGAGCTGGCGGGGTGGATGAGGGCCGCGCTGCACTGGCTGGCGAGCGCCGCGCCGGAGGCAATCGCCGAGCGGGTGCTGGCGGCCATAACGAGCGACGAGGATCCGACGGTCGACGAGGACGACGCCGTATCGGCTGCGCTGTTGCGCAACGTTCGGGCGGCAGCGAGTGCCGCTGGGGCACCGGGCGCGTCCGAGCCCTGCCGTGCACCCCGCTTCGTCAGCACGTCGGACCTCGCCTCCTTCGGATTGGCCGACCTGGAGTTCGACGGGCTCTCCGGACACGGATGGGCAGTACTCGGGTCGCGACATCGAGTCGGGGACCCGGCGCTTGCGTCGTCGGCGTACGACGCGTTGGCCGGCACGGTCGGCGGCATCGTCACCGCCGGCGCCGGTTGTCCGCATCCCGTCGAGACGATCGCCGTGGACGACGGGTTGGGCTGTGGCATGCCGCGTACGGCTGACGAGCTGGTCGAGTTGACACTGCGGTTCCGAACCAGCGCGGTGTTCGGGCCCGCCGGGACCGGTGAGCTGACGGAGGCGGCGCGCGACGGCGCCGAAGCTGAGCTACAGCCGGAGGTCGGGCCGGGGGTCGCCGTCATCGACGACATCGGGGACGGGTACAAGATCACCTTCAAGCGCTATCGCGCACCGCTGGAGCTGTTCGGTAGGGCCGCCGACCTGCTGGGCCGGGCGCGGTCGGGTGGCTCGGTCGGTCAATTGCGCGCCGCGGCGCCACGCCGTGAACGCGGCGCTGTCGTCGGTCGGCTGCGCGACCTCGAGCGGCAACGGGTGATACGCCTGCGCCTGCCGAGACGCGGGCGCTAATCCGCGCGGGCCGCGCGCGAGCACGCACCGACCACGGGCGAGAGCACCACGACGCCGACGTCGCCGAGCTCGCGGCGCACGGCGGCCCGGGCGGCGTCGAGATCTACCTCAGCCGCCTCGGCGATCTCGAAGATGTCGAACAGTGGCAGCATCCCGCGCGCCGCCTCGACCAGATAGTCGATGCCCACCCAGTCACCTCCCACGCCGATGGGCGATTCGATGCGCACCGACGGTCTCGCGAAACCGGCGTCTTCGAACAATGCCGGCAACTTGGCGCCCATGGCCAGTTCCACGCCGCCCTCGCGCCGAGCCTCGTCCATCCAACCGACGAGGGTCGCCAGGGCCGGCGACGTCGGGAAGCTGACGACTGGTTGGCTGAGGATCTTCTCCTGGAACGCGACCACGCCACCAGCGACCAATCCCTCAGAGAGCCTGCGCAACGCCGCGGCGGGGTCGCGCAGCTCGCGCAGCACGAAGCGGCCGATGATCGCGTCGAACTCGCCGGGGGCCTGAAGGGTGTCGATGTTGGCGGCGACGAACGACACGTGTGAATGTCCCGCGGCGCGGGCGCGTTCCTGCGCGGCCTCGGCTCGCTCGGGAAGTCCCTCAATTCCAACGACGCAGCCGTCCGGGCCCACCAGTTCGGCCGCGATGAACGCGACGTCTCCACCACCGCTGCCGACATCGAGAACCCGCATGGCCGGCGCGATCCCGGCGTCGATCAGGAACCGGCGGGTGAGCGGAGCGTAAACCGATGCTTGGACGAGAAGCCTCGTCAGTCCGTCGCCCATCACGCAACACGCTCCTTGGTCCCTGCGTGAGTTTGGACGAGACTACGCCGATCATCTCAGGACAACAGCCGCAACTCCTCGAGATCGTCGTCGGCGAGGATCGTCACGGCGACGCGAGTCTCGCCCCGGTGGTCACCGTCGCCGGCGGTGCTCGAGGCGCCGAGGTCACGATCGAAGCGTCATCGACCGACGGCGCGGGCATCGCCTTCAACTCCTCGGCCTGCTTCCGTGCCGACGCCGATGGCGTGGTGGATACAGCCCGGATGGCCCCGACCGGGGGTGCCTACCGCGGCGTGGACCCGCTTGGCCTCTGGTGGTCGATGCGGGCCGTGGGTGGCGACCCGTTCACCGCGTCGCTCCGACCGATTGCCACCACGATCACTGCCACCGAGGTCGGCGGTGGGCGCCGATGCCTCACCTTCAGGCGGATGCCGGTGCCGGCCGGGGTGGCTGAGGTGACCGTGCGCGAAAGCGGGCTGGTCGGCACGCTCCTCGCGCCGTCCGGCCTTGGCGCTCCCGCGGGGGCCGTAGTCGTACTCGGCGGATCGGAGGGTGGTGCCGCGGCCGCTGAGCTGGTGGCGGCCCACCTGGCCGGTGCGGGCTTCTGTGCGTTGGCACTCGCGTACATCGGCGCGCCGTCGCTGCCGGCGCACCTGAGCGCCGTGCCGCTCGAGTACACGTTGTCTGCGGTGCCCTGGCTCGCCGAGGGCTATGGCGCCGGGCGCCCCGTCGCGTTGGTGGGAATGTCGCGAGGGGCCGAGCTCGCGCTGCTCACCGCGACCATGTGCGACCGCGTCGCGGCGACGGTCGCCTTCGCACCGAGTGCCTACCGATGGCCGGCGCACAGTCCGGAGCGGCGTATGCCGTCAGCGGCCTGGACACTGCGTGGCCAGCCGCTCCCGTTCGCGGTGCCTGTGGCGTCTCCCGGGTACGCAGTGCCTCGCGACGAGCCTTGGGCGACCGCGCCGCTGTACCAGCGCGCGCTGGCCGACCCCGCCGCCCTGGAGCCGGCTCGAATTGCGGTGGAGCAGGCCGCCGGGCCGCTGTTGCTGATCTCGGGCGGCGCTGACCGGGTCTGGCCGTCCGACGCTATGGCCAGGCTGCTCTTGGCGTGGGGCTCGGAACGTGCGGCCGCGGGGCGCGACCGCCACCTTCACTTCCCGGACGCGGGCCACGCCTTCGCTCGGCCGCCAGGGATCCCGACGGCCGAGTTGATCTCCGGGTCGGGGAGGCGCCGCCGACTCGACCTGGGTGGCTCGCCGGCGGCCAACGCAGCAGCGGCCGCCGCCACGTGGCCGGCCGTCGTCGCCTTCCTGCGCGCCGCGGTCGGATCGTGACCGTAGAGCGCCCGGCCGTCGTCCCTGGCTCGAGGGCGCTGGTCTGGCCGTGGCTCGCGCTGTCGGTACTCGGTGCGGCGGCGCGGGTGGGCCATTTGTCCTGGGGCGACGATTTCGGTGTCCGCGTGCCCTCGCTGGCGTCGGCCGGGGCGTGGGGCGCGGGGTT